>OLRY01001654.1_pt1 | contig 19217 bp, 8 predicted proteins | sample 1672541 | NCBI WGS metagenome assembly OLRY01 (sample SAMEA3136697, study PRJEB25190) | human gut metagenome | biome: human gut; feature: human-associated habitat; material: faeces | place: Austria | collected 2013 | reverse complement strand
AGTTCTAATACAGGATTTATCCCACATTAGAGTTTGTACGACAACAAGTCGCACGGACGTTGGTACCAGCACCGAGTTTCGGAGTGGAACCCATCAGGATTCTTACCTGCCCTGCCCGCACCTTTGCAAACAGCTCCGCTTTTCTTACTTCCGTATTATATTCATGAATAAATGCGATCTCCTCTTTCGGGATTCCCCGTTCCACCAGCTTGTTTCTTACATCATCATACACGTTGAATGTTCCATCATTTTTCGGTGTGCTGAGGTCGCAGAAGATCAACTGGGTAGCCTGTGTATCTTTTCCGTCCTCCCATACCTGGAAAGCATTCTCCACACAGGCATTTACCTTGCTTTCCCCTGCATCCGGTAGCATATCATTCAAAAGCCTCTGGTCTAATGCACATTTTCTTCCGTCATTGGTAATCTTGAGCATGTTATCTACCCTTGGATCTACTGCACCGCCCCTGACCTGTTCTGCACGTTCCGAAAAGGCTTCCACCATTTCTTTCTGTTCCTCACTCGGCTTTAATACTTCATTGATATATTCTGCTTCCGGTACAGGAAGATTCAGCATATCTGCAGTCTGAATATCCGCAGCTTCTTTAAATATGGAAATCAGTTCTGGAAGATTAAAGAAACGGGCAAATCGTGTTTTTGCACGATAGCCCGTCCCTTCCGGTGACAATTCGATTGCCGTAACTGTTTCTCCAAAAGTTGCTGCCCACGAATCAAAATGTCCCATTCCCATATTCATTAAAGTATCATACTGGAGGTATCTCATAATGGTGTATAATTCAGTCATACTGTTTGATACAGGTGTTCCCGTTGCAAACGTGATTCCCTTTCCCCCGGTAATCTCATCCATGTACCTGCATTTCATAAACATATCTGAACTTTTCTGTGCATCGGTCTGTGAAATGCCTGCCACATTCCGCATTTTTGTGTATAAAAAAAGGTTCTTGTAAAAATGTGACTCGTCCACAAACAGCCTGTCCACGCCTAGTTGCTCAAAAGTCACCACATCATCCTTTCGTGTCTGGTCATTCAGTTTTTCCAGTTTTGCTTTCAGGGTTTTCTTTGTCTTTTCCATCTGCTTGATCGTATACTGCTGTCCCGCTTCCTCTTTTGCTGCTTCAATAGAATAGGTAATATCTGCGATCTGATCTTCCAACAATGAAATCTGCCTTTCCCTGGAAAGCGGGATTTTCTCAAACTGGCTGTGTCCGATAATGACCGCATCATAATCCCCTGTTGCGATTCTGGAACAGAACCGTTTTCTGTTTGCCGGTTCAAAGTCTTTCTTCGTTGCCACCAGAATATTTGCTCCCGGATATAAGCGTAAAAAATCGCTTCCCCACTGTTCCAGCAAATGGTTCGGAACCACATAAAGACTCTTTTGTGCCAGTCCCAGACGCTTGCTCTCCATACCGGCTGCGATCATCTGGAACGTCTTGCCTGCACCTACACAGTGTGCAAGCAGGGTATTATTTCCATAAAGGATATGTGCCACCGCATTTTTCTGATGCTCCATCAGCTTAATTTCCGGATTCATTCCGACAAACTGAATGTGACTGCCATCATATTCCCTTGGCCGGATGCTGTTAAACCGTTCATTATAAATTTTGCAGAGTGTTTCCCGTCGGCTCATATCCTTAAAAATCCACTCTTTAAACTCTTCCCGGATCAGTTCCTGCTTCTGCTGTGCCAGGGTGGTTTCTTTCCGGTTCAGTACCCGGTGTTCCCCATCCGCATCATGTATTGTGTCATAGATTTTTGTGTCACGCAGATTCAGTGCATCCTCCAACAGCCTGTAAGCATTTGCCCTTTGTGTTCCGTAAGTTGCGGTGGAAAGCGGGTTATTGCTGCTGTCCACGTTCTTTCCTTTTACGTTCCATTGTCCGGTCACTTCTGCATACTGTACTTTGATACGCTCATAATTGATATGCTGTCGTGGTGTATGGAATGTTTCTGCCATGAACTCTGTAATATAGTCCGGCGAAATCCATGTTGCACCAAGCCTTGCTTCAATCTCGGAAGCGTCCAGATCTTTCGGCTGTACCCGTTCCAGTGCCTGTACATTGACCATATATTCCGGGTGGTTCTCTGCAAACTGCTTTGCAATGTTCAGCTTCTCCCTGACATTCCCGGAAAGATACTCGTCGGATGGCTCCCATTTATCCGTAAGCGGATTCTTGAAGATAACACCTGTAAGCTCCTCTGTGACCTCCTCCTCTGTTTTTCCGGTAAGCTCCATCATATAAGGAATATCCACTTTTGCCTTTTCCCCGATAGATACCGCCAGTGCCTCACTTGCAGTATCTACCGATGTTACCGGCTCTGCCCTGCGGATCGTCCTTTTCGTAAATATGTCTGCTTTCCGCTTCAACTCGCCCTTTTCGTCCAAAAATTCAAGGGAAGTCAAAAGGCAATAGCTGCTGTCCATGCTGAACGCTCTTTTATTCGCATTGCTGCTGAGTAGTCCATATTTTGCAGTAAAGCTGTCATAAACCTGATTCAATTCAGCCTGTAAGCTGGCAACCTCTTCATCACTGCATTCTTCCAACTGCCGTTCCAGAAGCCTGTTTGTTGCATCCCGGATGGCAACCATGCCTCTGACACGTTCGCCTGTCACAACGGGAAGTTCCATCTTATTCATAACAGAATTTTCCCTGTAATAAATATCCTCTCCGACAAGTGCAAAGCTGAAGTTCTTAATGTTCGGATCTGCCGGTATGGATACCACCTGTTCTTCCAGTTCCGTATCCAAAATCTCCTGCTCTGTGATAGTTCCCTGGATATACTTTACCGCTTCTTTTATCTGCTCTGCCAGATCTGCTCCCTCTTTTGCCTTTACTGTTACTTCCTGTTTTCCGTACTGGGTACTTTCTGTTGTGAAATCCCCAAGCACCATTTCCGGGTGGTCAGCAAAATAAGAATTGACCGTATAGCCTTCTGATGTGGTTTTTAACTGTACCCAGTCTGGCTCTGTGATCGCAGCCCTGTCCCTTTTCTGGAAAAACAGAATATCCGCAACCACACTGGTATTGGCATTTCTCTGGAAAGCATTGTTCGGTAAGCGGATTGCCCCAAGCAGGTCTGCCCGGTTTGCAAAATACTGTCGGACTTCCGGATTCTGTTTATCCATTGTACCGCTTGATGTGACAACTGCCACCACTCCTCCCGGACGTACCAGGTCTAAGGATTTTGCGATAAAATAATCATGGATCGTAAAATGGTATCTGTCATACTTGCGGTCACTGACCTGATATGCCCCAAACGGTACATTTCCAATCACACAGTCAAAAAAGCTGTCCGGGTAACTGGTTTCCTCAAATCCCTGTACTGCAATCCTGTTCTTCTGGTAAAGCTGTTTCGCAATCTGCCCGGAAACCGGATCAAGCTCCACGCCATACATATTTGCAGCACTCATGCTTTCCGGTAAAAGTCCCATAAAGTTACCAACTCCACAGGATGGTTCCAGGATATTTCCCTGTTTCAGTCCCATATTTCCAAGTGCTTCATACATAGCCTTGATAACTGTCGGAGAAGTATAAAAGGCATTCAGCGTTGATGCCCTTGCTGCACTGTATTCTTCTGGCGTGAGGACTCCTTTTAACTGCGTGTATTCCTCTACCCAGGCACTGTTTCTTTCTTCAAAAGCCTGGGGAATACCGCCCCATCCAACATATCTCGACAACACTTCCTGTTCTTCCGATGTTGCTAATCTCTGATCCTGTTCCAGTTCTTTCAGCAGCCGGATAGCTTCCATATTTGCTTTAAACTTTGCCTTCGGACCGCCAGCACCAAGGTTATCGTCCGTAATATGGAAATTATGAGGTTCCTGTTCCTGCACCTGTTCATTCTGCAGATATGGTAAAAATTCTCCCTCATAGCCAAACAGTTCGTTCTCCCCTGGAATATAATTTCGTCCGGTTTCCATACACCGGAAAATATCAGCTTTTGATGAACCACTCGCTTCGTAGAATCCTGCATAGGAATATAAAATATCTTCTTCTCGCTCGTAGGTAGTCAAGTGCAATTCTGTATTTCCTCTTGTCTGGTTTACCAGTTCTTTCCCTTCCAGACCTTGCGGAAGAATCCCCACTGCTTCAAAATGATACCCCTGATATTCAAATACATTCTCGTCCCACTGTTCCTGTACAACTACATCTTCTGGCTCAGATTCTGGTTCCCCTTTTTGTACCTCCTCCATTTCTGCAGACGATTCTTCCACTTCTGGTTCTTCTGTATTTTCTTCTGGTTCGGAGGCACTCACAATATCAAATAAAGACATCTGGTATCCATCTAAGCCATCTGCCTGATCTGGTACTTCCTGTGCTGGGAAAATCGTATAGCTGCCTTCCACATACTGATGTACTTCCGTCAATAGCTGTAATTTCTTCTCATAAGTTTCATTCACTGATTCAAAATCCAATGGCAGCATTGCCAGTGCATCGTCCATCGCCTGTAACAATTTCTGCGACTGCCCCGAATCATTCAGCATAACAGGAAGTTCTTTTCTTGCTTCTTCATTAAAGAAATCCTGCTTGAACGGACGCTCGATTTCTTCTGGCAGCCTTGCATAAAAACTGATCACTTTTCCTGCAATCCGTTCCCTCTCATATTCCGGCATACGGGAATAATCTGCGGAACGTAAGAACTGCTGGTTATCAATCAGATAGCCGATTCTTTTTGCAACTTTTGCCCAGGGCAGCAACACCGAAGTATCTGGATTCCCATAGTCCCCTCTCTCCAGCTTCAAACCTTTCCCATCATAATCTGCATGTGAATTGTCTGCTCCACATAAAGCATGGCTCTGACCGCCTATCCCATATTTTTCCTTGATAAAATCTGTCCTTGCCTTATCATCTCCATTCAGAAGATAAAAAGAATAGGTAGAAAGCCTTCCATCCGAATACGGACCGCCACCGGCAAGAAAAGCATCTATTTCATCTTGAGTAATAAATACCTTATGTTCCTGCCATGCGAATTCATCTCTGGCATTGTATGGAATTACTTCTGCTGCAAATTTCTGAAACTGACCGGATATTCTGATTGGATTATAGGTGCGGAACCGCATAATGCTTTTATCTTCCTCATAAGCCATTGCCAGTCCTTCCAGACGCTCGTTCAGATCTGCCAGCCACTCCGGCTCTGTTAGTTTCTCTTCCAGATAATCAGTAATTTCCGGATAAATACTGTGAAGATGTGGTAAATCCTCTTCATCAAAGACAAGTTCTGCTACACCCTCTGCCATATCCGCTTTCATATAGGCAAGTGCCTGGGCATGTTCCTTTATCGCATTCTCCCTTGCAACATCAAGTACAGACTGTGGTGCATACTCGCCTTGCTTCAAAAGCTGATGGATACGACCACTCACATCTTCCCAGGATAAAAACGCCTTATCCAGAATCTGATCGGTAACCGTATGCCCTACTGCAATCTGCAATCCCGTTTCGTCAAACCAGACAGAATATTCCATGCCATTGATTTCAAAGCCCTTTCCACCAGTCCCATACTCCCGCTTCACAAACTCTGTATATTCTTCCGGTGTCTGTTCACTCATAAAATTATAGATAATACGAAGCTGGCTCTTGCTTCGGTTTCCTCCGGTTCTTAAAACCTCATCGACCACCTCACTTGGAATGGCAATCTCCCCGGCATAGAGGGCAGCTATTCTGTTTTCGATTTCTCTTTTCTGTTCATTTACAGATGGAAGTTCGGGCAAAGATAAAGCAGAGGCAATTTCTTCCTCTGCTTTACTTAACTGATCTTCACTTGTGTCTTCAATTAGCTGTACACCAATTCCGTCAAGATGCTCTCTTCCGCTGTTGCCGTCAGACTGTTCATATGTGCTGTCCACGCCATCGGGTTCTCCTCTTTCGATGGTGCCGGATTCTTCTCCAACAGTTTCGCCATCTGTACTTCCAATCTCTTCTGTGCTGTTTTCTCGATCTCTTCCAGATGGCTGTTCAGTTTCCCGGTCAGTAACAGGCTCTGATACAGGCTGTTCTTGTGTTCCTTCAGAAATGTCCTCCGCAGCATTCCGTATTTCCCAATCTGTACCTCTGTCTCCTGGATTGTCAGATTCGGAAACAGATAATCCCCTTTGCGATGATATGTCAGTCCCATGCTCATTTCCTCCTTCATCTTCCTGTGAATATTCGTTTTCTATGATTCTGTTGTTGTTTTCTTCACTTTCACGAATTAACGTGTTAAATTTATTATAATTCCTTTCCTCAGAATTTTCAATACCCTTTTTCATTTCTTCTAATGAAATACGGTGTACAAATCTTCCAATATCCACTAGCACAGACTCACTGGCCATGCTCGTCGCATTTCCAATAAATGTCAGCACTGATAAACTGTTATAGTCTGTGATATGTACGAAGTCCATTTCTTCCTGCCGTTCCAACGGATCAAGTCCGCATCTGGAAGCCAGCGTATAATAAATGCTGTCTGTCAACAGACTGCGAAATTCACTGCGTATGGTATCTTCTTCCAGCTCCTCCAGGTACGTTCCTTCCATCACATATGTCAAGCCATCCAGGTATTCATCCAGATTTTCTTCTACCATATACTTTGCTGTTGCCATCAGTGCATCAGAAAGACTTCCTGTATCTTTAGCTTCCAGTCCATAAACTTCTTCTAAATGGTTTAATAACTCCTCCTGTTGCTTCTCCTGCAACCGCCACAGGTAAGGGGTTCTTCCACCTTTTACCTTATGAGTATCCTGAATATCAAATACATATCGGAGTCTTGTTTTCTGCATGGTTTCATCCAAAAGAGCAATTCCCTTTGCTCCTCGGTTTACCCACCGCAGCATTTTTTCATTCCATAATTCCAGCGAAGCACAGGCAGTTGCTTTTGGACGCTGCGCGTGGATCAAAAGCTGATCCATAAATGGATACCGATACAGTCTGGCTGCAGTATCCAGATAATTCATCCAGTCCCTTGGTGAACTGCTGATACGGGTTGCATGATACTCCGCAAGTCCCCGTATCTCATCTAAATGAGCCATAACTCATTCCTCCTTCCGTCTGTGCCTTATTTCTTCTTTTTAGGAAATTCCAGACTGAATCTGGCTTTTCCATCTTCTAACCCTAATACCAGATCGGCATCAAATTTGCTGTCTTTTTTCTTGGAATACAGTCCTTTCACATGGGTACGTCCATTTTTCAGAAGCTCCACCGCCATCTTTTTATCCATCGACTTTTTCATACTTTCCAGAAAGCGGTTCGACTTCCACAGAGCAAACTGACAGCTTCTGTCAGAGCAGTAATAATTGGTCTTACCCTCATATACATCAGAACCGCATACCGGGCATTTCCCGATTACTTCCTTTGCAATCTGAAAACGGTTCCGTTCTTCTTCCGAAATTGCCCTGCACATAGAAAGAATCTCATTAATCATGGATACAATCCCATTCATAAATTCATCTTCCTGGATTTCCCCCTTTTCCATCATCAGAAGCTGATTCTCCCATTCTGCTGTCAGGCCTGCAGATTTCAGATTCTCCGGCATTACATGAATCAGCTCACATCCTGCTACGGTAGGAAGAATCTGTTTTCCTTTACGTTCTGCATAACCGGAAGATACCAGCTTCTCAATGATATTCGCTCTGGTTGCCGGTGTCCCAAGTCCTTTTTTCTCTGTTTCAGAATCAAATTCCTTATTCCCCGCTGTTTCCATCGCAGCAAGCAGGGTATCTTCGGTAAACATCTTCGGCGGGGAAGTATAATGTGTACTCTTCTCTGCCTTCACAGAGGCAAGAGTCATTCCTTCCTCATATCCTTCTGGAAGTTCTGTCTTATGATCCGGTTCGTCAGGTTTCTTATCCTTTACACAGTATTTCCGAAAGGCTTCTTCCACTTCTTTGAAGCCCATCTGTACAGGCAGCTTTCCCTTTGCAGTAAATTCATGTTCTTTGCACTGTACGGAAATTTCTGTCTGCTCATAAAGGTACTCTTCCCCTGTTGCCTGAACAAGCTGCTGTCCGATCAGCATCAGCAGATTTTTCTTTCCACTGGAAAGTCCTCCCATGCCTTTTTCCATTGCTTCTTTTGTCGGCAGTATTGCATGATGATCAGATACCTTTGCATTATTAACCACACGATCTATGTTACCTCTAGTCTGTCCAGATTCCAGAAACGGAAGAAAATCTGTCATGCCTTCGGCAAGCATTTTTACCGTTTCTTTCATATCTTCGGTTACATACTGACTGTCTGTTCTCGGATAGGTAACCATCTTTTCTTCGTACAGCTCCTGCAGCATATCCAATGTCTTCTGGGCAGTGTATCCAAAAAAACGATTTGCTTCCCTCTGCAGACCGGTCAGATCATAAAGTTTTGGTGGGAAAGTCTTTTTCTGCTCTCTTTTTACCCTTGTGACCAGTGCTTCTGTCCCATCACAAAGTTTTCTTAATTCTTCCGCTTCCATTTCTAACGGGATACTCTCTGATGTTACCATAAGTTTCCCATCTGACAGAGAAACCTTATAATAGGCTTCTTTCTTGAAATGCTCGATCTTCTCTTTTCTTTCCGTCAGCATGGCAAGCGTCGGTGTCTGTACCCTGCCAACTACCAAACGCTTAAAATATCTGGTTGTGTAGGCTCTCGTTGCGTTCATTCCAATCAACCAATCCGCCTGTGCCCTGCATACCGCAGCATTACAAAGCCCTGCATATTCTCTCCCGTCAGTTAGGGACTGAAATCCTTTCTGAATGGCTTCATCTTCCATTGAACTGATCCACAGACGCTTCACTGGTTTCTGACAGCCTGCCAAATCATAAACTCTTTTAAAAATCAGTTCTCCTTCTCTTCCGGCATCACAGCCATTGACCAGATATGCTACATCTGCCCGGTTCATTAAGCCGCATAGCACATCAAACTGCTTCTTTTTATCTTCTGATACCTGAACTTTCCATACTTCCGGAATGATCGGCAAATCCTCAAACTGCCATTTTGCATATTTTTCATTATAAATTTCCGGTGGTGCATATTCTGCCAGGTGTCCCAGACACCAACTGACAATGCAACTGTTCCCCTCCAGATACCCGTCCTTTCTCTGATAAGCAGATAAATTTTTTGCAAGGCTTTGTGCCACGCTCGGTTTCTCTGCAATCACTAAAAATTTCGCCATGTTTTCCTCCTGTTCCTGTCAAAAAGGCAGTCCATAAAGAACTGCCCTTTCTCCATACCTTATGCTTTTTTGTTATTTCTGCTGATCTTCCGCATTTTCTTCATCTTCATTGATGTAACTGTCATCAGCAAATTCCAGGCCTTCCTCTACAATACCGTCCTCTTTTTTCTTTCGGAATTTACTTAAAGCAAAAGCAGCTAAACCACCGAATACCAGTACAATGCCGCCGCCCAGGATCGCAGAACCAAACATTTTATTACCACCGGATTCTGGATTCACTTCTGTTTCTGGCTGTACGGTAGTTTCTGGTTCTGGTGCTGCAGTCGTTTCCGGAAGAACAACTGCTGATTCCTCTTTTTTCTCGGTTTCCTCGTTTTCGTCTAAGAACTCTGCCAGATCATTTTCATCTACCAGTGACATCATGTACACGTTCTCGGAAGTACCGGAACGGTCAATGACCATATAAAAGGTATTTCCATTCTTTGTCTGTACAGTCAGAAACTGCTTGGAACTGTCATTCTCCTTATCATCCACAAGCTGTCCGTTTCCCGGTGTGGAAAACGGTGTTTCCTCTGTGGTAGGCTGCTCTGCCGGCTGTTCTTCTATCACCTGTTCCACTGCTTCTGTCTGCTCTGCATTTTCATTTGCCTGTGCAAATGCAGTCACACTGGCAGAACCCATCAGTATTGTTGACGACAACATAATCATCAAAATTTTTTTCATTACTTTATTCTTCATCTTCCAAATCCTCTCTTTCTTCTATCAGTCCGGTTAACATTTCGCTATCCATATTTTCTTCTTTCTTTATACCTGTTTCAGAACTATCCATAGAAAGATTGCCCTCTTCATCAAACTGCATGGTAACTGTTCCGTTCTGAATTCCATCCAGAAAAGTCAGCATCTTTCGGCTATCCATTTTCATGGAACGGATTGCCTTAATGATTTCTGCATCTTCCATCTGCTTTTTCTGGATTCTCAGTTGCCTTACATGCTCCTGCAATTCCAGAATCTTGTTTTCAGTTTTCTGAATATCATCCAGAACCTTTTTTAATCGCATATTCATCTCTCATTCACTCCCTTCTAGTGAAGTCTGCCAAATGCCATAAAATGTTGCTGCCAGTAAGAACTTGCAATGCTTGTATACTGAATCGGATTCCCGCAATGAATCATCATGTTATTTCCTACATAAATTCCAACATGGCTCGCTCCCGGCGTATCATAAGTTCCCTGGAAAAAGATCAGATCTCCCGGTTTTGCATCAGATGGAGATACATAGGAACAATAAGAACGAAGTCCGTCCGCTGTTGTTCTTCCCACGTTCCATCCATTTCCGCAATTATTGATTACCCAGCATACAAAACCAGAGCAATCAAAACTGGTAGATGGCGATGCACCGCCCCAGACATACGGATAACCCAGATATTTTTCCGCTTCCCGGATCATCTTGGCAAACTGCGGATCAGAAAGTGCTTCTGCCGGAATATCATATCCAAAGCCTGCCCCACCTGTCGGAATTGTGTTAAGGTCAAACAGATAATCACGATTTCCATAGTATTTGTTGTAAGCGTCATACTGCTCCTGTTCCTTGTCTGTCATACGGTTTCTTAAAACTGCATCCAGGTTATGGTTCGTAAGTGTTACATCCAGCCGGTTCACTTCTCTTGTTGTCGTTACTTCCACTTCCTGACTTCCATTGCTGTCTGCTATGTATGCTTCCCAGGTCTGATGCCCATGTGCTGACGCAGAAGCATGACCGCCGTAGAATACATCAAACTGCACACCATACTGTGCAAAATTTCCGGTATCCTCAACTACATACTCCACACCATTCATAATGACATGGGTTCCCATTGGCACAAATGGATTAGAAGCATCCACCGCAATCGTGTGATTCGCCTGTGGATACGCTCCACTTGCAGTCGGGCCTCCACTCCACTGCCCGCAACAAATCGGACAGTTGCAATATCCACTGGTCACAACCTGTCCCAGTGATTCTCCAACCCTGACTGTTTTCTTTTCTGTTACGGTTTCTCGTGTTGAATCCGTATATAATCCATACTGTTCCCTGAAAATCTCCTGAATCTCATCCGCAACCTCGGCATAGGTAAAACCGCCATACTTGACTGTCAAATAAGAAATAAGCTGATACGGATTGTGTCCGATCTCATCAATCTGAAACTGGAACTCATCATAGTCGGAATGGTTTGCTTTCATCTGATTGATCTGCTCATTCAGTGCATTTTCCAATGCCACATAAGCATTTTCCGCAGCATAAATATCCTCATCCTCACTGGAATAACTGGTAGAAATAATAGCATTGGAACTGCCCTGGAATAACGCAGCACAGCTTGACAGGCTCGTTGCCATTAACGCAAACAGCAGCACCAGAACTCCTATGGACAGGAGGATATTTCTGTTCTGTGCCACAAGCTCCTTAACCGCAGCTTTGGCTTTTTCCGTAAATCGCTGTGCATTTACAAGCACTGCGTCCTTCACAGCTTTTCCCTGTTTCGCAGCCTGATATTGCTTCTGGTAACGCTTTTTCTGCAGTAATTTCTTTAATGCAGACTGTTTCTTCTGCTCTGCTTCTTTCTGAACCGCCCTTTTTGCTTCATTGGAAACACTGGTACCAAACTGCAAACGGGATTTTTCTGTTTCTTCCAGAACAGATTCCCTTAACCTATTATTTCTCTGTCGTTTTTCTTTCAACCGTTCCCGAACGTAAATTGACTTTCTTGCAAGACTTTCTCCCGCAAGTTCCATCTGATTTGCTGCATCAAGAGCAGCATTATCATCGGTACCCTCTCTGATTTTTTTCTGACCATAGGCAGATACCGTTTCTGAAACAACGGTTGCTCCCTTTCTTGCCATTCCGCTACCGGGAATCATACCTTTACTTTCATCTTCAAAGGAAAGACGGGATTTTGATTTTTTCTGTTCTTTTAGCGTCTGTTCCCTTTTCGTCTTATCTTTAATCTCTTCCCGAAAGTCTTCCATTGATTTTTCATCAACTTCTGACTTTTCATGGTAGCGTTTCTGCTCTTTTGCTGCATAGGCTGTGACCATCTTTTTCTTTCGGTTCTGCCTGTCCGGTTCTGTTATTTCAGAATCACGTTCAAATTTCCGTTCCGGATGCCCCCGGATACTTTCTTTCCGAAGTCTGGAACGTGAAACAGACGGAGATTTCTCCCCGCCTGCTTTATCATCACTCATTTCTGAGTTTTCCATTTCTTCCGCTTCTGCAATTTCTTCCTGTTCCAGAAAAGCGTGTCTGGACTGCAGTCTGTGTTTTCCTTCTTTCACTCCCTCAACTGTTTCTTCTGCAGTATGAGTTTTTCTGACCTTTCCAAAGTCCAGCTCCTGTTCCCTGTGTCCGGCTGTTTTCTTCTCATCAGCCTCACGCCCGGTAATCCGCTTTTCCTTTTTACTGCGGAGATTTTTTTCCCTAAGTCCATCCCGGCTCATCTTCTGGACAGTCTTGTCCCTTGCTTTATATTCATGCTCCTGCATGGTCATCATCTCCTGATCTATGGTAATTTTCCGTTTTATTCCTTTCCGTTATTTTTCTTTGCAACCAGTACCATACGCCCATTTTTCTGGGAATACTCACAAGTAGACAGTGTAAGTAACTTATCTCTGTATTTTGCTGTTGTTCCTGTCTGATAAAGCGACTTTTCCTTAACGGAAGCAACAAATTTTTTATAATCATCCACTGTTCCTGCTTTGATAAAACTGTAATAATCAAAATCATTTCCTGTATAAACGGGTGTTGTAAATGCTGCAAATATCTGATACTGTTCATTTCCCCATATCGTGCGGAACAGGATTGTCGGATGTTCTTCGTAAAATCTTTCGTCCTTATATTTCTCAAGGTCAGCAAACATCTTCCCACTGTTCATGTGATGTCCATATATGATCAGATTGTCCGAATCTCCTGGTACACATTCCTCTGCCAAAAATAAGCAACCATTTGCAGAATATTCCCCGTTGAAATCTCGATGCAGATAATAATTTTTATCTCCGGGCCGGTACATGACCGGATAGTCTATTCTCGTTCCATCAATGGTCAGCCAGCCAATACAATCCGGATTTTCTTCATGCAATGCCAAAATTCCAGCATCTATCTCTATCAAAGAATCGCCGGAAGCATCTTCTTCCGATTCATCCTCTCTTTTCTGCATTAGCTCCTGCAGTTCCTGCTGTAACTGATTATCCTGTCTTTCCTGCATAAAAAATCCCATTAAGAAATACAGACTGATCGTAAGCAATATAACAGATATAGAAAGTAACAATCCTGCCACCCATTTTCTCATACTCTGCTGTCACCCCTTTAACTATCGTCTCTGCCTTTGATGCCGAGTTTTTCACGCTTCTCTACATCTTCCGGTTTCGATGACATTAACGCATAAAGCATAAGGGTATTATCGAATCTGTCCTTAAATGGAATAATTGTATTTCCATAAAAAATCAGCCCTTCTCCCTCTCCACTGTTTGTTACATAGGAAAGCTGGTGTGTTGAAATATTAAGCTGCTTTGCCAGAATCTGTCGATCCCCGGATGCCTGGTTGAGCATCAGGATAAAGTCTGAGTTTTCAAAGATATTCTCGATTTCCCTTGAAGCAAGCAGGTCTTTTACGTTCTGCGTGATACCAGTCGGGATACCGCCCCACTTACGGAATCTTTTCCAGATTTCTACACTGTATGCTGCTGTCTGTTCTTCTTTCAGCAACAAATGGAACTCATCAATGTAATATCTGGTAGACCTATGAGCAGAACGGTTGACTGTTACCCTGTTCCAAACCTGATCCTGAACAATCAACATACCAAGTTTTTTAAGCTGTTTACCAAGGTCTTTAATATCGAAACATACCAGACGATTGTTCAACTCTACATTTGTACGGTGATTAAACACCTTCAGGGAACCATTTACATAGATTTCCAGTGCCGTTGCCAGCCGCTGCGACTCAGCCTCTTCCTGTTTGCGAAGCAGATTATATAGATCTTCCAGGATTGGCATTTTCTCCGGAACCGGTTCTGAAAGATAGTCCTGATATACCAGACGCACACATCGGTCAATGATTGTTTTTTCCACTGGTTCCAGACCGTTTTTTCCTCCTACTACCAGTTCACAAAGCGAAAGGATAAAATCTGATTTCAACGATAGCGGATCGTCATCATCCGCATAATTGATGTTAATATCCATTGGATTGATGTAATCATGACTGGTCGGAGAAATACGGATAACCTGCCCGTTAAATGCCCGGACTAACGGAAAATATTCACCCTCCGGATCACAGATGATAATGTCGTCTTTTGTGACAATAAATACATTGGTAATCTCTCTTTTTGCCGCAAAGGATTTACCAGATCCAGGAGTACCAAGTATCAGACCATTGGGATTTTTCAGCTTTTTCCGATCTGCCATGATTAAGTTATTAGACAGGGCATTTAACCCATAATAGATAGATTCCCCACCCATAAACAGTTCCTGCGTCGTAAATGGAACAAAAATAGCTGTCGATGTGGTAGTCAATGCCCGCTTGATTGGAATCCAGTTTCTTCCAAGCGGCAAACTGCTCATAAGGCCCTGCTCCTGCTGATAGTCCAGTCTTTTTAATACACAGTTGTATTTCTGTGCAATACCTGCCGTCTGAAATACCGCATTTTCCAGCTCCTGTTTATTTTTTGCTGTATTTAAAAACACCACAGTCACAAGAAACATTCTTTCATTCCTTGACTGTAAATCTTCCAGAAGTCTTTTCGCTTCCCCACCGTATGTATTCAGGTCAGACGGTATAATATCCATATCATATCCGGAGCGTACCGCTTTTTTCTGTTCCTCAATTTTCATGCGGTTAATATCCGTAACCTTACTTTTGACCAATTTGATCGCTTTCATCTGGTCGATGGACTGGATATGCAGATTAACAAGCAGGTTACAGTCCATTTCCAGAAATTCAGCAAGCATTTTATCCGTCAGCTCTGGTGCCAGAATCTGCAGATAGGACACTGCTCCGATGGTATCTCCCATCTGAAAATCCTTTCCATTTTTGAACAGGAAACTGGATGGTGCAATATAATCCTTTGTATTCAACCCAGTACGCAGCATATCATCATAGCTGAACTTGAATGGCACTTTGACATTCTGGTTGAATGTTTCATACATGATCTGCAAACGCTCCGCACCATTTAATGGATACGCAGATACCCCGAAAACTTTAAAATTATTGAGTATATCTGTTTCGATACGTTCCAGCTTCGGTTTCGCTTCCCGGATATTATCAGCTTCAATCCCAAATGTAATATACTTGGTTCTGACAAGACCATTATTTCCTTTTGCTAACTGACTTCTGAGCATCTGGGCAAACTCCATACGCAGATCATCAAAACTGTCATTCTGCTTTTTGATACGGATCACATCTTCATATTCTGTCATGTTGCTGTGATGATTGATAAAGGACAACTGAAAATGGATGGTGCTGTCAAAATAATTCAGGAAATCACACCAGTTCTCAAAAATCGCATTTTTATCCTCATTCTGTGCCAACTGATAGTTGATATCATAAAAACGAATCGTCTTTGAATAATACCCATCCTCCACACGACAGATTCCGTCTTTTCCCATTTCCCTGTATGGAATGGACTGCTGTGCGGTAATATCTTTCCCTTTATTTCTACTGTCTTTATTCGTACTGGATATTTTCTTTACAGTACCTTTTTTTCCACTGGATTTTACAGAACCCGACGGCTTTGTCTTTTTTTTATGCTTTTCTTCTTTCTTTGCCTGTTTCTGTGCCGCCTTTTCTTCACGAGCAGCCTGTTTTGCCGCCTGCTTCGCAAGTTTTCTTTCTTCTTTTTCGTGTGCCTTATGTAATTTCATTTCATATTTCTGGGCTTTTTTCCAGGCACGTTTTTCCCGTCTGCTTAATTTACGTCTTGGTCTGCGGACACCTCGGTGTCGCTCCAGTGCTTCATACCCCGTAACCATCGGTACTCCCATCAAACGCTGTCTGTCCTTTGCATAATCTTCTGCCTCATCCGGATCAAACACTGGTAAACCATCAGCAGAATCCTCTTCATCCAGCCACCAGTCATCCGGATGGGAAAATTCTTCTGTCTGCTCTGGAAGATTCTTATCGTTTCTTACTTTTTCCACGAACGGTACCTCCTTTCGCTTTTGTCAAAATTCTCTTTTTTTCATAGAGGTTTTCCACCTCATATTTCCGTACCGGAGGACGGATAAATTTTACTGTAATCACGTTTTTGAGGACTTTCTCTAAAGGAAGTCCATCTTTTTCATACATGGCAAATAAAAAAGCCGGAAGCATCAGCAGACACATTCCGGTTGCCGCATTACTCGAACCAATCAACCCCCTTGACAGGAAATAAAACGGAAGCCCTACTGCCGCTGCAATACCAAGGCAGATAAGCTGTCGTTTTGTAAGATTGAAAATAATTTTATTTTTTACTTTTGTCAGATCTTTTGGTACTGATACAAAAGCCATTTTCATCGTCTCCTTTTCCACATTTAGTGTGCATTAAAGATACTCTTTGAAAAATTACCTGTTTTCATAAGACTAAAGCATAGTATTACTGTATAAGCCATTACACTGAGCAGTGCTGTATGCACATTATCTGATACCTGTATGTTGGCAACCAATACAGAATAAATGCCCACGCACATCATGATAAAAAATCCTTGAAATGCCAGTGCAAACAATCCTCTTAAATAATTGCTGCCAATCTGTCCCCATTCCCGGTTGCTCATAGTGGCAAACGGAATTGCACCGATTGACGAATACAGATAAATTTCTATCATACGGCCATATAAAATAACCGTTATAAAAACGGATATAACCTTTAGGCACAGACTCGCCAGGAGCGTTTCCAGTGCCAGTATAATCAGCTCTCCTATTTCCATTGATTCCATTGCTGTCTCCATCGAGGTAATTACCGAATCAATATTGATTGCCGTCTGCTGGTTGATAACACCTGCCGCCCGGTTCACTACATTCTGTCCAACATCAAAAATCGCCATTGTGATCGTAAAAGCATTGCTTACGAACCAGACTGCTATCCACATCTTGAAAAAATATTTGAAAAACATCCATGTATCTATATCATGCATGTTATTCTTTTCGGTGAGCATGGAAATCAGCTCATAGCACAACACAAAGGTTATGATCATTCCGGCAATCGGTACGATCACAGAATCCGACAGATTTTGGATCAAGCTGAAAATACTGCTGTTCCAGCCCTGGGGCGTTTGCCCAACCTGACTTGCGATGTCACCGGTTTTTTCATTCACATCGGTAAACATGTTCGTCAGGTTTGAGCTGACCATGCCTGTAAGGAGGTTACGCATCCATTCTTCTATGGACTCAAAAATCTTATCCATGCGTGTTCTCCTTTCCTACTGCCCCGGCTAAAACAAATTCGCCAGTAATGGTACAAGCTGTGTACCGATCAGAACGACACCTCCACCTGCCATAAGCTGTTTTATCCCTAAATAGGAGTAAAACCTTGCTCGATGGCGGGCGGCGGCGTGTCAAAAAATATATGGAATTGTTTTAGAACCGCTCCGGCGTGGACAGGTCAGCCCTTGACCTGTTCCACCTCCGGGATGGGTTTGAGATTGAAGTGAATTTCGATAGAAATGTGTCGTGTCTTATCGCTGTCGATGTGTTCATGGACAACGATTTCTTTAATCAGGCGGTTTAGGATGGCTGCGTCCAGCTCCGTGATGTCGGCATATTCCTGAATGGCGTCCACCCATTGTTTGGCGTCCATCGCCAGCCGCATTTCATCAGCCAGCTTCTTGCGCCCCTGTGCAACCCGCTCTTTCAACTCGGCCTGTTCTTTCTGCGTTTTGTCCAGCATGAGATTGAAGTTGGCTTCGCTGATCCGCCCGGCAACCATGTCCTCATAGAGCCGCAGCACCATCTTTTCCAGCACCTCAATCCGTTCCTCGTCTTTTGTCAGGGAACGCTCCAACGCTTCCCGCTGGCCTTTCTGTTCGGCTTCGCAGGTGTTGGTCAGCTTCCCGGCAATGGCTTCCCCATCGGTCAGGGCAGCCTTGGCGCACTCCCGGATTTTGTTCAGGACAAGGTGGTAAAGGGTGTCGTACTCCACCCGGTGCTGGGTGCAATGGTTCTTGCCGAACGCCCCATAGGTCTTACAGGCGTAAATCTGCTGCGGGTGCTTGGCGTGGGTGGTGCGGATGGTCAGCGACTTACCACATTCGCCGCACTTGATAAGCCCGGCAAACAGGCTGGTTTCCCCGTCCTGCCGGGGGCGCTGGCGGGATTTTAGCTTGTCCTGCACGATGGCAAAACTTTTGCTGTCAATCAACGGTTCGTGCCGTTCCTCCACCACAATCCAGTCCTGCGGCTTCTTCTCCCCAATGGTGCCGATTTTGAAGCGGTAGTCCTTCTTTTGGGAAGCTATCGCCCCGGTATAAACGGGATTCATCAGGATGTCCTTTATCACGGAGAAATCCCACATATACCGCCCGTTTTCCGGGTCTTTCTTTTCCCATTTGGTGCGGACATTGCGGAAGCCCCGTTCCCGGTTCCACCATGTAGGGCAAGGCACTTTCTGTTCTTCCAGCCTGCGCCGGATGAAGTTGGGGCCGTGTCCTTCCAGCGCCCAAAGGAAGATTTGCCGGACAATGGGGGCGGTTTCCTCGTCCACCAACAGGTGGTTTTTGTCCTCCGGGTCTTTCCGATACCCAAAGGGAGCCACACAGCCGGTAAACTGGCCTTGCTGGGCTTTCAGAAGATACGAGGAATGTACCTTCTTTGAAATATCCTTGCTGTACATCTCGTTCAGGATGTTCTTGAACGGCGCAATGTCGTTGTTGTCCCGCATGGTGTCGATACCGTCATTCATGGCGATATAGCGGACGCCGTGACGGGGGAAGAAGTCCTCGATCAGTGTGCCGGTTTGCAAGTAATTTCGACCCAATCTCGATAAATCTTTCGTTATCACAAGGTTTATCTGCCTGCGCTCGATGGCCTTTAACATCCGTTTCAGGTCGGGGCGCTCCATGTTCAGCCCCGTGTAGCCATCGTCCT
>OLRY01001638.1_pt1 | contig 19452 bp, 20 predicted proteins | sample 1672541 | NCBI WGS metagenome assembly OLRY01 (sample SAMEA3136697, study PRJEB25190) | human gut metagenome | biome: human gut; feature: human-associated habitat; material: faeces | place: Austria | collected 2013 | reverse complement strand
TTAATAGATTACGAAAATAGTGATATTATAAACACTATCAATTTAATACTTTTCTTATATACACATAAAGCAGAATATTCTTTTGAAAATAGCTTTACACAAAATCTCAAAGATTTATATAAAACAGAAGATAAAATAATTATTACTCAAGAAGCAAAGAAAAAATATATAGAATATTTGCTGCGATTACATGAAGAAAACAAACTATCAAACTGCATTGATAATGGAATCTCTTTTTTTAGGGAAATATGTGCTAAAGAAATAAACATATCATAATCAATTTATTTCATACTGAATAATGAAAAATCCGGAAACTGCTTTTTATCACGCAGTTTCCGGATTTTTTATCCAACAAATCTTTAACGGATTATTCCAACACAAGCAGAAGTGCCATTTTAAATCTGCCGTTTGCGGTTACGCTGTGAAGACCGTTCTTTTCAAAACGGAAACATTCACCGGCGCTGATTTCATAGTCTATTCCTTCATAGCCGATTGTCGCTTTGCCTTCCAGTGCGAAAACAATCGCATTTCCCGGTGCGCGGTGCGGTGTAAGACCTGTGCCTTCATCAAATGCCATTAACACATATTTCATTGATGGGTTGCTGGCTACGTCCATGTTGGCGATACTGCCTTCTTCATAAGAAATTAAATCTTTCAGTGCGAATACTTCATTTGTTTTTACATTTGCGTTCATAATGTTCTCCTTTTCAAAAATAAAGGGGCAGGGGCTGCACCCCGCAGCCTTGGCGGGGACAGCCCCTGCCCTCAGTTGTTTGATGATATTTTATTACTTACTGATTGTTGCGGTAGTAGTTGATGAGGCAGCCATCCGCGATGATCTGGCGCTCAGCCTCGGTCAGCGCACCGGTGGAGACAGGGAACTCGGTGACGGTGCCGTCCGGCTTGACAGCGTAAGCAGAGAAGCTTGCCTTGTTCTCCAGAACAGCCTCGCGGATGCTCGGGACAAAGATGTAGTCGCCCAGTTCAAACACCTCGGGGTTCTCTACGAGGAAGGGCGTCATGCCCCAGTTGATGCAGTTGGAGCGATAGCGCTTGGTGGCGTACTGCTTTGCGAAGTTTGCGGATGCGCCCATGACGCGCTGGCAGGACGCGGCCTGCTCACGGGCAGAGCCGTCACCGGGCATATTGGCGAAGATGGTGGAGCCGATGTCGGTGTTGGCAGGGTCGTTGGCGACGCCGGCCTTGGTCAGGGCCTCATAGACCTTCATGACCTCCTCGGGCAGAGCCTTGCCGGCCTCACGGTCGCGCTCGATGGCGCGCATTTCCTTGCTGCGGCCCATGTACTGGGGGTCACGGCGGCTCAGTGCGAACTCAGACAGACGCTCGGGGTTGGAGCGGTAGGAAGAAGTCTCGCCGGAGGGGATGAGCTCGTCGGTGGTGGTGACGGGGTCGGTGATGTAGGAGCAGACCTTGACCAGCAGGTCGTTGGTCAGAGCGGGCATCTCGGGCCAGTCCTTGATGTTGGGGCCGAAGCGCAGCTCTGCGTCCGGCTCAGCCTTGCCCCAGCCGTTGTAGACGCGCTTCTCGTACAGGGAAGCGTTGTAGTGGTACTCGGGGTTGGTGTACTCCACATCCAGGTCGGTGGCGGCGGTCAGCTTGCCGCCGTTGGCTGCGGTGGCGGCGATGGAACGTGCGTCCATCAGTGCCACGCTGGACATCTGACCCTCGCCCGGCTTGGAGCCCTCGCGGTTGGGGAAGTTGCGGGTGGTGTGGCGGACGGAGAACTCGCCGTTTGCCGGGCAGTCGCCTGCGCCGAAGCAGGGACCGCAGAAGCACTCACGCATGATGGCGCCGGCGTTGACAAGGTCGCTTGCACGGCCATTCTTGTACAGCTCTGCCAGTGCGGGCATGGAGCCGGGGTAGATGCTCAGAGTGAAGACACCGTTGCCGCAGCTCTTGCCGCGCAGGATGTCAGCAGCAGCACAGATGTTGTCGAAGGTGCCGCCGGCGCAGCCAGCGATCTCGCCCTGGTCCACCCAGACAGCGCCATCGTGGAACTTGCTGTCGAGGTCCATCTTCGCGCCCTTGATCTGCTTGTTGGCCTCTTCCTGCACAGCGTGGAGGATGTCGGCAGCGTTGGCCTGCAGCTCGTGGATGGTGTAGGTGTTGGAGGGGTGCATGGGCATTGCGATGGTGGACTCGACGGTGTCGAGGTCGATGTAGACGCAGCCATCGTAGTAAGCCACATCGGCAGGAGCCAGCTTCTTGTAAGCCTCGGGACGGCCATGGACCATGAAGTAGCGCTGGGTCTGCTCGTCGGTCACCCAGATGGAAGACCAGCAGGTGGTCTCGGTGGTCATGACGTCGATGGCGTTGCGGAACTCGATGGGCAGATTTGCCACGCCGGGGCCGACGAACTCCATGACCTTGTTCTTGACGTAGCCGTTCTTGTAGACAGCGCCGCAGATGCTCAGGGCCACGTCGTGGGGGCCGATGCCTGCGCGGGGCTTGCCGGTCAGATAGATGGCGATGACCTGCGGACGGGCGAAGTCATAGGTGCGGCCCACCAGCTGCTTGGCCAGCTCGCCGCCGCCCTCGCCGACAGCCATGGTACCCAGAGCGCCGTAACGAGTGTGGGAGTCGGATCCGAGGATCATGCGGCCGCCGCCGGCCATGGTCTCACGGTTGTAGCTGTGGATGTTTGCCATGTTGGTGGGGACGTAGATGCCGCCGTACTTGTGGGCAGCGGAGAGAGCGAACTTGTGGTCGTCCTCATTGATGGTGCCGCCGACAGCGCAGAGGCTGTTGTGGCAGTTGGTCAGGACGTAGGGCAGGGGGAACTGCTTCATGCCGGAAGCACGGGCGGTCTGGATGATGCCGACATAGGTGATGTCGTGGCTGGTCATGGAGTCGAACTTCAGACGAAGCTGGTCCATGTCGTCGCTCTGGTTGTGAGCCTTCAGGATGCCGTAGGCCATGGTACCCTTGGTGGCCTCTTCTTTGGTGGTGGTGATGCCGGACTTCTGAGCTGCCTCTTCGGGGCAGGAGCAGATGGTCTCACCGTGAACGAGGTAGATGCCGTTGTCATACAGTTTGAGCATAATGTGTGCTTCCTTTCTCGAACTCTCTTTTTTATTTTCATGGCCTTTCCTGGTGGTCGGCCTTCCTTCTGGCATTAGGATACCGCAGTTAAGTTATTCTGTAAAATATTTGATTTCGATTGAGAATCATTCCAAAAGTTGATGGATACCCAAAAGCAAAAGCGGCCCGGAAAAATTTTCGAGCCGCTTTGCGCAAGAAGAAAAAAGAATGAAGAAGATGCAGGAGATGATGAGTGGCAACTTCAGGCCGCTTACTTGCGGATGTACAGGGTGCCGTCCATGATGCGGCGTGCGGTGCGCTGGACAGCCACGCCGGAGACGACGATGTCGTTCAGGGGCTTGGTGGGGTCATCCAGATAGGGGTACATGGTCATGACACCGGAGGGATGGCCGATGCGGACGGTCTGCTGGCCGGGCTTGAGAGCGACCAGCTCATGGACCAGAGTGCCAGGTACGAATGCGGCCACGCTGATGGAAGAAGCGCTGGTCAGCGGGCAGGCCTTGTGACACTTGAACACGCTGATGACGCGGGCGCAGACGTCCATCTCGGAGGCATCGACGGACTTGCCGCTGATGTCGGTGAAGCTGGCAGGAGCCGCCACGAAGCCGACTTTCGGGACTGCGGGGCTGTTAGCGGTGGCGTCGGCAGGGTCTTTGGCGAAGCCCATCTTGACGCAGGCAGCGCCGCGGATGGCCTCCAGCTTTGCAGCCAGAGCCTTGTCGGTGTCCACCTCAGCGGGCAGCTGGGTGCCGGTGATGCCGAGGTCGGCAGCGCGGACCAGGACCATGGGGTTGGAGACGTCCAGAATGGTGGCCTCGATGGTGCCAAGCTCGCCCAGATCCAGCATTTCCCTGGCGTTGCCGGTGGGGAAGAGCTTGCCGGTCTTGGCGCCTGCCGGGTCGAGGAAGTTGACTTTTAACTCACCGGCAGTGCCGTCCACACCGGCAATGGAGCAGTTGCCCTCGTTGTCAAACTGGCCGTTCTTGACAGGAACTTCCACATCAATGGCCTTGTTGGTGTTCAGGTTGAACAGATGCACTACGGTGGTCGGCTCGGTCAGATGCTCCACCAGACCCATCTCGACAGCAAACGGAGCAGTAGCCGCAGTCATGTTGCCGCAGTTGCTCTTGTAGTCGATCTTGGACTGGCCTACGATGGACTGGCCTACGATGTAGTCTACATCAATGCCGGGACGGTCGCTCTTGTTGACCACGACGATCTTGTTGTTGCTGGACACGCAGCCGCCCATACCGTCGATCTGCTTGGGGTCAGGGCTGCCCATGGCCTGCACAAAAATGTCGTCCCACTGGTCGCGGGCGGGCAGGTCGCTTTCCAGGAACATGCAGCCCTTCGACGTGCCGCCGCGCATGAATACACAAGGAAATTTACGCATATATCTTCGTCCTTTCGTTCAGAGGTTTTTTGGATTCCGTTCGTTCTGGCTCCATCAAACCACGAAACGAAACCTTTGTAAAATATAGAAAATTTATAGACATCTATTCTTTATAAGAATGGATCGCCCTCTCTGTCTGCTTCGCAGACAGCCCTCAAAAAAAGGACAATGGAAATTTGTGATGAGAGGATGAAGTTTTGTGTTGTTGAAAACTTTCGGCAAACATAGAAAAGCGCACCCCTTCTGCTTGTGTGTGGAGAAGGGGTGCGCTTCGTTTATACTTTGAGTTCAGGCAAATACTCCTGTTTTTGCCTATCTCTTTTCCACTTCTTTGCCAAAAAAGTAGGATGAAGCACACAAAAGGCAACGAAATGCCCGGCGCAGAGTAAATACTCTGTGCCGGGCGGAGATGAGGAAAAGTTTCTTAGTGGTTGGCGGCGCGGTAGATGGCGATCATGTCGTCGAGGCTGAGTTTTTTGGCCGAGCCGAGGGCGGAGCCGCAAGCTTCGAGGCAGCGGTGGGCCATCTCGTCGATCTGCGCGTCGGTGGGGTCGATGCCCAGCTCGTGGAAGCTGGCGGGCATCCCGATGCTGTGGTAGAAGTCCACCATGGCCTCGATGCCTTTCAGGGCGATCTCCTCGTCGGTGCCGTCGGTGGTCACGCCCATGACGTTCCGGGCAAAGCGGACGAAGCGGGGCAGGCAGTCCTTATAGACATACCGCGCCCAGCTGGGCCAGAGGGCGGCGAGGCCCGCGCCGTGGGTCACGTCGAACATACCGCCCATCTCGTGCTCGAGTTTGTGGGACATAAAGTCGCCGCTGGCGATGCCGCAGCCGGTCAGGCCGTTGTGGGACAGACTGCCCGCCCACATCACCTCGGCCCGGGCCTCGTAGTTGGCCGGGTCGGTGTGGAGGATGACTGCGTTCTTCATCACGGTGCGCAGCAGGCCCTCGGCCAGCGCGTCGGTCAGCTCCATATTGCCGCCATTGGTGAAATAGCGCTCCATGGTGTGCATCATGATGTCGGCGCAGCCGGACTCGGTCTGATAGTCGGGCAGGGTCTTGGTGAGCTCGGGGTCCATGAGGGCGAACTTCGGGCGGCTGATGTCGTCGTTGTAGGCCCGCTTCTGGTGGGTGTCCACCCGGGTGATGACGCTGCTGTTGGATGTTTCACTGCCCGCCGCCGCGATGGTCAGGATGCTGGCCACCGGCAGACACTTCCTGGCCGTGCGGGTGTGCTCGTACAGCTCCCAGACGTCCTTTTCCGGCTCGGCCAGGCCGTAGGCGATGGCCTTGGCCGTGTCGATGACGCTGCCGCCGCCCACGGCCAGCAGGAAGTCGATGCTGTTCTCTTTGCCGATGCGGATGCCCTCGTAGACCTTGTCGAGGTGGGGGTTCGGCACGACGCCGCCCAGCGTCCAGCTGGAAATGCCAGCCTCGGCCAGAGAATTTTCGGCCCGGTCCAGCACACCGGAGCGGACGGCGCTCTTGCCGCCGTAGACGATGAGGACACGGGTGCCGCCGTATTCGCGCACCAGCGCGCCCACGCGCTGTTCGGTGCCTTTGCCGAAGATGACCCGGGTGGGGGAGTAGAACTCGAAATTGCTTGCCATAGTGGTCTGCCTCCTTGTAAGTGCTGCTTTCTGAGCAAAAGTATACACGAAATGGATTCGAAAGTCTACAGGCCCTGCGCCTGCCGCCGCAAAATATTCGGGACAAAACAAAACCCACATCCTCCCGGCAGGAAAACGGGAGGATGCAGGCTTCATTGGAAAACATCAGACAAAAAACCTGCCGACTCGAGGCGGTTGCAAGCCCTCAGTCGGCAGGATGCTTACTTCTTCGGAGTCATAGCCTCTTGACCTCGATTTCTTCATTTTTCGGTCTGTACCGGACGTTTCATAGAAGATTCTCCTTTGAAACGGTGAAGAACGATCAGCAGGGGAATGAATTTCTTAGTACATTGGAATGACCCTTTTCTTAACTGTTGGAGTGCGGGATACGAATCACAGAGATGAATTTCATATTACCACATTCTTTCGAGTTAGATTTGCGAAGGGAGTGTCATTACTTAGTACATCGGAGTTTCTCCTTTGGAGTTATTCAAATAAGACGTTCCGTACAAAAGCTTTCTTCATTGGAATCACCTTCGGCGGATCTATTTGAACGCGAGGGGTTTTATTTCACAGACTGTTCTGTTATTCGCTTTATTGATGCTCAAGAACGGCTCTTGTTGTTGTGTTTTTATACGGGGGAAGCATCCCGTTTGTGGTGAGCCTCTGTTTTGCTTCTCAGCGAACCCCGACAGTCTGTGCGTACTGTGCGGGTTCCATATCGACCATCGGTCTTCGCTCCTTTCTGCTTAAAGTCAGCGGGGTTAGCTCTCATTTGAGCTTCTGCTGTACTTCTCTGGTTTCTGGCTTTATTATACACGCGCGGGCGCGGTTTGTCCATTCGCAGAATGCACAATGAATTAGATATATTTTTTCAAGAAATGACAAAAAAACTGTATTGTTCATACAAACGTACGACTGAAACAGCCTCCCTGCGCAGTCTGGACGGCCCGCAGGGCCTTTTGTGGAAAACCTCTGCACAAGAACTGCCAGACTTCTTCCGCGCCATCTTCCGCCGCGGTGAGCAGAACGCCCGGTGAGCCTACATCCTATATTATAAACAGGTAATATTACTTAATAAAGATAAGCTTCTAATTAAGAAAATTTCATGGATCGCACGCTTGACAGCTATATGAATTTTATATACCCGATATACATGGAGTGTATAATTCTGCCGGAAGGGTTTCGTTTTACCTCAAAAATGAAACGAACCACTAAGGAGCGACTAAGAATTTGGTCAAAATGGACAGTTTGGCTGCGAATTATTAAGCAAGATGCACAACGCTCCCGGCCAAGGTGTGAAATAAGATATAACAAAAAGTAGAATATCGACCAAAGGTCTTATCAAACGGCACCAATCGTGCTATGATACCAGACGCAAAAGGGCTGCGCTGAGCGCGAAAAGAGGGTGTGTTTCCATAAAAACAAACGCACCTTCTTTGATTTTTAGCACAGCTGCTTTAATAAAAGAAACGAAAGGAGATAGAGTGAAAACGAACGATACCTTTACGCTTCAGGATAAGACTCTGCTCAGAAAGGAGGCAAAGCGATGAACGCATTGACTGCGGCCCTGAAAGAGGAGCTGAATGTGGAGATGATCTCCCTCGGCGGCCTGCAGGTGCCGGAATCCGTGGTGGTCAGCTGGGGCATCATGCTGTTTCTGGTCATCGTCTCCATCCTGCTCACCCGGAACCTCAAGGTGGACCACATCTCCAGGCGGCAGGCCATCCTTGAGATGGTCGTCACCACCATCGACGGCTTCTTCACGGGCCTGCTGGGCGAGCAGGGCAGACGGTATGTGCCTTACCTCATGACGGTGGCTCTCTACATCGCCTGTTCGAACCTCATCGGCGTGTTCGGCATCAAGCCCCCCACGAAGGATCTGAATGTCACCGCTGCGCTGGCACTCATGAGCATCTGCCTCATCGAGTATTCCGGCGTCCATGCCCGGGGTGGCAAGGGCTTCCTCAAGAGCCTCACCGCCCCCACCCCCATCATGACCCCCATGAACATCCTCGAGATCGCCATCCGCCCCACCAGCCTGTGTATGCGACTGTTCGGCAACGTGCTGGGCGCTTTCGTCATCATGGAGCTCATCAAGCTGGTGGTCCCGGTGTTCGTGCCGGCCGTCTTCAGCCTGTACTTTGATTTGTTCGATGGTCTCATCCAGACCTATGTCTTTGTCTTCCTCACCTCGCTGTTCATGAAAGAGAGTATTGGTGGAGAAGAGTAAACCTCTCAAAAGCCTCTCCCCTTGGGAGAGGTGTCATCGAAGATGACGGAGAGGGCAAGGATGCTGACAAAAAGCAGAAAACACAGCGATGACCTCGCTCTGACGAAGAATGTTCTTATCGCTGTATGGAAGCTCTGAGAAAGGCGGCTTGCCCTCTCAGGCGCATTCGCGCCAGCTCCCCCAGAGGGGGAGCCTCAAGAAGAATATTGATTTATAAAGGAGAAATAATTATGAACGGACTCGTAGCTCTGGGCGCTGGCATCGCAGCGCTGACTGGTATCGGCGGCGGCATCGGCATCGGCATTGCCACCGGCAAGGCAACGGAGGCCATCAGCCGCCAGCCGGAAGCTTCCGGTAAGATCCAGACCAACCTGCTGCTGGGTGCAGCTCTGGCCGAAGGTACTGCAATTTTCGGCTTCGTCGTTGCTCTGCTCATCATCCTGTTCCTGGGTTGATAACGGAGGCATGACGAATGCTGACTCTGAATCTGAACCTTCTGTATACAGTCGTCAACATTCTGGTTCTGTTTTTGCTGCTGCGCAAGTTCCTGTACAAGCCCGTCATGAACATCATCGCACAGCGCCAGAAGCAGGTGGATGACGCACTGAACGCCGCCGAGACCTCCAAGCAGGAGGCCGCTGCGGCCCTGAACGACGCGCAGGCAAAGCTGCGCAATGTGGACACCGAGGCTGCTGCCCGCCGCACTGCCTACGAGCAGCAGGCCGAAAAGGACAAGCAGCAGCTGCTGGCTGACGCCCAGCAGCAGGCCGACGCCATCCTGGCCGAGGGCAAAGCTGCCGCCGAGGCCGAGCGCCAGCACAAGCTGCGTCAGGCTGACGCCCAGACCACTGCACTGGCCCGCGCCATGTGCGAGAAGCTGCTGGCCCGCAACCTGAACGAGCAGGACGACGCCCGCCTGCTGGACGACCTGTTGGAGAAAGCGGGGGCTGAAAATGGCAAGTGAATTCAGCACCGAGTTCTTCTCGGCCAACCGCATCGTCAAAGCTGACCTCCGTGCCGCCCGCACCCCCCGCGAGGAGGACCTGGAGCGCATCAAGAAAGAGGTCGCGAAGCTGTACGACGCCACCGAGGTCATCCTGAACGTCACGGTGGACGACAGCCTCCTCTCCGGCTATGTGCTGCAGATCGGCGACCGCGTCTTCGATAACTCCGGCCGCCACGCCATCGACCAGATGATGGCCGACAAGCCCTCTCTGGCCACCCTCAAGACCCGCATCGAGGACTACAAGCCCGCCGCTACCAGCGAAGAGGGCGGCGTGGTCATCTCCTCCGCCGACGGCATCGTGGAAGTGGAAGGCATGGACCGCGCCGTCTACGGCGAGATCGTCACCTTCGAGAATGGCGCCAAGGGCATGGTGGAGAGCGTCGAGCCGGGCCGTCTGGGCATCATGCTCTTCGACGGCGCTGAGACCGTCGGCGTCGGCACCATGGTCACCCGCAGCGGCAAGCGCGCCGGCATCCCGGTGGGCGACGGCTTCCTTGGCCGCGTCATCGACCCGCTGGGCGAGCCCATCGACGGCAAAGGCCCCATCGAGGCTGTGGGCTACAACCCCATCGAGAAGCAGGCCCCCGGCATCCTCGAGCGCCAGAGCGTGGATACGCCGCTCCACACCGGCATCCTCGCCATCGACTCCATGTTCCCCATTGGCCGCGGCCAGCGCGAGCTGATCATCGGCGACCGCCAGACCGGCAAGACCTCGATCGCCACCGATGCCATCCTGAACCAGAAGGACACCGGCGTGCTCTGCATCTACGTCGCCATCGGCCAGAAGGCTTCTTCCATCGCCCGCGTGGCCGAAGACCTGAAGAAGCACGGCGCGATGAGCTACACCACCATCGTGGCGGCTACCGCTTCCGACAGCGCCCCGCTGCAGTACATCGCACCTTACGCCGGTACGGCTCTGGCCGAGTATTTCATGGCGCAGGGCAAGAGCGTCCTCATCGTCTACGATGACCTCTCCAAGCACGCGGTGGCATACCGTGCCATCTCCCTGCTGCTCCGCCGCTCTCCGGGCCGTGAGGCTTACCCCGGCGACGTCTTCTATCTGCACTCCCGTCTGCTGGAGCGCTCCTGCCGCATGAGCGATGCACTGGGCGGCGGCTCCATCACCGCGCTGCCCATCGTTGAGACTCAGGCAGGCGACGTGTCCGCTTACATCCCCACCAACGTCATCTCCATCACCGACGGTCAGATCTTCCTCGAGAGCGCTCTGTTCAACGCCGGCAATCGCCCGGCTGTCAACGTGGGCCTGTCCGTCTCCCGTGTCGGCGGCGCAGCCCAGACCAAGGCCATGAAGAAGGCCAACGCCAACCTGCGTATCGAGCTGGCTCAGTACAAGGACATGGAGTCCTTCGCGCAGTTCAGCTCCGATCTGGACGCCGAGACCCGCCATCAGCTCGAGCACGGCAAGGCTCTGACCGAGATGCTCAAGCAGCCGCTCTATCAGCCCAAGACCGACGCCGAGCAGGTGGTCATCCTTGTGCTGGCTTCCCACGGGATGCTGGACGAAGTGCCTCTCGCTGAGCAGCGGGCGCGCACCGCTGCCTTTGTTCGCCAGTTCCATGCAGATGTGTCCGGCACGATGGATGCCATCACGGCCACCGGCAAGCTCACTCCCGAGCAGACCGACACCATCCTGAACGCATGGAAGGCCTACGAGGGAGGCGAGAGTCATGGCGTCCAGTAAGCTGCTGAAAGAGCGCATCGAGAGCATTCAGGATACCCGCAAGATCACGAACGCGATGTATCTGATCTCTTCCTCCAAGCTGCGCAAGGCACGCAAGAACTACCAGAACGTCCTGCCCTACTTCACCCGCATGAGAGACACCATCTCCCGTGTCGTCCCCCATCTGCCCGATGAGCCGGTGCATCCGTTCTTCCACGAGCGGCAGAGAGAGGACGGCGATCCCCGCCGCGCCTATCTGGTGCTGACGGCAGACAAGGGCATGGCAGGTTCTTTCAACCAGAACGTGCTGAAACTCCTGCTGGAAAAGGCTGACAGAAACGACCGTTTCTATGTCATCGGTCAGGTGGGCTACCGCGCCCTCCGCAAAGACCCCCGCCTGGTGCAGGAGTTCCAGTACGGCGCGACTGCCCCGTCGCTGCAGCGCGCCCGTGACATCACGGTGGACGCCATCGACGACTTCAAGTCGGGCAAACTGGATGAGATCTATCTTATCTACACCAAGATCCAGAACGCGCTCACCAGTGAGCCGGTCATGGTGCGTCTGCTGCCGCTGGACCGCGAGCATCTGCAGCCCGCCCCCAAGGGTCTGGGCGACCCCCGCGGCGAAGTCGAGCTGGTGCCGGACGCATGGACCGTGTTCGAGCAGACCGCTCCTATCTATATGCACGGCATGATCTTCGGTGCCATGACCGAGAGCTTCTGCGCTGAGCAGAGCGCCCGCATGACCGCCATGGATTCGGCCACCAAGAGCGCCAACGATATGATACGCGACTTGCAGCTGGAATATAACCGCACCCGCCAGGGCTCCATCACTCAGGAGATCACCGAGATCATCGGCGGCGCGTCTGCGGTGAAATCACAAGAATAACTTTTCCGCATAGCCTCCCCTCGCCAGGGGAGGCGGCACGACGCCAGTCGTGACGGAGAGGTTGACACATCTAAATATACGAGGCAAATCTATGATACAGGGAAAAATTATTCGCGTGGCCGGCCCTGTGGTGGACGTGCAGTTCACCGCAGGCCGACTGCCTGCCCTGCAGGAAGCGCTGACCGTGACCGCAGAAGGCACCGAGCGCACGATGGAGGTGGCGCAGCACGTCAACGAATCGACGGTGCGCTGCATCATGCTCTCGGCCAGCGAAGGTCTGGGCAAGGGTATGGAAGTCACCGCCACCGGCCACGGCCTGACTGCCCCGGTGGGCGAGGCCACGCTGGGCCGTATGTTCGACCCGCTGGGCCGCCCCATCGACGGCAAGGGCTCTGTGGACGATGTGCCGCACTGGCCCATCCACCGCAAGGCCCCCAGCTTTGCAGAGCAGAAGCCCGCTACTGAGATTTTGGAAACGGGCATCAAGGTCATCGACCTGCTGGCCCCCTACGCCAAGGGCGGCAAGATCGGTCTGTTCGGCGGCGCAGGCGTCGGCAAGACCGTCCTGATCCAGGAACTGATCCACAACGTGGCCACCGAGCACGGCGGCTACTCCATCTTCACCGGCGTCGGCGAGCGTTCCCGTGAGGGCTGCGACCTCTGGGGCGAGATGAACGCCTCCGGCGTCCTGAACAAGACCGCGCTGGTCTTCGGCCAGATGAACGAGCCCCCAGGAGCCCGTATGCGGGTGGCGGAGACCGGCCTGACCATGGCCGAGTATTTCCGCGAGGAGACCCACAAGGACGTGCTGCTTTTCATCGACAACATCTTCCGTTTCGTGCAGGCTGGCTCTGAGGTCTCCGCTCTGATGGGCCGTATGCCCTCGGCTGTCGGCTATCAGCCCACGCTGGCCAACGAGCTGGGCGCTCTGCAGGAGCGTATCACCTCCACCCGCGACGGCTCCATCACCTCGGTGCAGGCCGTCTACGTCCCCGCCGATGACCTGACCGACCCCGCCCCCGCTACCACATTTGCACATCTGGACGCAACCACCGTCCTGAGCCGTAAAATCGTCGAGCAGGGCATCTATCCCGCTGTGGACCCGCTGGCTTCCACCTCCCGCATTCTGGAAGCCGACATCGTGGGCGAGGAGCACTACCGCGTGGCCCGCAAGGTGCAGGCAACGCTGCAGCGCTATCAGGAACTGCAGGACATCATCGCCATTCTGGGCATGGACGAGCTGGGTGAGGAAGACAAGCTCACCGTCACCCGTGCGCGTAAACTGCAGAAGTTCCTGTCCCAGCCCTTCTCGGTGGCTGAGAACTTCACCGGCCTGCCCGGCAAATATGTGCCGCTGGCCGAGACGGTCAAGGGCTTTGCCGCCATCGTGGACGGCAAGTGCGACGACCTGCCCGAGTGGGCCTTCTTCAACGTAGGCACCCTCGACGACGCCCGCAAGAAGGCAGCGGACAAGCTGGCGGAGGAAAAAGGCGGTGAGGCCTGATGAACAGCTTCATCCTCAACATCACGGCTTCCAGCGGTGAGTTCTATCAGGGCAGCTGCGAGAGCATGGTGCTGCCCGTGAAGGACGGCGTCTACGGTGTTCAGGCCGGCCACAGCCCGGTGCTGGTGGCTATCCACATGGGGATGCTCAAGTTCACTGTGGACGGCGAGACCCGCGAGATCCTGGTCGGCGACGGCATCGCTGAGGTGACGCCCACCTTCGTGCTTCTGCTGGTGGACAGCGCCGAGCGCCCCGAGGACATCGACAAGAACCGTGCCGAGGCCGCCCGCATCCGCGCCGAAGAGCGCCTGCAGCATAAGCAGAGCATGCACGAGTACTACCAGACCAAGATCGCTCTGGACCGCGCCATGCAGCGTCTGCAGACCGCCGCGAAGTATAAGCGTTAAAACTTCCTATCTGAACGATATTTCTCCATTTTTCTCCATAAACAAAGGGCCTGCCTGTCCATTTTACGGATGGGCGGGTTCTTTTTTTGCGTCCCTCTCTTGACAGCAGTGCGGCAAAGTGATATGATTTTGGTATCAGAAAGAAACACTTCCGACCCCATAAGGAGGGAACTGTTATGGAAGAAAAAGCTCTCACCGCCAAAAAAAGCGGCTTCTCGATGCTGCCGCTCTGCTTCATCGTTTTTGCGTCGGGCGCAGCGCTCTTCGTGTACGCCATCGGTCATCTGGAACGCGGGGAAAACGCCCTCGGCGGCTTCCTGCTCGTCGTCGCCATCCTCGGCTACATTGCGGGCATTATCGCCCTCCCGGGCTTCAAGGTGCTCAAGCCGCAGGAAGCGCTGGTGCTCACCCTCTTCGGACACTATGCAGGCACCCTGCGGGAGCCGGGCTTCTACTGGGTCTGCCCCTTCTGCACTGCCGTCAACCCGGCGGCAGGCACCAAACTGAGCCAGAGCGGCGACGTGGACGGCGGCGCAAAGGCCGTCTCCCAGAGCGACGGCATGGGCAAGAAAATTTCTCTTAAAATGATGACCCTGAACAACTCCCGCCAGAAGATCAACGACTGTCTGGGCAACCCCGTCGAGATCGGCATCGCCGTCATCTGGCGGGTCACCGACACCGCCAAGGCGGTGTTCAATGTGGACAACTACAAGGAGTACCTCTCCCTCCAGTGTGACAGCGCCCTGCGGAACGTGGTGCGCATCTACCCCTATGACGTAGCCCCCAATGTGGACACCACCGGCGACGGTGTGGCCGACGAGGGCAGCCTGCGGGGCTCCTCCGAGATCGTGGCCAAGCGCATCCAGGACGAGATCCAGTCCAAGGTGGCCGATGCAGGCATTGAGATCGTGGAAGCCCGCATCACCTATCTGGCCTATGCGCCGGAGATCGCCGCAGTGATGCTCCAGCGCCAGCAGGCCAGCGCCATCATCGACGCCCGCAAGATGATCGTGGACGGCGCCGTGGGCATGGTGGAGATGGCACTGGACCGGCTGAGCGAAAACAAAGTGGTGGAGTTGGATGACGAACGTAAAGCGGCCATGGTCTCCAACCTGCTGGTGGTGCTCTGCGGCAACCGGGACGCACAGCCCATCGTGAACAGCGGCAGCCTGTACTGATGGCAGAGCCCAAAAAGCAGATCCCCCTGCGCCTGAACGCAAAGCTCTACGAGGCCCTTGCCGCATGGGCTGAAGACGATTTCCGCTCGGTGAACGGGCAGATCGAGTATCTCCTCACCGAGTGTGTGCGTCAGCGCAAAAAGAACGGCCGGTACGTCTCCGATCAGATCGACCTGCCGCCGGAGCTGGATATTGAATGACCCTGCTCCCCTCCGGGGGCAGGCCTTGCAAAAACGCCGATGGTATATCGGCATGGAGGATAACTATGACAGTAGATATGGTACCCGGGGCAAGCATCGCAGGTATGGTGTTTTCCCTTATCGTCTCCTTCGCACTTCCCATAGGCCTCTTTGTTTACGCAAAGAAGAAGCTGGGTGCGAAGGCTGCACCGTTCTTTATCGGGTGCGGCGTTTTCTTCGTGATGGTGCTGATGCTGGAAGCTGCCATCCATCGCATCGTGTTCCAGCTGGCCGGAGAAGCGCTGACCGGAAGCGTGATCCTATACGCAGTCTATGGCGGCCTGATGGCAGCTCTTTTTGAAGAGACCGGTCGTTACATCGCCATGAGGTTTCTGGTGAAGCCGATGGATTTCCCGAATGCCTTTATGTATGGTGCCGGACACGGCGGCGTGGAGGCAATGCTTCTGTGCGGCGTGGCATCGATCAGCAACATCGCAAGTGCCGTGATGATAAACTCCGGCACCATGTCTGCACAGCTGGCGACTCTTGACGCAGAGAAGGCGGCAGACACGGCAGCGGCTCTTTCGGCGCTGTGGACGACACCGAGCCTGACGTTTTTTGCAGGCGGCGTAGAGCGGATCATTGCGGTGGTGCTCCATCTGAGCCTGTCGATTCTGGTGTTCCAGTCCATCCGCAAAAAGGCCCCCATGGAGCTGGTGCGGGCCTACCTGTTCCACTTTGTCATCGACTCGCTGTCCGTTCTGCTCAGTGCAGTGGCATCTGTCTGGGTAGTGGAGCTTGTCACCGCACTCGTGACCGGCGGGGCTGTCCTGATGGCAAGGTATGCCTGCATGGAAGAGTGAACGCGCGGAAATATTCTTGATATATAGTATATAAAAGTCCCCTCTTCGTCATTGGAGCAAGAACCGTGACGAAGAGGGGACTTTCGCTTTCTGTTACTTTTTCTCGTGGTCGGCCCAGCCACTGGACTGGATGACTTCGCCGTCCGGGGTACACCAGAGGGCTTCCACGCCGTCGAGGGACTCGATGAGCTTCTGGCCATCCTCAAGGGACATACAGAACAGGCCGGTGGTGAGGCAGTCGGCTGCGCCGGAGTCGGGGGAGAGGACGCTCACGCTGTCGAAATAACGGGCGGGCCAGAGGGTATCCGGGTCGATGAGGTGGTGGTAGCGCACGCCGTCCACGACGTAGTAGCGCTGGTAGTTGCCGCTGGTGACGAGGGCCATATCGCTCATGTTGACACCGGAGACGTAGGAAGAGCTGGCGGTGTAGACGTCCGAGGCGTTCCACGGGTTCTCCACGCCGCCCGACCACTGGGAGCCGTCGGGCTTCGTGCCGATGGCGCGGAGGTTGCCGCCCACGCTGATGAGGGCGCTTTTCAGGCCCCGGGCCTCAGCGGCCTGTGCCGCCATCTCCACGGCGTAGCCCTTGCCCACACTGCCCACGTCGAGGGACATATCCGGGTCGGAGAGATAGACAGTCCTGGCGTTTTCGTCGATGACGAGGTTGGAGATGTCGCAGTGCCGGGCGGCGGCATCCAGCGCCTCCTGTTCGGGCAGCTTGTTGTCCGCCTCGTTCGTGTTGGCTTCGGCGGCCTCGCGATAGTCGTGCCAGATGCGGAGGACGCTGCCCATGGCGATGTTCAGCTTGCCGTTTGTGGTGTCGTACATCTGCCGGGCCAGTTCCAGCATCCCGAGGATCTTATCATCCACCTGAACGGGTGCGACGCCTGCGTTGTCGTTGATGGTCTTGACATTCACCACGCCGTCATAATCGTTGTAGATGTCGTAGAGACGGTGGTATTCCAGCAAGTCGGCGTGGAGGGCGTCCATCTGGCGGGTGAACTCTTCCTCGCTGTCGCAGTAGGCGATGACCTGCGTGACAGTGTCGAAGGCATCGTAGAAGATGGTGCTGTACCGCTGGGCGTCGGCGCTCACGCCCGAAGAGGCGGGCTTCTGGGTCGAGCCGCAGGCGGTGAGGACACCGAGGCAGAGCGCTCCGGTCAGCAGAGCGGAAACGAAACGCTTGATGCTCATGCCTGCTCCTTTGCCGCAGCGGTGAAGGTGGCATGCTCTTCCGACAGGTGGGCCAGCAGGTCGCCGAAGACCCAGTTCTTGTTGGACGGGGTGACCACGGCCTTGAGGGGGATATTCACCTGTGCCTGCTTCATGAGGTCCAGCAGGGTGTCGAGGTCTTTCTCCTTGAAGTTCGCTAGCACCAGCGCGGGAGGGTAAGCACCCGGTTCCAGCACGAGGGTGCGGGAGGTCTTGACCTCCACCTCGCCCAGCAGCTGGGCGACGGTCTTGCCTGCGTCGGCAGGGGAGACGGGCAGCAGCTTCATGCCAAAGGCGGGAGCCATCCCCTCGAGGATGCCCCGGTCGGCGGCGGACAGGTTCCAGCCCAGCGCCAGCGGGACGCCGGCGTTCTGGTTGCGTGCGATATGTGCTTTCATAGTGTGAACCTCTTTCTTTCAGAGTGAAGTTTTTTGTAAATACACTATAGTATAGCACAGATAACAGGAAAAGAAAACGACTGCCGACCCTTTTTGCAAAGCGGGCAGCAGTCGAACAAGAAAGACGCTATTGTATTTTGTCAAAAGTTGTGATATTCTGAAACTGCCGTCAGAAATGGCGGCAGGCACTGTCTGCAAATGCAGGTGGTCACGCTCCTCCGGCGAAGCGCCAGTGGAGACGAATATCTTTTTGCTTCCCCTGACGCGAGAGCGAAAGGGGGGATGTTCCATGACGTTTGAACAGGTCGTATTGTTGCTTACGCTTCTCGGCGGGGCGATCTACATTACCTTTGAGATCAGCTGGACCATTTTTAACAACAAAAAGAAATGACCGCCTCTGCCTCCGAAAGCAAGCGGTCATTCTTTTTGACTTAACGCCGGAAGAGCGCTGACCATTTGTAGGACAGTGCCTTCTTTATTTGTAGTATAATCGTTTCAGCGTGAATTGTCAACGCTGAAAGCGTAACTTAGTTCATCTTCTTGCCGAAGAACTCCACTTCCTTACGGATGAAGCCCATCAGCTCATCGAACTGGTCAGGGGTCAGGCTCTGCGCGCCGTCACACTTGGCCTTGGCGGGGTCGTTGTGGACTTCGATCATCAATCCGTCCGCGCCCGCGGCAATGGCGGCGGCTATGCCTCCGTAGAGCAGCAGGGAGGGCTCCGAACGCGACAGCATGAAGATGGCAAGGCCGAAAACGACACCGTAGAGCGTGTTCAGGGCGTCGATGGGTTTGGTCAGCTTGTGGCGTTTGATGCATTCGGCGCGCGGGACGAAGGGGGCCGCCGGCGTCTCCTTCTCCAGCAGGCGCAGGAGCGTCAGGCTAAGGGGCGAGGCGATGCACAAAAAGCAGATACCCACCAGGGAGGGCAGGCTGCTCATGACGAAGTACAGCAGCGCGCCGATGCAGGCCGAGAACGCGATGGCCTTCGAGGCGAACCCCTTCACGAAGCTCACGAGCAGCTCCGACCAAAGCGCCAGCAGGCACCCCAGCCCTATGCCGATGGCAAGCCAGGCGATGAAGGAGAACGGTGCCGGCACGATGGCGCCGTAGATGGTCTGCGTGAAGAGCACGATGGCCGGGATGATGGCGTAGCACGACACCACGGCCCAGAGCACCTTGTGTCCTCGCTCGCCCGAGAAGAAGTCGCTCATCTTGAAGACGAGGATATCGGTGGCGGCGAAGCCGAGGCTCATGGCAATGGGCAGGGGGGGGGGAGCGTGTTCTTCACCAGCCCGATCGTGGCGAAGGGGTCGTACAGGAGCGCGGTGAAGAACAGCATCCAGAACAGGGAGAAGCCGAGAGAGATGCTCATAAGCACGGCAGAGCTCCCACGTTCTCCCTGCTCATAGGACGGTTTAATACTGTTTTCCATACAGCCATCTCCTCGACGATCAGACTTTTTCCCACGGTTCCCAGCAAAAGCACCATTTTGGTTGATAGCGTGCCCCGGATTGCGGGCGCTATGGTGCGGGCAAGCCCGGACGGGCCGCATGGCAAGACCCTTTCCCTGATGGCGAGTCGGCGGGAGGGCAACGGTTCGTCTGGGTCTATTGTATCCGCTTTACGGCGGGTAGGACAAGACGAGAGGAGAGGTGGAGTTCATGGCTGAAAACGAGTACTTGACCGTTCCACACGAGAAGCCGTACAAGTACGAGGAGGGGAACCTCACCGTCACGCGCGGAAGCGCCTGGACGGGCCCCGGCTGCCATCTCGGCTGCGGCGTGCTGCTGTACACCGACGAGGACGGCAAGCTGGTGAAGGTGGAGGGCGA
>OLRY01001631.1_pt1 | contig 19537 bp, 20 predicted proteins | sample 1672541 | NCBI WGS metagenome assembly OLRY01 (sample SAMEA3136697, study PRJEB25190) | human gut metagenome | biome: human gut; feature: human-associated habitat; material: faeces | place: Austria | collected 2013 | reverse complement strand
GAGACACGGAATCCGATGCAAACATTCAGCCGGAAGAAATGCTCACATTTTTCTCAAACGAATTTCCACCTGCATTTCCACATGAAATCCCCAAGTATGTTTCTAAACCATATTACTTATCAACACAAAGCACAATATGCTTCGTGCGGCAGTTCCTCTTCCTGCCGTATCTCTACTGCATCATCTCTTGGTTCGTCATCAGCTTCCACTCGTCATTTGTGATGCCAAGTTTCTCAAGCGTCTCTACGATATGCACGCAGTCCGGTCCGAACGTCAGATACAGATTGCCGCCCACCGTCGTTTCCTGACCGTCCACGGCTTTTCCTTCCAGCTTCTCTAAACTGTTATGATAGTCATAATAATACATCCAGTTGTCAACATACCTGCCTGTACTATAATATTCCAGTTCAATGTTGCTGTAGTACGTGTCTTCCGGCTGCTCGCAATACTGATAATACTTCGCCAGATTTCCATCCTCGATATCCGCCCGGATGGCCTTTAAGATCTGCTCAATCTCCTTCTCGGAAAACATGTGCGTATTGTTAAGCCCCGTAGAAGTATACAGATCCATATATCCAGAGGTAAACCGGCACTCTGAATTTCCGATACCAAAAATCTCACGCTCCAGATTCTCCGGCTCACTCTCCCACGCAAGGATCTGCTCTGCCGGTGTACTGTCAGCACCCCCATCCGCCTCAGACAGTGGAAGTGCATACCGCCGCTCCACCTTGGAACCATCCTGCATATAATACAGGAACGTTGTATAATAAAATCCCGAACCGGTACGTTCTACCTCCTGATAGGCATCCTTATTTGCAATAATCTGGCGCTGCAGCTCCGTCAGTGTCGCAAGTTCTTCTCCTTTCACCTGCACCGGATAATCCAGATAGACGAACGCCGTCTCCACATCCGCCACCTCCGGCACATAGCGCTCCAGACCGAATGCATCGATTTCAAACAGGGATACAAACACCACTGTGATCACGGCAGTCGCCGCCCACTCCAGCACGCGTTTTCTGCGAAATACCTTGAAATTCTTTTCCAGCAGCATCTCTGCCCCGAAGAAAAAGAGGAAGCCCATCGCCACACTGCAAAGCAGCAGCCACGGATATTTGCGCAGCTGCGGCAGATCCGTGAGCATGGATATGACCGTGACACCGACGACCAGACCTCCGCAAAGTGCTGCTCCCCAGCGGAATACCGGCTTGATGATCCCGATGCTGACCCAGTCGCCCGCCGTCTCAATCTGCCGTCTTTTATACAACTGGTAAGCCGCCACGACAAGCACAACTGCTGCCGCCGCATAGATTCCGGTGAGCGGCATGCCCGTGATCTTAATGCCGGTAATTCCATTCCCGTTCTCCGTGTAGATAAGACTGCTGCGAAGATTATTGTTCAGATAATAAAGTGGCGATAAAATGCAGCTTTTTCCCGGATTCCATGCATTCTCAATCCCGTAGCTGATGGTTTCAATCACCTTTGCAACAATAAACATGCATCCCACATACAGATAGTTGACGATCACATAATAGCATGGCATTGCAAACGCCTGCCCTGTGAACATCGCCACGAAAACCGCAAGTGAGTATGCAAAAAATGTCACACCAGCCTGTGCCAACAGCGCAGCGAACAGATACTGTATACAGGTAAACTGGTTTGCCAGGCATACGAGCACTGTGATAAAGAATGTGATGATCTCCGGCACGATCAGAAAAATGAGTCCTGACAGATAATTCGTCACATAGAGTTCCAGCCGGTTGACCGGCAACGCATGCATCATATTGGCGCTTTTTGCCGAATACAGATAGGAAAACACTGCCAGCGCCGCTGCCACTGCGAAGAAAAAGACCGGCAGAGGAGGGATCATCCGGTGTACTGCCAGCTCCACCAGCTGATACATGCGGTAGGTTGTGTCCTCGTTCCCCGTTCCATAATAGTAGTACGGACTGGCAGCCTTCTGCCACACCCATACGGGAATCACCACAAGGAGATATATCTGGTAAAGCAGCCACAGCGGCCAGAAATGCGTGAAGTTCTTCTTAAATATCGTGCGGTTAAAACAGGATGTCTTTGACTTCATAATCTGCCCCTCCCATCTCGTAGATAAATATTTCTTCCAGTGTCAGCGGCAGTACATCCACAATCGTCGGATTGCAATATGACAGTGCCGCCTCTGCTTCCTTTGGATCTCCCTTTACGATCATGGTATACACACGCCCTGTATTTGCCATGTGAAGCACCTGAAAATGTTCCGGAAGCTTCGGCATTCCGCTCTGACACGCCACCTGGATTTTCGACACACTTCCCTGCAGATCACTCAGCGAACGCTCGATCATGATTTTTCCATGATGCATGATACCGACATGGTCACACACATCCTCAAGTTCACGCAGATTGTGGGACGATACAAGCACGGTCATCTCTTTCTCTGCGACCTCCGACAATATGATGCTCCAGATCTGACGCCGCATCACAGGGTCGAGTCCGTCCACCGGTTCGTCCAGAATCAGAATATCCGGCTTGCAGCAGATGGCAAGCCAGAATGCCACCTGTTTCTGCATTCCTTTCGACAGCCGTCTGATATTGCGCTTCACATCAATATTCGGGAAAAACTCCTGCATCCGGTAAAACAGCTTTCCATCAAAAGACGGATAGATCCCCTCATAAAAACGCTTCATCTCCATCGTGTCTGCCTGCATGAAATAAAACAGTTCGTCTGGTATGTACGCGATTTTTGATTTGACCGCCTTATTCTCATATACATTTTCCCCGTCGATCTGCACCTCTCCCTGATCCGGACGGTACACCCCCGTCAGGTGGCGGATGAGTGTGGACTTTCCTGCTCCGTTCGGTCCGACCAGACCGTAGATGGCTCCCTTTTCCACGTGCATGTCCACACCGTTTAGCGCCACAAATCCGTCAAATGCCTTTTTTAATCCGTTTACCTGAATCATACCTTCTCTCCTCCCTCTGCCGCATGTTCGATCCGTGTGATCAGATCGCTCCTGCTCACTGACAGGAAACAGAGCTCCTCCACCACTTCATCGAACTCTTCCAGCAGTTCATGCTGTCTCGTATTCAGGATTTCCCTGTGCTCCGCCACAAACGTTCCCTTCCCGGCAACCGTGTATGTATATCCCTCGCTCTCCAGATCGCGATACGCTTTCTGAATCGTATTGGGATTGATCGCCAGTCCGGACGCCAGTTCGCGGACAGACGGCAGCTTCTCGTTTGCCGAAAGAGAATTTGTGATAATCAGCTTCCGAAAGCCATCCTTGATCTGTTCATAAATCGGTTTGGAGTCCCGGTAATTTAACTGAATCAAATCATAACCTCCCATCTGTACCAACTGTACTATTTGTCTTAATACAGCTACTATAGCATGGAAGGTTCCCTCATACAATAAAGATAATCCTATGAAATTATTAACTTTTATTTAACTTCGTCATCAGCCCAGATATGCACACAGGAGTTTGAAGGTGTTCTTCACGCCGTCCACATGGCTTCTCTCGTAGCCGTGCGACGCGTACACGCCCGCGCCGATCAGTCCGTGGCGCACGTCATAGCCCGCCGTCAGCGCCACATCCGCATCCGATCCGTAATGCGGGTAGACGTCCACCGCAAAGTCAAGTTCCTCGCGCTTTGCCGCCGCAATCAGTCCCGTCACGACGTCGTAGTGATACGGTCCGTGGCTGTCCTTCGCGCAGATGGACACCTGTGTCTCCTCGCAGGCAAGACCGTCTCCAACGCAGCCCATGTCAACGGAAATAACCTCAGTCACACCCTCCGGAATCGAAGCGGCTCCGCCGTGTCCGACTTCCTCAAAGACGGTGATGTGCTGGTAAATCATGCGCTCCGGTGTGACATTCTCTTCTTTTAAATATCTCGCATAGCCAAGCAGGATGCCGACGCTAAGCTTATCATCCAGGAAACGGCTCTTGATGTAGCCGCTCTCTGTGACGGTCGTGCGCGGATCAAAGCAGACGATGTCTCCCGTCATGATGCCGAGTGCCTCCACGTCCTCTCTGGAATGTACCTTCTCGTCCAGCACGATCTCCGTCTCGTCAAATGTACGCTTCTTGTCATTGTAATCGCCGTTGACATGGATCGATGCATTGGCAAGCTGTAAGGTTCCCTCGTAGACCTTTTCCCCGAAGCGGGTATGGATTCTGCAGTTCTCCGCCTCGGCATTGTTGGCGTTCATTCCGCCGACCGGTGTTACCCGCAGTCTGCCGTTGGACTTGATCTCCGCTACCATGGCGCCGAGCGTGTCAATGTGTGCCTCGAGCATCACGGCATTCTTTTTGTCCTTGCCGCCAAGCGCTACCAGCACGCCGCCCTTTGTGGTCAGCTTCGGCTCATAACCGAGCTTCTGGTACGCTTTCATCACATAATCCGCCACATCTGCGGTATATCCGCTCGGGCTGTCGATTGCCAGAATCTTCTTTGTCTCCTCGACCATATATTCCACGTATTTTTTTGTCTTCATCTTTTTTCTCCTTTTCCGCTTTCTATTTGATTCTATCTACAGACCATACCTGGAGGACGATCTTATACATCCTTATTTCAGGTACAGAAATCCGCCCAGATTTCCGCGCTTTCCATGACTTGCGCGGTGGGAAAACAACAGCTTTGGATTGCAGCAGGTACAGATGTCCGTCACTGCCAGATGCTCTTTTCGCACGCCCGCCTCCTGAAAAATGATCTCGTTCGCCTTCCAGAGATCCAGCTGGTATTTTTTGTCTGCGTGAGCCATCCCGACGCTGTTCTTCTCACTCTCTGCCAGAATCTCTTGCTCATGCCCCGGAAATTCCTCCGCGAAAATATCTGCCACATCTGCGCTCACCTCATAGCAGTCCTTGCAAATGGACGGACCGACCGCGCAGACCACATCCTCTGGTCTGGTGCCGTATGCCTCCTGCATGGCAGACAGAGTGACCGCTCCCATGCGCGCCGCCGTGCCTCTCCAGCCCGAATGGCTCATTCCGATGGCGCGGTGAACGGGATCCACCACATATAACGGCACACAGTCCGCGTAGAACGTCGACAGGACAAGTCCCGGCTCATCCGTAATCAGTCCGTCCACATCCCGGTAGTCCCGCTCTCTGGTCAGTCCTTTTCCGGCGTCCGCTGCCGTGACGCGGCGCACATTGACGGTATGTGTCTGATCCGAGCAGACAAACTGCCCCACCTCTGCCCCGAGTGCCCTCGCCAGGCGCCGGTAATTTTCACGCACCGCAGCCTCCTCATCGCCTCTGGTAAAGCTTAAATTCATCGTGGAAAAAATATCCGCACTGACGCCTCCGAGCCGTGTTGTAAAACAATGCTCCACGATCCCCGTGCGCTCCAAAAGGGGATATTTTAACAGCAGCAGCCTGCTGCCGTCCTCATTTTCATGCCAGTCCTCCCGCAAAACCGCATCCTCTGCTGCTTTTCTCACAAACGCTGTCAAGTCTCATCCTCCCGTCATCCCTGAAATTCAAATGCATTTCTCACAAGCCGCACTTCCCCGTCTGTTCCAAGCACCGCCGCCACATCAAAGCGGCAGGGCGTCGTCTCCCCGTATCCGTGCGTCAGGCAGTAATATTGCGCCGTTCTGCTGATGCGGCGCTGCTTCGCCCGGTCCACCGCCTCCAGCGGATCGCCCGTCTGCCCGTCTCTGCGGTATTTCACTTCCACAAACACCAGGTATCTGCCATCGCGGGCGATGATGTCGATCTCTCCCTGCCGGCATCTGAAATTGTATCCAATCAGCTCGTATCCCTGTTCCTTCAGATACTCCCCCGCCCGTCTCTCATACGCTGTTCCCGTCTGCCGCCTGTTCATCCGGTATCCTCTCTCCCTGCCTTTCGTCCGATCCATCACCACGTTCCGCCGTCCGGGTTCTTCCCGTGCCTTCTGTTACCATCACGGCATCTGTCATCTGCCTACAGTAAGCCGGATTCTTTGAGTTTTCCCTTCATGCGGTCCATATCGTCCACAAAGACAAGGATCTCCGCGACCACCTCGTAGAGTTCCGGCGGAATCGTATCCCCGATCTGAAGTCTGGATAAGGTCTCCGCCAGCTTGTTATCCTGATAAAACGGAACATCGTTTTCTTTTGCCGTCTCAATGATGCGCTCCGCCACCTCGCCTTTTCCGACTGCGAGGATCTTCGGCGCCACCTCGCCCGGATTGTAGGCAACGGCGACCGCCGTCTTTTCTTTTCCTGCAATATGCTTGTTCTCCGCCATCGCCACATCCTCCCTTCAAAGAATCCTGCTTTCCTATGCTCTTACATCAAAAGAATAGCGGTGCAGGCTTCCCACCGTCGCCTTTCCTTTCTTTACGATATTCTCCTTGAAACTGATGTCTTTTTTCTCATGTGTGACCGTGATGGAAGACTGGTAGCCCTTGCTCTTAAGACGCTTGTTCAGCACTTCCAGGTGCTTTTCCACCAGATCATAGGAGGCATCATCCTCCAGATAAAAATTGGTGCGTACGCTGCGGTTCTGCATCCGCACTGAGACGTCCGTGGAGCCGAGCTGCTCCATGTCCAGATGTAAAAATGCCGTCAGTTCCGCATCCGGATCGCGCAGATTCTTCCGGTTCGCATAGACATAGAGTTCCCCGTTCGCATTTTGTCCGGACATCTTTAACGGCAGCTGCACATAGTGATAAATCTGGTTCATCTGATTCATGAACTCCAGATTGCCGTGAACCTGCGATGCCGTCTGCAAAAACGTATTCTGCGTGCTTCCGGTCGCCCGAACCGCCTCCTCCATCTGGGAAAGCTGCTGCTCTAAGCGCTCATACAGCCCGCTCACCTTATGCTCCTGCTTTAATTCCTCCGGCTGCAGAAGCCACTGCTTCTCGATCACACTGCGGAAAATGGTCTGAAATTCCTTTCCGGCAAAAAGCTTCTGCATTCCCGCAAAGCCGAACCCGCCATTCTGTGCGAGCGCTCTGCCGAGCTTCTGTAAAAACTGTTCTGCCGTCAATTTTTCATTCAAGACCGGCTGCTCCTGCGCCGCTTCCTCCTGCGCCATCAGTTTCGCCACCTCCGGACCTTCTTCCGAGAGCGTATCCACAAAGACTTCCTCCTGCTCTCCACCGGCAAAAATCTCCTCGTTGCCAATCAGAGCCGGAATGTTCCGAAGCATTTTTCCCAGATGCTCGATCTGCTCCTTCGACAACAGTTCCCCGACTGTCCCCGGAGTCTCTGCCGTCCTTCCATATGTCAGTTCCGCGGTCACTCCGACCCCTGTCTCTGCTTCTGCCGCTGCGCCCTGTCCCGCTGTCTCCGCAGTCGAAGCGGCACCTGCCTCCTCCGCTACTGCCGATGCCGCTGCGATTCCCTGTTCCGCCGCCGTGGGCGCGCCCGCCTCTGCTTCTGCCACCGTGGCTGCATTTTCCTGTCCCACTGCTTCCGCCATTGCTCCGGCGCCTGCCTCTGCTGCGGAAGATTCCTGTTCCGCTGCCGCGGTCACTCCGGCATCTGCCGCTTCCGCCCCGGGCATAAAAATATCGAGCATTTTCCCATAGAGAGAAAACGCCGTCTCCGGCGAGAGCGCCTCGTCCGAAAGCAGTTCCATCATATGTCCCGCTGCCAGATCCATCTCTCCCACGAGTGCCTGCCGGTCGGACAGATAATTTTCAAACTGCGCCGCCATCTCCTCCGTCACCGGGAGTCCGAGCTTCGTCATCTGCACGATGGTCTGCACATTGGCATCCGGATTCGCGCCAACCAGCTTCGCCATATCGAGAATGCTCTGTCTGCCGATCGACATCTGCTCCTGCATCATCGTATCCACCATCACAAGCGTCCGGTCCGTCGCAGGCACCTGCGCCGCCGAAAGCGCGTTGAGCAGAATCGGATTGCTGACATTTCCAAGCTCGGTGTACGGGCGGATCGCAATCGTCTGCCCGTCATTGGCGCGCACCTGGAAAAACATGCTCGAGCCCTGCTGTAAATCCATTTTTCCGTCCAGCCGTGCGGTGATGGTCTGTCCGTTGCCCAGCGCCAGCGTCACTTTTCCGCCGCGCACACTGTTGATCGTCCCCTCGAAAATACTTCCCGCGGAGAGATCCCCGATCGTCGACACCAGTTTCTGAACGCTCTGCGCCCCATGCAATTCTTCCGTTCCGTTGGCCACATTCCGGCTGTACTGTCCTACCAGATCCGATATCTGCATGTATGTTCCCTCTTCCCGTCTATACCTCTACAAAATTTCCAATAAAGCTCCGGCGATGGATCGGCGTTGGTCCGTATTTTTTCAGCGCCGCAATATGTTCCGCCGAGCCGTAGCCCTTATTCGCTGCGAATCCGTACCCTGGCATGATCTTGTCGTACTCCACCATCAGCCGGTCCCTGGTCACTTTTGCCACAATGCTGGCCGCGCCGATCGAGATGCTCTTGGCATCTCCCTTGATAATCGGCACCTGCCGTATCGCAACCCCGGGTATCGTCACCGCATCATTTAATAATATATCGGGTGCATCGCCCAATTTGCTTATAGCTTCCCGCATCGCCTCGTACGTTGCCTGCAGAATGTTGATCTCATCAATGCGCTCCGGTCCCACCATGCCGATGCCGACCGCCACCGCTTTTTCCATAATCACATCGTACAGTTCCTCCCGCTTTGCCGCCGAGAGCTTCTTGGAATCGTTGATGTAGAGGATGTCGCAGTCCTTCGGCAAAATGACCGCTCCCGCCACAACGGGGCCGGCAAGCGGGCCTCTCCCCACCTCATCAATCCCGCAAATGCGCGTATACATCCCGTACTCGCGCTCGTACTTCCACAGCCGGTCGATCCTTGCACGCTCCGCCTCCAGCTTTGCAAGGCGTCCGTTCGCCTGCTCGATGAGCTTTTGTACGCCCGCGCGCTCATCCGACCTGTATTTTTCGATAAAAGAAGGCAGCATGGTCTCCTCTGCCGCCTTGAATTCTTCCCTGATTTCTCCGATCTTTTTCGTCTCCATCTGCTTCCTCTCCCGCCGTATGTTCCCGCTGCCTGTGCTAGTCGGGCCGCTCCAGTGTGATCCTGCCAAGCTTGCCGCTGCGGAATTCATCAATCAGAAGCGTCGCCGCCTTGCTGTAGTCAATCTCGTCGCCCTTTGCCACACAGCGACGGTTTTCTGCGATCCCACGCAGGATCTCTGCCGGCGCCGCCGTCTCGTCGATGGCCTGCTCCTCTGTTCCGTAGCGCGCCTGAAGCGCTCCCGGATAGTAGGCTGTCAGCACTTTGATCAACTCCAGGGACAACTCATCGATGTTTAAAATCTCGTCCTTGATGGCACCAATCAACGCCAGTTTTAATCCGACCGTCTGGTCTTCAAACTTCGGCCATAAGATTCCAGGTGTGTCCAGAAGTTCTACATTCTTGTTCAGCCGGATCCACTGCTTGCCCTTTGTGACACCCGGCTTGTTGCCGGTCTTGGCGCACGCCTTTCCGGCGTAGGAATTGATAAACGTGGATTTCCCCACGTTCGGGATTCCAACAACCATCGCCCGCACCGGACGGTTCATGATGCCGCGCTTTCTGTCGCGCTCGATTTTCTCCTTGCACGCCTCCATGACGACCGCCGTCACCTGCTTCATGCCGTTTCTGTTTCTCGAATCCAGGCTTACCACATAATAGCCCTTCTTCTGAAAATATGCACTCCACAGCTTTCCCGCTTCCTCGTCCGCAAGATCCGACTTGTTCATGAGGATCAGCCGCGCTTTATTTTTGCCCAGTTCGTCAATGTCCGGATTCCGGCTGCTGAGCGGAATCCGCGCATCGACAAGCTCGATGACCAGATCGATTAACTTGATATCTTCCTGCATCTGACGCTTTGCTTTCGTCATATGCCCCGGGTACCACTGAAACTGCATAATTACTCTCCATTCTCTTACTGTCTGTTTTATAAAAATCCAAAGTCCTTAAACGGCGCCACGCGGAACCATACTTTTCCGATAATATATTCCTTCTTAATGTTCCCGATGTTGGCATAACGGCTGTCCTCGCTGTTATTGCGGTTGTCGCCGAGCACGAAATACTCGTCCTCACCCAGCGTGACCTCTTCCGCCGCCAGTCCGGCATCCTCCATCTGTGCCACATCCACATCTTCCGCAAACAGTTCGCCGTTGACATACACTTCGCCGTTCTTAATCTGAAGCGTATCCCCCGGCACCGCTATGACGCGCTTGATGTAGTAATGTGATTTTTCATTGCCGTTCGGCAAAAATACAATCACATCGTTCGGCCTGGGATCGGTAACTTTGTATATAAAACGGTTGACCAGGATCTCATCGCCGCCGTTTAGTGTCTCCGCCATGGACTGTCCCACAACACTTGTCCGCAGTCCGACAAAATATACCAGTGTAAACGCTACCAGAAGCGTGATCGCGATCTCAATGATCCACACACACACTTCCTTCACGACCGACATATTCACTTTTTTCTTCTGTCTGCCAAAGTTCAGTCCGCTTCTACGTCTGCGCATTCTTATCCTCCATGTGCCATGTGCCCGCCGCACACGATTCCTGCTTTACTTTAACACAAACCCTGTGGCTTCGCAATTTAATTTTGGTGCCTTACAATGCGAAAAAACCGGAACACACTCCATATGGAATCCTGTTCCATACAAAATATGTCCCGGCTTCTTAGCGCTGCATTGTATTATTTTACAAGCTCTTTTACCTTTGCCTTCTTGCCGACACGGTCTCTTAAGTAGAATAACTTTGCACGTCTGACTTTACCCTGACGAACAACCTCTACCTTCTCAACGTTCGGAGAATGTAACGGCCAGGTCTTCTCTACGCCGACACCGTTAGAGATCTTTCTGACTGTGAAAGTCTCGCGGTTGCTTCCGCCCTGTCTCTTTAAAACAGTTCCCTCGAATACCTGGATACGCTCACGGTTACCCTCTTTGATCTTACCGTAAACCTTTACCGTATCACCTACGTTAAACTGCGGTACTTCTGCCTTGAGCTGCTCTGCTTCAATGCTCTTAATGATTTCACTTGCGTTCATTTTGTGACCTCCTGATTCATTGGATGTTCTTAATACGTCGATTCGTAACAGAGGACCATCTATTTATTCACAACTATTCCAGTATAACACAGATTGTACGGATTGCAAGCATTTTCGGCAAATATTTTCATTCTCTCTCTTCACGCTCCATCCAGTAGATGCGTCCCTTAGAAAAACAGAGTCCCAGGGCCTCCTGCAGTCCTTTGGATGCATCATTGCCGATCTCAACCTGACCGTAGGGTCTCTCACCGCGCTCTAATCCGAGATTGATCATATATGTCTCAAGTGCCATGCCGATCCGGCGTCTGCGGTACTCCGGCGAGACGAAGAGCATCCCGATGCCGCCCTCCGCGTGCATTCCGATAAAGCCCGCAAGCTGCCCGTCCACAAACGCACCGAAGAGCGCTCCTTTTTTGATCCGGTCTGTCACATACGCCTCATCCGATATCGTATTGTAATCGCGCACCACCGCGTCTAAGTGTTCCATCGTAAGCGGGCGGATGACCACACCGTTTTCGGCCGGTTTGCCGTCCATGCGGTACAGTCCGGTGACAGGCAGCTTTTCGTGCTTTGTATACACGATCTGGTTGCAGGTCATCGCCGTGCGAAATCGCAGATATTTTTCTGCCGGTTCCGTCATGAACTCCTGATGCAGCACCAGAAGGCCGCTCTCCTCCCCGGCGTCCTCCTGCAGGATTTCAAGCATCCTGCAACCAGCTTTGATGTCCTCCGCCGTATGAAAATACGCCCCGCTGACTTTATCCTGCAGACAGATATTTTTCCCTTCTGCAAAAACAAGGCGCGCCTGCCCGCGCGCAATCAGCTCGGTCATATCCACATGCAGCAGCTTGTCCCCGGCAAGCACCTTTTTGCAGGACATCAGTCTCTCGTAGCCTGCGTAAAGATCCGGCCGCCTCTCCTGTGTGCGGCGCTCCGCCTCCTGTCTGCGCCACTCGGCAATTTTTCTCTGATTGCCCGACAGCAGCACCTTTGGCACCTGCTTTCCGTGCCATTCCTCCGGGCGGCTGTACTGTGGATACTCTAACAGATCGCCCTCGAAGGACTCCGTCTCCCCGGACTCTCCGTTCGCCAGTACCCCGGGCACCATCCGTGAGATCGCGTCTATCATCACCATCGCCGGAAGTTCCCCGCCGGTCAGCACATAATCGCCGATCGACACGTAGTCCGTGACGGTCTCCTCTAATACACGCTCGTCGATCCCCTCATAGTGCCCGCACAGGAAAATAAGATCTTCCTCCTTCGCGAACTCCTTTGCCATCTGCTGGTTGAACACGGCTCCCTGCGGCGTCACATACACCGTGCGCACCGGTCTGTCCCGCAGCTCCTCCGGCTGCTGGCTCCTGATTTCCTCGCAGGCTGCCTTCCACGCATCGTAGACCGGCTGCGCCTGCATCAGCATGCCGGCTCCCCCGCCGTAAGGATAATCATCGACTTTTTTATGTCGATCCGCCGTATAATCCCGGATGTTGACTGCATTCACGGACAGCAGTCCCTTTTTTGCCGCACGTCCAAGGATGCTCTCCGAGAGTCCCTGCGTCACCATCTCCGGAAACAGTGTCAGAATATGATAATTCATGCTGTGCCTCCTATTTTCGGTTGATGTCAAGCAGTCCCGGAAGCAGATGCACGCACATCTGTCCCTGCTCTACGTCCACATCGCGGATGCAGTCCCTGATCGCCGGAATGAGCACTTCCTCCCCGTCTGTCATGGAGATCACATAGACATCGTTCGCGCCGGTCTGCATCACATCCGACAGCGTTCCCAATTCCTCACCCTCGTCCGTCGACACCTTCATGCCGATCAGATCTGCAATAAAGTATTCGTCCTTTTTCAGCTTTACCGCGTTCTCTCTCGTCACATAAAGGCTCTTTTTGCGATATTTTTCCACATCATTGATATCATCAATTCCCTTAAATTTGAGAATCACCATATTTTTAAAGAACTTGACGCCTGCAATCTCAAGTTCTAATTTTTCTTTTCCGGTATCCAAAATCACATTTTTGAGTTTTTTGAAGCGCGCTGGATCGTCCGTCGTCGGAAATACCTTGACCTCCCCACGCACCCCGTGTGTCGTCGTGATGACACCGACCTGCAATAAATCTTCCATGCATGTCCTCCGTTTCTGTCTCTGATATCCGCAGTAGCCGCAATATGAACAAAGGAACTGCCACCCCATTATCTGGCGCGACAGCTCCTCTGACCTGTTACTGCATGATCTCTACAATAACTTTCTTCTCTTCCTTTGAGGCAGCAGCCTTCACAACAGAACGGATTGCCTTGGCAATGCGTCCCTGTTTGCCGATTACCTTGCCCATGTCGGACTGCGCAACGCGCAGTTCAAGCACGATGGCTTTCTCATTCTCTGTCTCTGTTACGACGACCTGATCCGGATAATCGACGAGTGATTTCGCAATTACTTCTACTAATTCTTTCATTAGGTCCACCTCGCGAATCCTATTTCTCGATGCCTGCGCTCTTGAAAATACGAGCAACTGTATCGGTCGGCTGAGCTCCGTTAGCTAACCACTTCTTTGCTAACTCCTCATTTACATGATACTCGCTTGGATCTTTCGTTGGATCGTATGTTCCAATCTCCTCGATGCACTTGCCATCTCTCGGGGATCTGGAATCTGCTACTACGATTCTATAGAAAGGAGCTTTCTTCTGTCCCATTCTTCTTAATCTGATCTTTACTGCCATTTCATTTCACCTCCTTGGTTTCTTCTGAAATATATTTAAAAGGGAAATTTAAATTTTCCTCTTTTACCGCCTCTGCCTCCCGTCAGTCCGGGAATCTGCTTCATCATCTTTTTCGTCTGCTCAAACTGCTTGACAAGCCGGTTTACCTCGGCAATATCCACACCGCAGCCGGCAGCGATCCGCTTTTTGCGGGAGGGATTTAATATATCGGGATTGGCTCTCTCCTGCGGCGTCATAGAAAGGATGATCGCCTCGTTGCGCGCAAGCGCTTTTTCATCGATCATGCCCTCGACATCCTTCATCTTGCTGCCGCCAAAGCCGGGTATCATGGAAATGACGCTGGAAAAGCCGCCCATGTTTTTCATCTGGTTCATGCTCTCCAGATAATCGTCGAAGCCGAACTGCGCTTTCTTGAACTTCTGTTCCATTTCGCGCGCCTTGCTCTCATCCAGGTTTGCCTGCGCCTTCTCGATAAGGCTCATGACATCGCCCATGCCGAGGATCCTCGACGCCATGCGGTCCGGATAAAACTGCTCCAGGTCGGAGAGCTTTTCGCCCATACCCACATAAAGGATCGGCTTTCCGCAGGTCGCTTTTATGGAGAGCGCCGCGCCGCCGCGGGAATCGCCGTCCAGCTTTGTCAGAATCACACCGTCGATGCCGATCTTGCTGTTGAACATCTCGGAGACGTTGACGGCATCCTGTCCGGTCATCGCGTCAACCACCAGGATCGTCTGGTCGACGTGCACCGCCTCCTTGATCTGTACAAGCTCGTCCATCATCTCCTCGTCGACGTGAAGACGTCCCGCCGTATCGAGGATGACCACATTCATATTGCGGCTCCTTGCATGTTCCACAGCCGCCTTTGCGATATTCACCGGGCTTTGCTTATCTCCCATTGAGAATACCTCAACGCCCTGCTTTTCGCCGTTTATCTGAAGCTGCTGGATCGCCGCCGGACGGTAAACGTCGCACGCCGCCAGCAGAGGAACCCTGCCCTTCGACTTCAGCTTGCCCGCAAGCTTTGCCGTCGTCGTCGTCTTGCCCGCACCCTGCAGACCTGCCATCATGATGACAGTAATCTCGCTCGCCGGACGCAGCGCAATTTCCGTAGTCTCGGAGCCCATCAGCTTAACCATCTCTTCGTTGACGATCTTAATGACCATCTGTCCGGGATTCAAGCCTGTCATGACGTCGGTGCCGACCGCGCGCTCCTGCACGGATTTCATAAACTGTTTAACCACCTTGAAGCTGACGTCCGCCTCCAGAAGCGCCATCTTGACTTCCTTTAAGGCAGCCTTTACATCCGCCTCAGTCAGGCGGCCCTTGCTCCGCAGGTTCTTAAACACATTCTGCAATTTATCGGAAAGGCTTTCAAATGCCATCTTTACAACTCCTCTAAAATCTCGCCTGCAATTTTCCTTATCTCTTCATGCCCTTCTGCAAGCGCATGGATCTGTTCGATTTTCTCGCGGATGGACAAAAACTTTTTCACCAGGTGAAGCTTTGCCTCGTAATCCTCCAGGATACGGTTGCAGCGCTTGATCAGATCGTGTACACCCTGGCGGCTGATCTGATACTGCTCTGCCGCCTCCGCGTAGGAGCAGTCGTTCAGGACCACATCCTCATACACATTCCTCTGATGCTCTGTCAGAAGCTCGCCGTAAAAATCAAACAGCAACGTCTGCTCTACGATCCGTTCCATCTCTCATCACCTTCGCTATCATAATACAAAAAAAATACGGTGTCAAGTATTTTTTCTTGACACCGTTTAAAATTCCTGTCTTGTCGACGTAAATTTTCTCTAAAGGCTTGTGCGGATGACGCGCGGCTTGAAGCCGTGCTCTTCCAGCGCGTGCACGATCTGGTTTTTGTGCTCGGTGCCGAATGCCTCCATGGTGATCTTCAGCTCCACCGCCTTGCTGCGGTTGGTGCTGACGAACTGATTATGGTCAAGCTTGATAACGTTGCCCTGCATCTCGGCAACCACGGTGGAAACGCGCACCAGCTCACCCGGCGTATCGGGAAGCAGCACAGACACCGTAAAGATACGGTCGCGCTGGATCAGTCCGAACTGCACGACGGAAGACATGGTGATCACATCCATATTTCCGCCGCTCAGGATAGCGACGATCTTCTTATTTTTCACATTCATATGCTTCAGCGCCGCCACGGTAAGCAGACCGGAATTCTCGACGATCATCTTATGATTTTCTACCATATCGAGGAAAGCGACGATCAGCTCGTCGTCCTGAATGGTGATGATGTCGTCCAGATTCTTCTGCAGATACGGGAAAATCTTCTCGCCCGGACGCTTTACCGCAGTGCCGTCGGCAATGGTATTGATCGTCGGAAGCGTCACAACCTCGCCCGCCTCCAGGGACGCCTGCAGGCAGTTTGCCCCCGCCGGCTCCACACCGATCACCCTGATATTCGGATTCAGCATCTTTGCGAGCGTAGAGACGCCGGTTGCCAGTCCGCCGCCGCCCACCGGAACAAGAATATAGTCCACGAGCGGCAGCTCCTTTACGATTTCCATCGCGATCGTGCCCTGCCCGGTGGCAACAGCGAGATCGTCAAACGGATGGATAAAGGTGTAGCCGTTCTCCTCGGCAAGCTGGTAGGCGTACTCACACGCCTCATCATAAACCTCGCCGTGCAGGATCACCTCCGCGCCGTAGCTTTTCGTGCGGTTCACCTTCATAAGCGGCGTCGTCACCGGCATGACAACCACAGCCTTCACGCCCAGCTCCTTTGCCGCGTATGCAACGCCCTGGGCGTGATTTCCTGCGGACGCCGTGATCAGTCCTCTCTCCTGCTCCTCTTTCGAGAGAGTGGAAATGCTGTAATACGCGCCGCGGATCTTATAGGCACCGGTAATCTGCATATTTTCCGGCTTTAAATAAACGCGGTTCCCGGTCTGGTCGCTGAAGTACTTGCTGTATACCAGCTTTGTCTCCTGCGTGACCCTTTTTACAACCTCCGATGCCTCTTCAAAACTCTCTAATGTCAGCATAATTCTGATTCCCCTTTATTCCTTTTCATCTGTTAAAAACAGTGCATTCACAAATTCTTCCGCATTAAACTTCTGCAGATCCTCAATGCTCTCGCCGACCCCGATATATTTCACCGGAATGCCAAGCTCAGAGTGGATCGCGATCGCGATGCCGCCCTTTGCCGTTCCGTCCAGCTTCGTCAGAATGATGCCGGTGATATCGGCAACCTCCGCAAACTCGCGCGCCTGCACAAGTGCGTTCTGCCCGGTCGTTCCGTCCAGTACGACAAGCGTCTCGCGATACGCCTCCGGGTACTCCTTTTCCAGGATGCGGTTGATCTTGCCAAGCTCGTTCATCAGATTCTTTTTATTGTGAAGCCTGCCTGCCGTGTCGCAGAGCAGCACGTCCGCATGGCGCGCCTTCGCCGCCGCTACCGCATCATAGACCACTGACGCCGGGTCGCTGCCCTCCTGTCCGGAAATGATCTCAACGCCTGCCCGATTCGCCCACTCGGAGAGCTGTTCCCCGGCGGCTGCCCGGAAGGTGTCGGCGGCTGCAAGCACCACCTTTTTCCCCTGATCCTTCAGCTTCCCGGCAAGCTTGCCGACGCTCGTCGTCTTTCCGACGCCGTTCACGCCGATCACCAGGACGACAGAGGTGCGGTGTTCAAACTCGTAGGCAGTCTCGCCGACCTCCATCTGCTGACGGATGCTCTCGATGAGATACCGCTTGCACTCCGACGGCTCCTTGATATGATTTTCCTTTACCTTTTCTTTTAAATCCTCAATGATCGCGGTCGTCGCGTTAATGCCGAGATCGCCCATGATCAGCGTTTCCTCGATCTCCTCGTAAAAATCCTCGTCGATACTGGAAAAACCGCTGAAGATGCTGTCGATGCCGGACACAATATTATCTCTCGTCTTGGAAAGTCCCTCCGCCAGTCTCCTGAAAAATCCTTTCTTTTCTTCCATAAAACTCCTCCTTTCCAGGACAGAAGCGCCCTTTCGCAGGCTGTCCTTATCCTATTTATCAAGTTCCTCTTCTACCATATTGACGGAAACCTGCGTGGAAACGCCCTTCTCCTGCATGGTGATCCCGTAGAGGCGGTCCGCCGCCGCCATTGTACCCCTTCTATGAGTAATAATAATAAACTGTGTATTTTTTGTCAACTTTTTCAGATATCCCGCATAACGCGCCACGTTGTTTTCATCAAGCGCCGCCTCGATCTCGTCCAGCAGACAAAACGGCGAGGGCTTCATGTTCTGGATCGCAAACAGCAGGGCGATCGCCGTGAGCGCCTTTTCCCCGCCGGACATCTGCATCATATTCTGCAGCTTCTTTCCGGGCGGCTGCGCGATAATGCGGATGCCTGCCTCCAGGATATCCTCATCCTCCACAAGCTCCAGCGTGCCGTGACCGCCGCCGAAAAGCTCCTTAAACGACTTGGAAAACTCCGTCTGCATAATTGAAAATTTCTCCGCAAACTGTTTGCGCATTCCGGTATCAAGCTCTTTGATGATATCTTTAAGCGCCTCGCCCGCCTTTACAAGATCGTCGTGCTGCTCCGTCAAAAATTTGTGCCGCTCAGCGGTCTCTTTATACTCTTCGATCGCATTCACATTGACCGGACCAAGCGCCTTGATCTCACCTTTTAACTCGGAGATGCGTTTCTTTAGCTGCGCCGGATTCTCATGCGCCTTATCCTCGAAAGCGGCAGCCTCGCTCGCCGTCAGACCGTACTCCTCCCACATATAATTAATCTGGCGCTCGCGATAGTCCTCCAGGCGCTCCTTCTGGCTTTCCAGACGGTAGCGCTCCTTATCCAGACTGCTCATCTGCCCGGAAAGCGCCTCGCGCTTCTCAAAGAAATTCTTATGCGCGTCGGACACCTCCTGCCGCTCCTTCGCAAGCGCTTCTATCTGCGTCTGTGTCTCCTGCCGGGCAAGCGACGCATGCGCTATCGTTTCCTCTATCTGTGTGATCTGCTCCGTCTTCTGCGAAACCTCGTCGCCGGAGCCCTGCCGGTCAGCCTGAAGCTGCGCCTCTTCCTCCCGAAAGCTCTTTATCTCGCGCTCCAGCCGCTTCACATTATCGCCGGCAAACGTTTCACGCTGCGTAAGCTCCGCAGACCGCGTGCGCGCTTTCGCCGTCAGATCGTTCTGCGCCTCCTGCAGGCGGCGCTTTCCCTCCAGCGCCTCCCGGCGTTCCGTAATCTCCGCCTCCAGCTTGCGCTCGCGCTCCTGCGAATCCGCAAGCTCAGATAGAAGCGCCTTCTTCTGTTCCCCGATCTCCGTTATCTGGGAATCCAGCTCCGCGGCCTCGCGCAATAGCTGCTCGTTGCCGGTCTGCGTTTTCTTCCTCTGCCCGTCGATCTCCTCCAGCTTCAGTCTGGCGGTATTCTGCAGCAGATACTGCTGCTGCAGCTTCTCTGTGCGCTTCATCAGCTCCTGCCGGTATTCCTGCCGCTTTTCACGCAGTTCCCCAATCTCTCTCTCTGCCTGGCTGACCGCGTCGTTTTTTTCCTTTACGCTCTTTTCCAGCTCCTCCGTCTCGCGCCTTCTTCCAAGCAGATTGCTGGAATTTTTGAAGGCTCCGCCGGACATCGAGCCGCCCGGACTTAATAGATCGCCCTCCAGCGTGACAATGCGCAGGCTGTGCTTATATTTCCGGGCGATCGCGATCGCATGATCGATCGTATCCACCACCAGCGTCTGCCCGAGCAGATATTCTACAAGATTATCGTAGATCTCGTCCGCCTCGGCGAGTGTGCTTGCCACGCCGATCGCTCCCGGCTCGTAGAGCGCCTGCTCCCTCGCCAGACC
>OLRY01001623.1_pt1 | contig 19633 bp, 26 predicted proteins | sample 1672541 | NCBI WGS metagenome assembly OLRY01 (sample SAMEA3136697, study PRJEB25190) | human gut metagenome | biome: human gut; feature: human-associated habitat; material: faeces | place: Austria | collected 2013 | reverse complement strand
TTCACATACTTGAGATTCAAACCATTCTGTTTCACTTTTTCCAATTCTGTCATATTTTCCTCCATTAAATTTATTATCAGCTGTTACATAAGAAATATGAAGTGCCGCAGACATTTCAAAAAGCATTTGCAGAGCGAAACAGGCATTTGACTGCCGGAATAAAAAACCCCGCAAAAAGCGGGGTTGCTGTGAGTTGGTATCCTGATTATTTGAGATATCTGCGTTCAAATTCCGCAGCAGGGACAGGCTTTCCCAAAAGATATCCCTGCATTACCTCTACCTGCGCAAGCCTGACGGTTTCATACTGTTCTTCCGTCTCAATTCCTTCCTGGCACACCTCAGCTCCTACGCTGTGTGCCAGAAGGCTTATCGCGGAAAGAAAAGGGTCATTTTTCCCATCTCCGGATTCCGGTACAAACTGCCTTGCAACCTTGACCATATGGAACGGATGCGCTTTCAGCGCCATGATCCCGGAACTACCCGTCCCAAAATCATCAATAGCCACTTTCAGTCCAGCTGTCTGGATCCGCCCAAGGGCATCCAGGACTTCATTGGAGGAGCTGATGTCATACGTTTCCGTGATCTCCAATATGACGTTTTCCTTCGGCAGTCCTACCTCTTTCAGGATAGATTCCATATAGTCCGTTACACCGGGATCAACAAACTGGTATCCAGACATATTGATTGACATCTGGAATCCTGGATGAATTTCGGCCCAGCGCTTTCCCTGTTCTGCTGCTTTACGGAACACCCAGCGTCCAAAGGGGATAATCAGTCCCGTCTTTTCCATGACAGGAATAAACTTATCCGGAGGGATGACACCATATCCCCGGCATGAAAACCTGGCGAGGGCTTCCGCACCATATAGGCTGCCATCCCCAGCCCTGAACTGCGGCTGGAATTCCAGACGGAACCCATCAAATCCATTGCCTACTTTTTCTTTCAAAATTGATTCCATATCCATAGTTTCACTCCCTTCCCTGATACGGCATATAGTGAAAATATGCATCAAGAAGCCTAAAATAAAAAGGCACCATGAACAGCGCCTTCCTAATAAAATACAGTCAATTTTTTGATCATCCCTGATAAACGATAGTCAGTGTCTTTCTATTTGAGTCATAGCGGTAGACACTGTTCGACAGGACTTCTTCCGGCCTCATTTCCTTCTGGTTCATTTCTTTCACCATTGCGGCATAATCGGATGCACTCATGAGCCCACCTGCCGGAACCGCAATCCATTCATGGACAGAGCTAGGCAACAGATAATAGTCTCCACCGATTCTTCGACTGATCGCCTCCTGGTTATCAGAGAAAACCATTACGGATGAGCCATAAAACTTCATGGAATTTGTCACTATTACCCGCCTGCCACTATTGCCAAAATAGCTTTTGAGGGATTCCTTATCCCCATTATTTACCATATCTTCAGGACACATATTCATCAGTTCCTGCATAGTCAAAATGTTGAGCCGGGATATCTCTTTGCTGTTTTCCCATGTATCCGAAAGAAGTTTACTTTTTTCGATGCCCCACTCTTCCAGTGTCTTATTGTTGATCTGGATCAGACCATGATGATCTTCATTAATTCGGACAAAACAACACGGAACGAGCATCAGGTCCAGGAAAGGTTCGTAAGGGCAGTTCTCCATCATAGCAGCATTCCATTTCCGGGTAAGAAGTTTAAAAAAAAGCCTCTTGCGTGCCTCACTGTAATTATTCATAAAGTCCAAATTGATTTTCTTAACCCTATTGTGTTTTACACGCTCTAAAACATCTAACACAATCTCGAATAAAGATTTCCCCTCCAGATGCAACTTAAACAATTCTTCTGCGTAAACAGTAATGCCTGCAGCATCCCCTTCTATAACCAGGCTTATGCCTGTCAATTCTGTACCATTGTTCTTGGGAATCTTCCGGACTTTGACATCACAGCGGTTCCCGTAAATATCTTCCAGCGCCTTTACCAGCTCTTCTCTAAATGTATCAAAATTATATTTCTTACCCATAATCTTCTCCTTATCTACAGGGACGCAGGCATAATCATGCCTGCGCCCCTATTTCATTTTCTCACCCATCTCAGCAGTATCCAAGCTCATGCAGACAGTCTTTCCTAATGTTCTCATCAAGATAAACTGAGGGGACCTTCAGCGTCCTGGCAATTTCTGCAGCCGCTTTCGTACGACTGTAGTCCTCATAGAACTTGTCCATATCCGTATAAAGAACATCTGTAATCGGGAATACAGTTTCCCCTATTTTACAGCATACAACATTCATGCCTTTATTGCCTTTTTCCTTGCCATATACAATGGACACGAGCCCTTTATGCATTCCAATGAGGATCTTTTCGATCATGGTTTTGGAACGTTTTTTGGATGCTTCCAGTACAGCAATGGTATCAATCGTTGCAGCGATCACTTCCGGATAACTCTGGGAAGATACCATATACCCACGCCAGCTCCGGTTTGTGTTATTGATACCGTTATCCACTTTGATCCCGACACCGTTCCATCCATGAAGACCATAATGGGTGCTGTCGTCAACCAGAACATAATACGGTTTCACCCCTTCTTCAAGGGGGATCGCATTCTTATCCTTATTTTCATAAGGGATAAAAAACCTATTTTCCTTTTTGATCTGGGGGAAATGACGGTCAAGCCAGATGTTTTTGTCCTCTACTGACGTAGTCCCGGATATCACCTTTGAAGTAATATATATGGGATGTCCCATATCCATCAGCTTCTTTGCCGCCTGGATCACATTTCCCATAGGGCGGCGATGCTGGAAATACCCCGGAGCCATTACCTCATCAATGTGTGCTGTTGACTCCCATTCAGCCAGAGTTCCATCCATATCGAAGAAAATGGGGATTTCCTGGTTATACAATGTACGGTGCGACAGGTATGTCTCAATCAGAACATCGAGGCAGTTCAGACCGTCATTGTAGACCTGATCCGGCAATGCCTTACCGAATACGTTCGCATAAGTGAATACATCAGGGACCATCCCATTTTCCACCGCTTCAAAAAAAGCGGATCTGTCCGGGAACGAAAAATGTTTCTCCTTTCCGTTTTCAATTGCATCAAGAATAATTCCTTTTTCCATATTTCTCCTTTCTTTTCCTGCATTTTAAGAATTTTCAACTGTTACATTGGAAATATGGAAAATACAGTAGTCTGTAAAACATGGGTCAGTCATTTCCAAAGCATCTGACTGTTTTCCAAAAGGACTTTTTCAGCTGAATCCCATCCTTAAGCCCAAGGCGGTAAAAAAAGCTTCATTTTCTGCTTCCGTCTCAAAAAAGAGGTTGGCGTATATTTTGAGTTCGCTTATCTGATCATCAGGCAATGCAGCCGCTATCCGGTCGTATGCCTGCTGCAGGTGTTCATCCCGCATCTTTTTTTTGCCTTCCGGATCGTCTGAGTGCCATTTTGCATACTGATCCTGCATACGTTTCTGGATCATCTCGTCAACCATCTTCCCCAATCCATCCATTTGAGTCTCCTCCATCCTAATGTTTTCCCAGTTTTTCCCCTTCAACGTTTATACCAACTGTAACCCCTGATCTTCTGTCTTTGTCCAGTCCACCGCTCATATGGGATACATTGCTCCTCAGAAAACTCGCCCGAAAGATGGAATCTTCCCCATACCTGGCCCGGATCTGGTCCACTGTCCGGTCCAGTTTTTCCAACCGGTCGTATTTGTGCATATCGAAGAGATTGTATTGCCTGACGCCATCTTTCTGTACCCCGGAAGTGTGTACGCCAATCTGCCGCAGCGGCGTGACGCCATCCCACAATTTACAAAACACTTTGCAGGCAGCTGCATAGATCTCTTCCGTCACATCTGTGGAGGACATGAGCTGCATCTGTTTTCCCACATACTCGAATTGGTATGTGGTGATATGCACACTGACAACTGAAATCCTGACATGGTCCTCCCTGAGCCTTGCGCCGACTGTTTCACACAACGAGAGGATCAAATGCCGGGCATATTCTTCCGTTACTACATCTACCGGCGCCGTCATGCTGTTCCCATACCCCTTGTTTGCTTCATGGGTAAAAACATATGGTTCCAGGTCACAGCCCCTGGCATATCCCTGGACGATCCGGCCTGCCTTTTTCAGGTTAGCTGATATCATTTTTTCATCTGCCTGTGCCAGGTCTCCAATCGTCTGGAGCCCCAAACCATGAAGTTTAGCTTCTGTTGCCCTTCCCACAAAAAACAGATCAGCCACTGGCAGAGGCCACATTTTCTTCTCTATTTCATCCGGGAACAGCGTATGGACTTTATCCGGTTTGGAAAAATCCCCTGCCATTTTGGATAGCAGAAAATTAGTGGAAACGCCAATGTTTACCGTAAAGCCAAGCTCCTCTTTAATCCTGTCCTTCAGATGGTATGCGAATGCCGTCATCTGTCCGCGGCCATACAGATATTCATCGAAACCGTCAAAAACTGCCCACGCTTCATCAATACTGTACTGGACCACCTGGTCTGTATACCGTTTCAACAGTCTTATGAAGGCCCGTGATGCCCTGACATAAAGAGCATAATCAGGAGGGATGACCTCCAGGAATGGGCATTTCTTTACTGCATCCACGATCGGTTCCCCTGTCGTTATCCCATATTTCTTTGCAGGGGTACTCTTGGCCAATACAATTCCATGGCGTTTCTCCTGGTCTCCGCCGACAATGGATGGCACAGTCCGCAGGTCTGTTTTTTCCCCGAGGAAATGTACTCTGTAGGCAGCGCTCCAGGAAAGGAAGGCGCTGTTCGCATCAATATGGAATACATATTTTCCCATTTACAGGAGCTGGGCGACACGCCACTGCTGGGATTCCATATTACAGCGCAGTTCAACTGCCTGCATCAGGTCGTCAACCTGGATATGGCAGACAAACTGCTTTTCCCGGATCCCGACATAGTTCTTTTCCCCTCGGCTGACAATATCGTGGATCCGGTAAGTATGGATCTGATGGTCTGGGGATTCCAGCCGGATCCAATATGGTGTAATCCTTCCGTCCCTGTCCGTAAGCGCCATGACCTGGATAGGGATATCCATGCACAGCCCGGTTTCCATAGCCGACCTGTCTCCCAACTCTGCCACCTCCTTACATTTAAAAACATATGTTCGATTTATCTTATAATAGCAAACATGCGTTCGCATGTAAAGAGACAAATTTGTCCAAAAAAGGAATAACTTAATGCAAACAATTTTGTGACATGTTAAAATGTCCATAAATATAACAGGAAGGAACTGTTATGTCTGATCTGAAAAGATTCGTTGAAGCACAGGAACACAGTTTTTTCAGGGCACCGAAAGAAATCAGAAACGGCCGGAAACAAAGCCATTGGATGTGGTATATTTTCCCGCAGATACAGGGGCTTGGATATAGCCCTACAGCAACGAAATATGCCATACGGGATATTCAGGAGGCGAAAGATTACCTCCATAATGGTATCCTTGGCCCCAGGCTGGAGGAGATCTGCCGGGCTACATTGGAAGTGGACAGCGATGATCCCGGCATTGTGTTCGGATACCCGGACGATCTGAAACTGCGTTCCTGCATGACGCTTTTCGAGGCTGCTGACCCGGGGAATGGGCTGTTCAGCATGGTGCTGGACAAATATTTCAATGGGGAGCGGGATCAGAAGACATTAGATATACTGGCATCCCAGGGAAGAAAGGAAGGGGATTCATAATGGGAACACCTGGACATCTGCAGTCAGCTAAATAAGGAATGGTGATATATTCAGGTAGGTTCATCCTGTCTCCTGCGTAGCACTGGCACAATACATCTTTAGAACAGGCTTAACTGTTCGTATTTCTCGAAGCTTTCGGCTCTTTTGAGATGCTCAAATCGGTATTTCAGGAGCTGGACTGCTGCTTCGTCGGATGATAGCCAAGGGCCGATATCCTCTTCCGGAAGGACCAGAGGCATCCTGTCATGGATCCCGACCATGCATCCGTCAGCAGCCCTGGTCAAGATCGAAAAATGATCCTCGTCTTCCTCTTCCCGATAGATCCCGGCCAGATACAGGGAACCGGAATCCGCAAAAAACTCATATTTTCTTTTGCCTTTGGGCGGCAGTTTTTGCCATTCGTAAAACTTTTTTGCCGGGACAACACACCGGCGTGTTTTGAAGTCGAAACGGAACATTGGCTTTTCCTGTACGCTTTCCGACCTGGAATTGAATACCAAGGTGTTCCCGAATGAGCTGCTATAGCCCCACTTCTGCTGTTCTGCTAAGATCCCTTTCGGGGATTGCCGAAGCACAAAAGCATGGTCAGAAGGATGGACATCACCTGATTTCCATAACTCTCTGTCTATTTTTCGGACTATCCGTTCAATATCTTTTGCCGTTTCATCGTCAACACAAAATCGTCCGCACATATTTTCCTCGCTGCTTTTAATCCTTAATTTACCATCATCTTCTACCCTATCAGCCGATCAATGCTCTTTGCATCAGCCTGCGGCAGGATTTCCTTCAAATGAGCTATAATTTTTTCCCTTGACTGCTCCGGGCTCCGCTCATAGACGTGGGCCGTAAATGCTTTCCCGAAACAGATTTCCGGCGCTGCATATCTTGCCAGCCCCCATCCATAAGTCTTTCCATTCCTGCTCTTTGCATACTCAAAGTCAACGGTGGTCACATATCCCTGCATCTGGAGCCGGCTGACAATGGAATCAAATTCGCTGCGCTTGGGTATGCCAGCCAGTCTCCTCCACTCCCTGGAGATCAGGGAAGGATATTCCAGCAGAATGTCATAGACCTGCTTATCCTGGTATCGGGCAAGACCATCCTCATACCTCGCATCGTAATCGTATCCGTCCCGCCTGTAGTTGGCAAAATCCGGAAACCATTCGGCTGAGATGAAGCCTGCTCTGTTGTGGAAGAACTTTCCATAGGCACATCCGGTCATCTGGATCACCGGTCCTTTCCACTCCCACGGCCCATCCAGCTCCGTAAACCATAGTTCCGGCGGCGTATGATCTTCCACAGAAAATCCAGGAATATGGTTCCGCAACAACGGAAGAAAACCGTATTTCTGAACCATATTCGCGAGATCTGATGGAGAATGAATCATCGTTATATTATCCAATACCAGTGTTGCTTCTTTTGATTGAGGCATAACATAGTCCCCCTCTATTTCCCGGGCAAAAAGTTTCTTATATATGCAGTATACTTGATTTTTAAGGAAAATGCACTTGCTATTATCACAGAGCCCGCAAAACGCCTGCAAAACCGCACTTTTCCTTGACGCGCATACGAATCAAGACTGACTGCTCTCCACACCTTTACAGGTGGGAGGTTCCTGTTATGAGGTATCACCTGGGCAGTCCCCGTCAGGTGGCAGATGCCGGGCAGCCGGGAACCCTCAGGGTGTCCCTGCCGCCTTCCTGGCGGTTCCTCCGGTTGTTATAGCCCCATATACATCCGGGTATTCAGGCCTCATTGATTAGCACCCGGCTCGGAATTTCCTGCCAAAACGCCCATTGACGCCATTACCGGCAGCGGACCCAGTCGTGCCCGGGATTCCATCGTTTATGCAGCCTGGAACCCAAAGCTGCGCGGGATCTTCGTTTTCGTGCTTCTTATCTCTGCTATGCAGGTGCCGTGGTTTTTCAGGAAACGGTCATATGTTCTGATACAGCGGTCCCTGTCCGCATGGGACAGGTCCTCCGCACTGTTACTCAAAAGGAAAGCGGAATACAGGTCCCTCTGGACCCAATGCCCATCAATGATGGCATGGCGTCTGGAGAGTTTTTTCTTTGTATAGGTGTCAGCGGCGTGGTCATACTGGCTGGCGCGGAACGACCTTGTGTCCACTTCCAGGTACCGGCCGCCCAGGGCGGTGATCTTCCGCTCCAGGATGCAGCAGAACTGCGCCGGCGCCCGGCTCTGCAGGCTTCTGCCGAACCGTTTCCTCCTGCTGTGTTTTCCGTTTTCCTTTACCACTGATGTTTTTGCTTTCCTCTGAAGAGCCTTAAAGTTCATCTGTTCCACATAGATGGTGTCACACTGGCTGACGATCCGGTTTGCCATAACCTCCTGCCACTGCTTCATGGCAGCCGCCCGCCGCCGGCAGAGGGAGGCGTATTCCATCTGCATCCGGCGGTAATGGCTGCTGTTCGTCCATTTCTTCCGGCCTTTTTTGACCGTACCGTCCGGATTGTAGTTCTGCGGGTTCATTGCCCGCCTGGAACGGTCCATCTTCCGCTGGAGTTTCCACTGTTTCTTTTCGATGGACTCAATGCCGTCGCCCAGGACCGTAAGGATGCATTCCGTATCCGTGACAACGGCTGCGGTAGAGGTGCCGATATCCAGGCCGCCGGCGCCTTCCCCCAGGGTGCGGCGCTTCCCAGGAGGCTTCCCTTCCAGGACCAGCTGGACATAATAGTGGTACCGTCTCCCTACAGGCTTACGTACCAGCCGGCAGTATTTTACCCGCCTGGTAAGCGCTTCCTCTTCATAACGCCGTGCGGGTGAGCCGTCTTTTTTCTGCCGCCTGGCATGGACCGGCCGCTGGTTGACCTTCAGGATACCGCCCTGGAAGACCAGGCCGGTGGTATTGTTCTTCCCTTCCAGGGACAGGAAATCCTTCCATTTCCGGAAGTGCAGGTACTTCCCCTCCCCATAGAGGACCTTTTCCACGCCACGCCAGACCGAAGAGGCGACCTTCTGGGCCACATGGCTGTTGATATATTTCTTATGCTTTTTCTGCTGGACTTTTACGAAATCATGCAGGCTGTATTCTGTCAGCCCGTAGGAAGCAACGATGGCATTTAACCGCTTTGCTACAGCGGACCGTTCTTTCCCTTTTTTCAGGGAACAGTATTCCGCCAGCAGCTTCCGGTAGTCCTTATCCTGGCGGAGGGAAGCGATCTGTCTGCGGCAGTGGCGCACCAGGGTATTGCAGATGCTGCAGCCCGCAGAAAAACACTTCTCCAGGTATGCGTCATCCGCAGGGGAGGTTTTCAGTTTTAATTCCAGGATGAAACTGTCGGTTTTGGTACGGGCCATGTTACTGTTCCTTCTGAGATTCAATATATGCTTTTACTGTTTCCAGGGAGACAGACCCGACCGTGGCAATGAATGCACTCCTGGTCCAGATGCTGGGCAGGCGTCTGTCAAGCGAAGGGTCGAACTCCCGCATGGGTGCTGCGGAGTACCGTTTTAGTACCCGGATACAGTTCATGATGCCAAAGCGCGGATTACACGAAATCAGAAGGTGGACATGGTCCGGCATGACTTCCATTTCGATGATCTGGAAACCCTTCTGTTCTGCGATCTTCCGGAACACTGTTTTCACCAGCTCATCCAGCCCGTTTACCAGGATCCTGCGCCGATATTTTGGGCAGAAAATAACGTGGTATTTGCAGTCATAAACCAGATGTGGGGTGCGGTAGTATTTCGTTGCCATGGGATGATCTCCAATAGAATTATAGTATAAATCTATTATATCATAAGGTATAGAAAAGTGCAAACATTTGTTTGCACTCTCTGATTTTTTTCTGATTTTTAGTTCTGGAACAGCAGCGCTATCATCTGCACACTGTTACCAGTGGCAGCTTTCCCGCTTAGGTATTGTAATCCCATCCGTATTTTATGGCAGCCTCTGAGCGGAAAGGAAATACAGATTTTTCGAGCAGTTCAACGGCAGTAATCGACCTGTCGTCCTGCTCATACATTTTCTCTGCTTCTTCTCTGCTTTTGGCCAACCTCACTTTGACGATCCGTTCCAGGACTTTTTCCTTCATCCTTCCTCTGGTTTGGGTTCTTCTGTTGCTCCCGCAGCGGCTCCTATCATTATTCGTAATACATCCAAAAAACAGCAAAATTTTTCGGATGTTCAATCATGCTCTGTTTTTCGGCTTCTCCAAGCTTCGTACTGAAGCTATATCCGAAAGTTTCCTCTGTAATGATAATCCCATAGCAGGCATATTCAAAATGCCCATCCAATTCCGCCAAGGATTTCCTCAAATTGTACAGCACAGTATCGTAATGAAAACCATCTTCCTTCTTTCCGTGCTCAAGCGCCTCAAAAACGGAAAACAAATCGGATTTATGCCATGTTTCTTTGAGTTTTTCAAAGGGTTCAAGGCGGGCTTTTAGCCTTTCCATAAGGGTGATATTCCATTTCTCCGCAACTCCTATTATTCCGTCTGGTCTTTCTACCCCAAGAAGCCAATCATCCTTCAGGTCAGATGTATCAAGATCGGACACGCTGTCTACTGCTCCAGGGAAATTATACATCATAGTGTACTTCGCAGCCTCGTGAACTTTTCGGCAAAATTTTTCCTTCCCAAGGTCGTCAAATGCTTCATCTATATCCTCGTATTCATCGAAGATATCATGCAACTCCATAATGACTCTTACGCCTTCCGCCATTCTCATATTCCTCCGTTTCTAATTCTTGACCCATGGATCAATCTGTCATTAACTACAAAAGGAATATGCATGATGCATTGTGCTGTAAAAAATCAATCCCTCTCATCCCATGTCAGGTCAAGAACATCCTCAATCCTGATCCTGTCCCCATCAGAAAAAATAATTTCTTGACTAAATTGGTCAATCTTTTTGACTGCACCAGTTCCGATCTGGAATGATCCACCCTCTTTCTTTTCATCCGGAAGAAAGTAAGTGACCGAAAGCTGGGTGCCCGGCCAGCTGTTTAAAAGAAACTGTTGGAGCTTTGCATCCAGCTCTTCTCTCTCGCTTTCAGTCAATGTCGGCCGTTCTTCCGTATAACGGGCAGTCTCATCCACCAGATCCCCGTATCCGGTCAGCGCCGCAAAAGGGCTGAATTGGGCAGCCCTGTCCGACATGGACATGTGGGGGTGATGGTCTGAGACATGGTGTGGAAGGTTGATAATGTCATCATAGTTGTCTGCCATGGTCAATAGTCCTTTTCCTCTATACTTTCCTGTGGAGCAAAGAAATGTTTTTGGGCATAGGCGAAATGGCGGATGAACTCCCTGGCTGCGTGCCTGCTGGCAGGGTGAAAAGGCATAAACATATCAAAGGCATGAAACAGACCGCGATATACATTCAGCCCAGCCTTAATCCCTGCACTCCTGAGGTTTTGAACATATTCAACCGCCTCCATATAAAATGGTTCCGCTGTAGATACAAAGGAATAAGCCGGCGGCAGGCCGGAGTAGTCCTCTCGTCGTGCCGGCGCCGCATAACATGGAACCTCTTTATGAGCAAACCTGCGCAAGTATATCCTCCACGCATGATGATTCCTTCTTGTATTCCATACAAGAGCGTGGTTGTTCTTTGAACTTTCGGTATCGCGGTCGTCGAGCATCGGATATAAAGGCATCTGGAAAGCAATCCGTATCCCTCCAATATCCTTTTCGTACATGCATAGGGCAGCGGTAAGCCCGCCTCCTGCACTCTCCCCTCCTACCATGAGCTGATCAGAGCGGATTCCAAGCTCATCCGCATGATCCAGCATATATTTCAGAGCGACATGACAGTCTATGAGAGCCGCCGGATATGGTGCTTTACCAGAAAGACGGTAATCTGGAGAGATGACCACCGCTCCAGATTTCTCTACCAGGTCTTTCGCACGGGTGAAATATACCATCTCCGGCATTCCGGTAGCATATCCGCCGCCATGGATCCATAACACACCAGTCCGCATTTGATTATTTTCTTCAGGCTGAAGGATAAGGAGTTTCATTCTTCTTCTATTCGCCGGTATCCAGATTTTCCGTGATCTATATTTCTTCATAGTGATTTCCAGTCCTATGCTTTATGTCCCCCGATTTGGGAATTCCTTTCCTTCGCAGTAGCGCCCTCCTGCAGGTTCATACCTTTTAGGATCGCATTCTTCCCGAACTTCTTTTTAATCTCCAGCATGGCTTCCTGCATTTTCCGCTCTTTTTCCAAATCCTTCTCTTCTTTTTTGGCCTGCTTTTCCTGAGCGGAATAATCAGTAAAAAGGCTGAGCTGCTCATATTGAAGTTCCTGTCTGGCTTCGGATTCGGGGATAACATGGGTGGCTACCAGATTAATCCGTCGCACCAGAAGATCCCTGTCCATGATCCGGTCGTACAGGTCCAGCACTGCCTGGATAATTAAATGCGAGGAAGAGGTATATTGCTTCATATTTCCGGTTCCATGTGCATGTTTGGGGATTTCCCTGCCGTAGCGGTCGGTTTTTATCTCCCCATGATATTTATCCCGGTGTTCTGGATCCTTCAGGTTATCTACATCGTATCCGACAGTAAGCACAACCTGGTCTGTTACGAGTCTTTTACTCACCAAATCAAGCGCCAGGGAATCTGCCATCTCATGCACGACCAGCCTTGCTTTCTCGAAGGTATAGGGACATTGGAGCACCTGACCGGCCCCTACACTCTTGCTTTCTGGTTTATATGCCTTAATATCGGCAATGGTGCATGGCTCCCATCCCCAGGCATGGTCGATCAGGAGTTCCGCATTGACACCAAACAGTTTATACAGCAGATCTTCATTATAGTAATCCCGGCTGCTTCCTACCGAACATCTGGCTATATCTCCCATCGTATACAGACCCACGCTTTTCAGTTTCTTCTGGTATCCTCTCCCCACCCTCCAGAAATCGGTGAGAGGACGGTGTTCCCACAGGGAACGCCTGTAGCTCATCTCATCCAGCTCTGCGATCCTAACCCCATTGGAGTCGGCTGGGATGTGCTTGGCTTCGATGTCCATGGCGACTTTGCAGAGATACAGGTTTGTTCCGATACCGGCGGTTGCCGTGATCCCTGTCGTCTTCAGAACGTCAAGGATCATTTTCATGGCAAGCTCCCGTGGGGACATCCCATAAGTCCGCAGATAGCCGGTCACATCCATGAAAACCTCATCTATGGAATATACATGGATATCTTCGGGTGCAATATACTTCAGATAGACCTGGTATATCTGTGAACTGATTTTCATATACTGCGCCATCTGCGGTGGAGCGACTATGTAGTCGATTGCCAGAGATGTATCAGATTTCAGCTCAGAATCTATTATGGACGCTCCGGAGAACGATTTCCCAGGAGCATTTTGTTTCCTCCGTATGTTTGCTTCCTTCACTTTCTGGACGACCTCAAATAGCCGCGGTCGTCCGGGAATGCCATATGCTTTCAAAGACGGAGAAACAGCCAAGCATATGGTTTTTTCTGTGCGTGACGGGTCTGCCACTACAAGGTTGGTTATCATTGGGTCCAGGCCGCGGTCCATACACTCTACAGATGCATAAAATGATTTTAAATCAATCGCTATATATCTTCTGTCTTCCATATCGAACCCTCTTTTGTATATGACAATATTATAAAGAAACAAAATAACATCTGCAATACAGAAAAAGGGCAGCCGATAGCTGCCCTTGGTGAATTATTCTTTTTTTTGAAACACCAGCCATCTGGTCTTCCCTCTCTGGTCGCCAAACAGCGGATGGTATCCGATAGCTTTAAGCATTTGCGAAAGACTGATTTGTTCCGTATTCCATTTCATGATCAACGTGTGGGTCTGCTTTAAAACCCGCATGCATTCTGAAAATCCTGCTTTCAAGTACGGTTGCCATTCTTTCGGTAAAACACCATATTTCTGAGCCAGCCAGGATTTTTCCCCTGCATAGATCAAATGAGGTGGATCAAAAACCACCAAGTTGAACGTATTATCTGGATACGGCATATCCCGGAAATCCATTTCCACATCCGGTTCGATCACCAACGTACGACCATCACATAAGGTTGTGCTGACATACCGATTGTCTGCAAAGACTACATCAGGATTATTCCTGTCGAACCAGAACATCCGGCTGCCGCAACATGCGTCAAGGATTGTTTTGTCACTCATGATCCGCTTACCTCGCTTGTTGTGTACGCAATTGCAAGAATCCCGGCTTCAGCCGGACTATCCGAAGCCCTGACAATTTTTTCCATGGAGTTCAGAAAAGGATCACCGTCACCGTGTTCTTTTTCTGGATCTCTCTTAACACATTCAGGCATTAATACCTTGATATCAATGTCTTTTCCAAATTTGCCGATATCATCCGTATCCCCGCGTTCTTCTGCAACTTTATCTGCATACCTGACTGCATCTTCCTTGTTAAGGGCATTGAAATAATAATCTTTCGGCACATTTGGATTGTAGAAAAATTCGATAAACATGGAAGTCCCGCCATGGTTATGTCCCAATCCAAAGGTTGCGATCTCATACATTGGCTCTCCGCATTCTTTCCAAACTTTTCCGTCATATATGGCGTACGAGGCCGCCTTTTTCAATATTCCTGCCAGTTTCATATCGGAGTCATTTTCCAGCATGACCGGTTCCTGTATTGGGGCTTCTCCCATTTGAAATGGTTTATATTCTTTAAGACTGTTCCCGATATAGTCAAGCGGCTCAAATTCTGTACTGACAGCGGCGCCCCGGGAAATCCTGACAGGCATAAATAGCTTATCACTATGAACCCTCACCTCTTCTTCAATCAGGCAGTGTTTCCAGCTCTTATCATTTTCAAAATCTTCCCTTGTTTTTGCCCCATCGTAAATACTTTTCCAGTCTTTTACGATCATTGCAATCGGAAATTCATCCGCTGAAAGTTCAGGCACGTCAATTTCAGCCATAGCTTTCATCATATGGCTTCTTGGTTTTCTGTGCCTTTTTGTGGGCAGATATTTCTGGCAGTACCAGTATGGAATTTCAAATCTCATGATCCGTGCTCCTTTCCTGGTCATCTAAAATATTTTTCACCTTTTTTCTGATCGATGATGCGAGCTTTTCCGCCATGCATGACTCTGATTTGTCCAGATGCTTAAGAAAAGCATCCACATTTCCTGCTTCCAGGTTCTGGTAAATGATCCTTCTGGCCTCTTCCAGCGGGTCCTTATCGTAATCAATTTCACCCTGCCAGCTTTTTAACATTGGGTAATCAAAGATCAGACAGTAGCGTTCTATCTCGGCGGCCAGTCCTTTTAGGATATCTTTTCTGGCTTCAGGCGTTTTCACCCCATCTGAGCCCTGCCTGTAACCGGACATTCTGCAGATGAACTCTACGCACTCATCCCACGAAAGATATTTTCCAAATACGTTTTCGTAGTTACCTGACCTCAGTTCAAATGCACATTCGCAGACGATCTGTTCCCAGTCGTTTCCATACTCCTTTTTTACCAGATCGAGGTTTTCGTATCCATAGCAGTCAAGCACGGATAAGATATCAATATCTGCCAGACTCATAATGTCGTGTGCTGTGACAAATTTATCTTCCGGCATTGCCTGTAGCTGGTACAGCTCAAATGTCTTATCTCCGGTTAATTCCTCAATATCCTTCCGCTCCCTGCAGATCTGGAAAGAATCTGGGTCTGTCAGGATCCATTCGCCAACCAGGTTATTCGTGTTTTCCATCTTATTCAATCCTTCCTGTCATTTTCTCAATATCTGTGCACAGCGCAGATACGTCTGTTTAATCAATCGTGTCTATTTCAACAGGAATCCACATATCCGGGTTGAAATTCAGGGTATACCTGTAATTGGACACCTCATTGGCTCCCAGGTTCAGGTCTTCAATCACATAAGTCACATTATCTGAAAGCCCAACGATATGCCGGACGTACGTTCCGTCGTCTTCTACGACGATTTCCAGCTGGTTATCCGTGGTATCTGCGGTGATGGACATCTTACCCGTCATCTGAAACAGGGTATCCCCCTTGATGCAGTTGATGACCGTCAGTTGACGGACGATATTGAAATTATCCGCCTCCTGCGTCAGGTTGAAAGACGCCCTCTCAGCCTGGGTGCATCCAGACATCATGCCAGCCAGAGCGGCAGCAATCAAAATCATATACATTATCTTTTTCACATACTTCATTTTGCTCTCCTTTTCATTCCTAAACTCCCGAAGATATTGGGGGCATGTCCATTGCCCTGCTTATCTCACGGGCAATAACCTGTTTTTTCACAGATCAGATTAACACCCTGTTCCCACGGAAGAGGTTCCCCTGCCGAAATCATCCATTCGTCAACGCAGATTTCAAACCATGCCTCAGCAAGTTTCAGCCTCCACCCATCCCCGAATTTTTCTTTTAATTCATCCAGGGATCCAAATCCGCAGAACTGGAGCGCATCCGGGGCATAAATATACTGTGGGCCATTGGGACATGGCTGAGGGTAATCAGGGTAGTCCGGGAATACTTCAAGGTGCATGACATAGTACAGCTTGTTATCGCCCTCTCTGTCGTACTCCTGGCTTAGCTGATAGAATTCAAAGCCATCCATGTTAGATACCGGATCATGACATGGAGCATAGATTCTAAAGCACTCCCTGTCCAGCATTTTCCATTCTGATCGTTTCTCCATCATTCTCTCCTTCCTTCTGCTAAAATACTGTCAATGGTTACGAAGGAAATATGAGATTGCTGGACTGCTGTAAAATCAGACAGCCGGATTCAGGTCAATGCCGGACAACAGGGTACAGATATTTTCAACATACTGGTAGGTAAGCGGAGCATCCTTCTGCAGCCGTCCGGGATCTTGGAAGTAGATTTTGAACGCTTCGGCGAAATACTCTGACGATGAGGAAGCGGCATATTTCCCCAGTCCGGAGGATGTTGCTTCTGCCTGATAGATCTGCGAAAATCCACTGACAGCGCTGTAATAGCTGCCCATATTTCCAGAAACCTCACCAAGGATACAGTCAGCCAGATGCCCAATCTCATGCAGTGTTGCAAAAGCCACATTATATGTCCTGGAAGAATCAATATGGATCGAATAGTCATAATCATATTCACCCATAGGAACCCAAGCAGTAAAAAGTCCAGTATTTATGCCAGTATGCTCCCGGCCCGAATCCAGATAGAATGTTACTCCTGATCCGGATACAATCTCTTTCAAATATTCAGGAAGCCGGTTACACTCCACATAAAACGCCGCTTTTGAAGAGGCTGGGATTTCTTCATCACAAATCGGTTCTACCGCCGCCTCAGCTCCTTCCTGGGCTGAAATGCCGAGTGGTTGGCTGAAGGCGAGACATAACACCAATGAAAGGATCACATATTTTCTTTTCTTTTTTCTCATAATAATCTCCTGTCTTTTTCCAAACATTTTTCTTCCCGGAATTGGGAAAGCCATCGGTCTATAGGAAATATGCCAAAAACCAAAATAATACAGCAGGCGGTTCCGCCTGCTGTACATGAAATTTTATATTTTCCTTGTGCTGGTCAAAACAAACTATCTGTTTCAAAAAGTTCCTCAATACTTCCTTCATCCGGGTTGAACAGCAACAATTTTGCGCTGTTATCCTCAGAAAAAGAAACCCGCAACGTGAGCTGGTTCGGAAGGTCAATGTCAATGCCATAATTTCCTGCCGCAACATATCCAGACGCTTCCAGCTTTACTTTGCGCCCGGGATCATCAGAAAGAAGGCATGTATCAACGACATGCTGCGCTGCATAAAGGGTACCCGGATCAACATCCTCTTCCAGAGCAACACTCTTCACAGCTTCATCTTCATTTTTGGCCCAGACCACGTCCAGGAGCATATCCCGTTCAATATCCTTTGTCTGGGACTGCTCCGACTCATCCAGGGATTCGTCATCCGGCATGTTTTCATATATCTGAACCCGTGCCGTGGCCGCAGAGTATACCTCATACTGTTTCAGTCTCATCTTCCATATTCTCCTCACTATCTTCCATCCTGCTCTCAGCCGCTTTCTTTTCATCCCACATCCTTTCTTCGGTGCATACAACATATGTAGGCAGACCGGGCATTGGAACTCACGGATCGCATAGTTACGCCGTTTCACTGACCACTTCCCTCTTTTCTGCTTCCGCATATTTCACGGTCTCTTCGAGGATACCAGAACTAAGCGTCTGTACCGCAGGACAGCAGTGTATGTACTTCCGCACTGCGGCCGCAGCATCAGTTTTCCCTTCCAGAATATTTCTGGCATCCAGGAGGATATTAAAGACTGCCTTCTTATCTGCTACTGTGATATTGGATGCATCTTCCTTCGGGACCTTTCTGCCCTTCGCAACATAATAATCCTGAATGGCAAGAAGAATTTTTCTGCTGAAAGTTTCTGCCTTAGTCCCGGAATATTCCTTCCGGATAACATTTGCCTCATTCAGGAAGAACTCCCACCGGAGGTCTGCGTCCAGAGCCTTGAAGCCGGTTTTCTGAAACAGCTTCCAGACAGACTGGAGCAGCCCATCTACAGCTTTATCTGCCATCAAAACACCTTCTTTCACCCGATTGATAATTCAGAAGGGACAGAGGCTTTATCCGCCCCGGTCCCCCAGATTTCTGTTTCCATCTGACATGCTCAGCCGGATGCCGATGCATTGGAAAGCATATCCCGAAGCTCCCGGAAACGTTCGAGTTTCTTCTGCCGTTCCCTGGACACTTTGTCAGATGACTTCATTAAAGCTTCCGAAAAGCTCGCAAGAAGTTTGTCATTCATGTTTTTCAGAGAGATATTGCCGTACTGTCCGTCCGGCTTTTTCACCTGGAGTTCAAACTCCCCAAGCTCAAGGAATTCCTTTTCAAGAACCTTCCTGTCGGGATTTCTTTTTTCAGTCCCACCCCTGCCGTCCGTCGGCTGGGCTGACGGCCTGGTTCCGGATGAACTTCCTGTTTTCGCTTCCTTATTATCCTCCGCGTTCCGCTGTCCCTTCGGCGCAGAATCGGAACCCTTAGTCTGTGTTCCCTGCTGAGACTGTTCATCCGTCTGGTTATTTACCGGCTGCTGCCTCTGTGTGGGCTGGGATACAACCTGCTGTACGGGCTGGGATGCGCTGGGAGAAGGCTCTGAATATTCATCTCCTTTCTGGACATTGTCGATATCCGTAAAGAGGATTGAGTTTCCGTCGTTATCGAAATATCGGCTGGGTAATCCAAAAATTTCATAAAAAATCGCTTTATCCATAGCCCTGTTCACAGCAATCTGAAACGGGCTGTTGGAATTTACACCTGTTGAGATAGGGGTCTGCTTATTTTCCCCGAAATAGAGATCACTTTCCCCATCCTGTGTTACCACAGTACAGGCAGCGATGCTGTAATTGACCTCGCATTTCTTCCATTCCGGCTTCATACAGATCTTAACGTCCCTGCACTCCCTGCGGAGCTTCTGGTAAAAATACAAAAGGGTCCGATGGGATATCCGGTAGCTTTCATTCGAGTTTTTTCTGCATGCAGGGATTTGGAAGGTATGGTTTTTGTATCTTACATTAACCATTACCGTATCCAATCCCTGAGTGAGAAGTCTGATCATCTCCTCATCGTTAGTTCCTGCCATGATTTTCTCCTTTCTTTGATGCTGTCAAGTTGTTACGGAGAAAATATGATTTAAGCCTACGCTTGTAAAACGATGACATGCATTTCTACTCCCGGAGTCCTCGCAAAGGGCACCAGAAATTCAGCCTGCTCTTTTGGCATATGGTACAATTTCTACTCCCGGCGCCATCTGACTGCTCTCCACACCTTTACAGGTGGGAGGTTCCTGTTATGAGGTATCACTTGGGCAGTCCCCGTCAGGTGGCAGATGCCGGGCGGCCGGGAGCCCTCAGGGTATCCCTGCCGCCTCCCGGCGGTCACTCCGTTTGTTATAGCCCCATATACATCCGGGTATTCAGGCCTCATTGATTAGCACCCGGC
>OLRY01001608.1_pt1 | contig 19831 bp, 20 predicted proteins | sample 1672541 | NCBI WGS metagenome assembly OLRY01 (sample SAMEA3136697, study PRJEB25190) | human gut metagenome | biome: human gut; feature: human-associated habitat; material: faeces | place: Austria | collected 2013 | reverse complement strand
GATAGGGGTCTCCAAAACCTTTGGTGGGAGTTCGATTCTCTCATCCCCTGCTCTTGGCAACGCTGAAAGTTCTTTTAATTAATAACTTTCAGCGTTTTTAATTTTATATGGATTTCAAAGAAAATCCGATTATTTTTTCTTTTTTGGTTTCATTCCCCAGAACACAACGTTCATAGCGATCACGATCAGCAAAACTGTGGCCATGGATATCATCGTCTGGGTGATCACTTTTCAATATTTTACTCCGCACTGCATTCATATCGTGAAAATTTCTGCATGTATCCACCTGCACTTATCACTTCAGTTACTCCAGATTATCCGGTCCAAATCCAATTGGCAAAAGTTCCCTTAGCGTAAAGATATCATATTTTTCTCTGCTGACTGCCAGTATGATCTGAAAAGTTTCCGGATCACAGAACTCCATCATAACCTGTCTGCATACTCCACAGGGTGTTGCATACTCTGTAAGAACACCATCCTTGCCGCCAACGATACAGATTGCCTGAAAGTCTCTCACGCCTTCACTGACTGCTTTGAAAAAAGCTGTTCTTTCCGCACAGTTCGTTGGAGTATAAGCAGCATTTTCTATGTTGCACCCTGTATAATAAGTGCCGTTTTTGGCAAGAAGTGCCGCCCCTACATGAAAATGTGAATATGGCGCATAGGAATAGTCCATCTGTCTGATCGCCAGATCGATCATTTCTTCAATCTGTTTCTTTTCCATGATTTTCCCACCTTTCCTGAATCAGGCATGTATACGTTATTCTTCTTTTTTCTGTGCCTGATCTGCACGGATCAGTTCACGGATTGCCTGTACTGCAACCTGGATTGCTTTATCGGTATCATGTACCACAGGATTATCCAGGCCCAGCTTCTCTCTTTCCTGATTTGCAAGCACCAGGAAACAGGCGCCCACTCTCACCTTTAAATAATTTGCCACCACAAAAAGAGCAGCGGATTCCATCTCCGAAGCAAGACAGCCGAGGCGTTTCCATGCTTCCCATTTATTCATCAGTTCATAGCTGACCGGTTTTGTTTCCGGCTCATGCTGCCCATAAAACGAATCCTTAGACTGTACCACACCTGTGTGGAATTCACATTCTTCTTTTTTTGCCCCTTCCACAAGTGCATTGACCACTTCCAGACTTGCCACTGCCGGGAATTCAATAGGTGCATACTCTTTGCTGGTACCTTCCATACGGATCGCGCCCGTTGCAACAACAATATCACCGCTCTTTACCTCCGGCTGCATCCCACCGCAGGTTCCGATCCTCACAAAAGTATCTGCCCCACATTGATAAAGCTCTTCCATTGCAATGGATGCAGATGGTCCCCCAATCCCGGTAGAAGTCACACTTACCTTTACTCCATCCAGTGTTCCGGTGTACGTTACATACTCACGGTTATCTGCCACAAAAACCGGATCATCAAAATACTGCGCAATTTTTTTACAACGCTTCGGGTCCCCCGGCAGGATAACGTAACGTCCGACTTCACCTTTCGCCACCTGAATATGATACTGTCTGCCTGCGTCTTCTGAATAATTTTTCATGTTGTTCCCCCATTTCCACATCTGTTTTTCTTTCATTCATAAGATATGATGATCTTCTTGCAATACTCACATCGACAAGCACTGATCCGATCACCATATATCATTTTTGACAGACCTTTCTCTGTATTTAACCGCATGGATTCACCTTTTGATCTCCATTCCATTCCCGAATTGAAAGAATGGATCTGTCCCTCACACATTTTTCTTCCGCAGTATGGACATTTCACCTTGATTTCTTCTTTATCTGTGCTCTCGTTCAGCATTTGCGCATCATAACGGTGTACAACCTGATCATCCTCTGCGTCAATTGAATTTACTCCCATGTTTTTCTCCTTCATTATATTTTTCTCTGGCATTCCTTAAATGCCGCCATAAGCTTTTTCTCTTCAAGCGGTTTGGTCAGATGCTGGTTCATTCCGGAAATACGGCTGTTGATCATATCCTCAGCCAGAGCATTTGCACTCATGGCTATGATCGGAATCGTTCCCGCATCGCTCCGTTTCATGGAACGAATCATTCTTGCTGCATCCCATCCATTCATATTTGGCATCATAATATCCATAAAAACTGCATCATAATACCCTGGTGCAGATTCCTCAAATTTTTTGACCGCTTCCATACCGTCAGCAGCACACTCTACATGAACACCTTTATTTTCCAGCATAAATTTTACAATTTCCATGTTCAACTCATTGTCTTCTGCGACCAGAGCACGTTTTCCCTCTAAAGATATCTCCTCATGACTTTCTGCCTTTGCAAGCTTTTCCGGATTTCCAATCTTAAACGGAAGTGTGACACGCATAGTGGTTCCGATACCCTTCCGGCTTTTTATCTCGATTGTTCCACCCAGACTCTCCGCCATTTTTTCTGATATTGCAAGACCCAGACCGGTTCCTTCATATTTCGATCTGCTGGTTATATTTTCCTGTGAAAATATTTCACAGGCATGAGGAATAAACTCCTGGCTCATGCCGATTCCATTGTCCGAGCATTCAAACTCATATACTACCTTCTCATCATCTGCTGATTTTTCTTTACACCAAACATGTACACTGCCGCCTGGCTCAGTAAACTTCACTGCATTATCACTAACTGCATCCAGGATCTTTTTCAGATAAACAGGATTTCCCTTCAGGCATATATGTCTTAAATCAAATTTTTCCCAGTCTACCACATAATCAACATCTTTTTCTTCTGCCTGGATCTTTTTATCCGTATTGGTCTTATTTAACAGTTCTGCCAGGTCAAATGTCAGTTCCTTTTCTGAAAAATCACCGCTTTCCAGTTTGTTCATTTCCAGAATATCGCTCACGATCGAAACAAGATATTTTGAGGATTTCATGATCTGATCTCTGCATTTCCGCTGGACTTCCATATCTTCCGGATAACAGTTTGCCAGATCGAGCATACCCATGATCCCATTCACTGGTGTTCGGATATCATGGCTCATATTGGACAGAAACCTGGATTTCAGAGCTGCATCCTTCCTTGCTTCTGCCACCTGATATATAAGATTCTGCTCTTTTTTCTTCACATCGCTGATACTTCGGATCGCACAAAGTACATGGGTCAGCTGTCCGTTCTCATCTCTTTTCTTTTCAATAAAGCGAAGTTTATGCCAGTTTCCATCCTTCATCTGGTATTCCATCGCAATGGTCTCTTCGTTTTTCATTCGTTCTGCCAGTGTACTCATATCTGCAAATTTAAAAAAAGCATCCTGATATTCCTCAGCTACAAACTGTCTGCACAGTTTTTCATTATTAACCGATAAAATACCTGCTTTTATATGTTTCAGATTTTTCGCATCTCTGTTTGATATTTCTTCAAACCAGTCTTCCTGGATATCAATCCTTGAAATATAATGATAGGTCTTGGCAATGGCATCTATGATCTCATTATTCAGCCTTGTTTTTTCCAGTGCTTCTGCCAATTTTTGCTGGATTGCTTTTTCCTTATAAAGAATACTGCCAACATTACGATACCCTAAAAAAATAGTAAATGTTTCATCATCAGCTTTTCCTTTTGCAGCATAAGCTTCGTAATAGCTGTTGTGTCCATCTTCCGAAATGCTCTGATAATGATATGTAATTTTCTCTGTATGGCGAAGTCTTTTTTTCATGTTCCTGCATAAATGCCAGTCAAGAAATTCTGCCTTGTCTTTCTCCGAAATAAAGGTATCTGCATATACTTTGGAATATTCATCAAAACTGTTAAATATCCCCGACGTCTTATCAGCAAGCTTCTTTGCATTGGTATTTGAGACAAGTCTTAAGATTTCGTATTTTCCGGAATTGAGTTCTATACGATACAGCGAAACATATTCCGGAAATAATTTTTTTATGATGTAATTCTCATCTGGCATCGGATCATTTATTTCTGTATTCTTATTCTCCGCTTTTTCAGACTCATAGATCATACCTGAACAGAAACCCGTTTTTCCAACTGGTGCAATGACCACATGATATTTTTTTTCTTTTCGCACGTCTGTCTCACTGGACCGGTTCTCATATGCCGCTTCATAACAGACATGCAGCCATTTATTATCTATCTCCGGGAACAAACTCTGAAATGAATGGTCCAGTATTTCCTCCAGGCTGTGATCTTTTATATCTGCAAAAGCCTGATTACAGTAACGGTAGATCCAGTCCACCGGCTGTCCCTTATCGTCCAGCACAAGTTCCAGCACGCAATATCCTACAGGACTGTAGTCAAAAATACTCAGGTTAAACTGTTCTTTATATGAAGGCATAGCATTAACACCCCCTTTTACTGTCAGAATCTGCTGATAGCCACCCTCCGCATACCATCTTTTTTGTCAGAAGATATCCTGACTTTTCCTGTATTATACCATCTCATGAATTGCAGGAAAAGAATATTTTGGCAGAAGCTTCTTTCATAATGAGTTTTTTTCATCAGCCAGAAATATATCCTGGTAATCGAATCTCGATTCCATTCTTTTCGCAAAAACAGCACATACCGCCGTTTACCGACAGTTTCTCTGATTTTCCGGTTATCTTTATACATATTTTTGTTCAATTATCCCCTTGACGTAAAGCTATCTCCAGGGTGTATCATTATCCTGTGTTAAAGGAGGTATACTATCATGTTTAAGACATTAGAAGAAAAGACTGAAGAGAAAGCAATGGTGCAGTTCCTTGAACGCTTTACAGATTATCCATTTCTGGTAAAGTTCAAGAATTCCGAATATCTGATCGGAGAGGGTGAACCTACATTTACAGTTAATTTCAAAAAAGCAATTCCTATCGCAGATCTGATGAAAAGTACTTCTCTCGCACTGGGAGAAGCTTACATGCGTGGTGATCTGGATATCGAGGGAAATCTTTATGAAGCTCTTGATCATTTTCTTGGACAGATGGGTAAATTTTCCACCAACGAATCTGCCCTGAAAAAAATTATGTTCAGCTCTACATCCAAAAAGAACCAGGAAAAAGAAGTAACCAGTCACTATGATATCGGAAATGATTTCTATAAATTATGGCTGGACGAAACCATGAGTTATTCCTGTGGTTATTTCATTCACGAAGATGATACTCTGTATCAGGCACAGGTAAACAAAGTAGATTACATTCTTAAGAAATTACATCTTAAAGAGGGCATGTCCCTTCTGGATATCGGTTGCGGATGGGGATTTCTGCTCATCGAAGCTGCCAGAAAATATAAGATTCACGGCACAGGCATCACATTAAGCCATGAACAATATGCTGAATTCCAGAAACGTATCAAGGATCAGGGCCTGGAAGATTATCTTACAGTAGAACTAATGGATTACCGTGACCTGCCGAAATCCGGTTATCAGTTTGACCGTGTTGTCAGTGTTGGTATGCTGGAGCATGTCGGCCGTGACAATTATCAGCTCTTCCTTGACTGCGTGGAAAAAATCCTCAAACCAGGTGGATTATTCCTGCTCCACTTTATCAGTGCCCTGAAAGAACATCCTGGCGATCCATGGGTTAAAAAATATATTTTCCCAGGTGGAACTGTTCCAAGCCTCCGTGAAATCCTGACTCATATGGCTGAAGATAATTTCCACACTCTGGATATTGAAAATCTCCGCCTGCATTACAATAAGACATTACTTCACTGGGAAAAGAATTTCCGCGACAATATCGAAAAAGAAAAGACCATGTTTGATGAAAACTTCCTGCGTATGTGGGATCTTTACCTTTCTGCATGTGCAGCAACCTTCCACAACGGAATCATTGATCTTCATCAGATCCTTATGACAAAAGGAATTAATAACGATCTGCCAATGACCCGCTGGTATTAATTGTTTCATCAATTTTCATAAAAAATATCGTACAGAACCTTCTCTGATAAAATTCAGAAAAAGTATTTCTGTACGATATTTTTGTTTCTGTTCCAATATCCGGAATTTCTTGCCCATCTATGCATAATCCCCGATCAATAATTTTCTGATAAGCTTGGTATAAACATTCTCCACAAACCACGGTTCTGTTGATTTCTTTAATGCTTCTTCCGGTGAAAACCAGGCTACGCCACTGTTTTCATCTGCTTTTATGGAAACAGTCTCTTCTGAATCTGCCTCAAGGAGATATGTTATATTAAAGTGCAGATGGCTGGATACATATTTTCCTTTTTTCACATGCCCGTCTACAGTCAGGGATTCCATGGAAAAAATCTCTTCTGACACAGGATGAACATTGCTAATCCCTGCTTCTTCTTTTACTTCTCTGACAGCAACGGACAGTAAATCAGTCTCTCCATCTGCATGTCCTCCAAGCCAGGACCAGGAATTGTATATGTTGTGATATACCATAAGGACTTTAGTCCGGTCTTTGTTTACTACCCAGGCAGAAGCCGTCATATGGGCTACTGCATTCTCTCTGGAAAAAGCATTCTCATTGTTTCTGATCCAGTCCAGGATCAGGATTTTATCTTTTTCTTCCTGCTCATTATATGGCTTGTATTTTTCTATCTGATCGATCAGTTTCTGGCGTGTTATCATTATGCACTCTGCCTCTTTCTTAAATATCCTCCAATGTATTTTTATTAACAAACACATTGTATTTTATCATCATATCCAATGCTTGTAACTATCTTTTTTATTTAATACCCATCCTTTAACCGGACAATATTTTTTAATTCTTTTCCATTCAGATATCGTTCCAGATTTTCCATGCAGATGTTCCAGATCATATCCTGGACTTCAGCGTTTCCGCCGAAGCTCGGGCCTGCAATGTGTGGGGTAATGAGGACGTTTTCCATATTCCAAAGAAGTGATGTCTCCGGCAATGGTTCTGTCTCAAATACATCCAGGATCACTCCTTTTAAGTGGCCTTCCTCCAGTACTTTGAACAGAGCTTCTGTTTGAATGAGACTTCCTCGTCCCACATTAACCAGAATTGCAGCTTTTTTCATGGAATGCAGCCGTTCGTAATTCAGAAGGCCTTTTGTTTCCGGCGTTCCCGGGAGACAGCCGATCACAATGTCTGCTTTCTGAAGCTGCTGATCCAGAGCTGTCAGATCATATACCTCATCAAACTCTTTCATCTGCTGCGAATGCCCCGGGACTGCAGTTTTTTTTATTCCAGTCACATGGGTTTCAAATGCTTTCATTCTGTGGGCAATGTTTCTTCCAATATCCCCGGTTCCCAGGATAAGGATATTTTTTCCATATATGGTTTCTGATGATTTATTCTGTACCCAGAGGTGTTTCTGTTTGTTCTTCCAGTAGTTCGGAAGTTCACGGTACAGCGCAATGATATTCCCGATCACATATTCTGATATGATCTTTCCAAAAGCGCCGGAAGCATTGGTTAATGTAACTCCTGTCGGGAATGCTTTCATTTTTGTATATTTATCCACACCGGCCCAGGTCAGCTGGAGCCAGCGAAGATTTTCTGCTTTCTGAAGTTCTGATTCTCCCGGTTCTCCGATCATTACTTCTGCTGCCACGATCGCATCCTCAGTTTCTTTGCCCTGAAATGTAAATTCACATTGAGCTCCGAATTTCATTACAAACTGATTTCGGATCTCTGCATCGCATTGTGGTTTTATTAAAACTTGTATTTTCTTCATGTTTTTTCTCCGCAAATCATCTTTATCAGCTATATCCTACCATAATTAATAGCCATCTGCTATTATTTTCTGTTATTTCTGCCTCTGATACCTGGTCACTGCCAGGATCATGCAGACAAAAACTACCGCGAACATAGCTTCCAGTCCAATGCCTTTCCAAACCGATGCAGCTGCCTCACCTGAGAGGCGGCTGTAACTTCCAAGAGTCTCATTTACAGTTTCATACCAGTACACCGGAAGAAACTGAGACACCTTCAGGACGTTTCTGTCCATAACATTCATAGGAACAAACACACCACACAGGAAGCACATTCCAAGAGACAGGATATTTGCGATCCCGCTTAACATGTTGCTGTTTTTTACAAAAAGACCGATCAAATAGGAAAGTGAAAGTGCCACTGCCATCATCACCAGAGTGTTCAGTACATAATATCCGAAATTTTCTGAACTGAGAAATTTTTTTCCATACATAAGGATAGCTCCTGCCATACCGATTCCCCATAATCCCCCACCCATCACAAACATGGCCAGAAGACCTTCCAGACTCTGTCGTCTTGCAGAAACCGCTGATGCCTGCATTCTCTTTGGTATATCGTCTTTTTTGAAAGCCATCAGCACATATCCCATTACATAGCAGAGTAATGCAAGAAACAGATATGGAATATATCGGAAATAATAGAGCCATCCGGACGTACCATTGTTTTCATCTGTATCCAGCATTGTGACTTCTCCTCTTTTTTCATCCAGGATCGCAGCTGCCGCTTCCTTCCGGGAAAAACCGGCTTCCAGATATGTCCGCATTGTATTCAGGCAGCTCTCAAGTTGCTGATCCACATAATATGCCGAATAAGATCCGGGCACCTTTGTCACGGAAATACTTTCGCCGTTTACCATACAGCTCTCATAAAAATTCTCAGGGATCACCACGATGTACTCTACATTTCTGTAAAAAAGCTCCTCCTGAAGCTTCTCCCTGTCATCCTCCAGCATTGTCACGTGATGCGTGCCTTCAAGCCATTTTACCAGTCCTTCTGCAAGTGGCCCGTTATCTTTATCCACCACTCCGATCTTTATTTTTTCGCTTTCATAGCTGGTATAAGTTTCCTTACCGGCCGCTGCCTGAAGTGCTATTGTCACTCCGAAAAAAATCCCCAGATACAGAAGAATCAGCCCTGTATTTTTTTTCATGATTCTCATATAGCCTTTAAATACTGTCATAACGTTCCCTCCTGACCATGAAAAAGGATGCCAGCACCAGCACCACACACATTACCGCCAGTGTGATCAGATTTCTATAATATCTGGTCATATCATCATATACATTGATACAGTAAAATGCATCTGAGATCAGTGATGCAGGATTGATCCTGTTCACAAACGGAAAACTTTTTTCCACGATATCCTTCATATTTCCGTTCATCAATCCTGCGAGGAAACTGCTTACCATGGAAATTCCCAGTATGATCCCGATCTTGGCACCTTCCTGCATTTTTCCAAGACTTCCAACGAACATTCCCATAGATACGCCGATAAGACTTCCGAAGAAAGATATCACCAGCATTTTCCCCATCTGCCCCTGAAAATCCAGTTTGAGAACATATCGGAGATACAGGAGCAGAATGATCACATCCACATAGCCCAGGGCAAAAGATGTCAGCTGATCTGTAAGAATCAGCTTCAGTTTGTGAGTCGGCGTCACGCATCGTCTGGCTGCCAGCGGTGTGATATTGGCCTGGATCCCGATAGCGGAGCCAAAGCCGATAAAGCATCCATACAGACAGGCCATGGCGATCAGTGCATAAAAGAACTGCACATTTCCGTCAATGGTCCGGCCCCCAAGAGACACCTCCTTTACCAGACTGTCAGCGCTTAACAGGTTTGTTATGGTTTCTATGTCCATCTCCGGATTTTTTTTCATGATGTTGGTGATGGTCGTCCTGGTATTTTCGCAGCTGTCAAGAACTGTCTGGAGGATACTCTCTTCTATTCCGGTTCCTGCTACTGTAAGGGAAGGTTCTTTTCCCACATAATAAATCCCTTTTACTTTTTTATCCTGCAGTGCTTCCAGAGCTTCTTTTTCTGACATCTCTTCCTGCTTTAAAAGATCCGGATTGCTTTCTCCCACCTGTTCCAGATAAGTCAGGAAAAACGTATCCGCTGTATCTTCTTTTACCACTGCCACCGGAACCGTCTGAAAATCTGCCTCATTGATATTTCCGAATGCAAAATAGAAAAAGGTCCCAAGCACAAGTGGAAAAACCAACGGCCAAAATACAATGTTAAAATTCCGGATTTTGGAAAGAAAACTGTATTTCAGTAAATGCAACATCTCTCATCCCTCCTAATCTCTCAGCTGTTTTCCGGTGATCTCCAGGAATACATCATTCAGTGTAGGTAGCTCAGAAAAGACTCTTCCAAAAGAAATATCCTGGCTCTGCAGATAATTAAGCAGCCGGATCAGGTTATGCTTTGCATCTGTACAGCGTACAGTCAGCACCTGTTTTTCGTACCGGACATCAAAAACATGTTCCAGCGTACGGATATCCTGAAGATTTTTTTCCTCCAGAACAATAGCTTCCACAGTAACAGTCTCGCCTGTTTTGATCATCTTTTTCAATTCTTCTTTTGTTCCCTGAGCGATGACTCTTCCGTGATCCATAATGGCGATCCTGGTACAGATCTGCTCCACTTCTTCCATGTAATGGGATGTGTAGATAATTGTGGAACCCTGCTGGTTCAGTGTCTGGATTCCTTCCAGGATCTTGTTTCTGCTCTGTGGGTCTACTGCTACGGTTGGCTCATCCATGATGATCAGCCTTGGTTTGTGAGCGATCCCACAGGCAATGTTCAATCTGCGCAAAAGACCTCCGGAAAGCTTCTTCGGATACATTTTGCGGAAATCTTCAAGACCTGTAAATTCAATGGCATCCTCCACCAGCTCTTTTCTCCGTTTCTTGTCTCTTATGTAAAGGCCACAGAAATAATCGATATTTTCCTGCACTGTCAACTCATCAAAAACTGCTACATTCTGAAGCACGATTCCGATCTGTTCCTTGATCTTATAGCTGTCCGGTTTCATCTCTTCACCGAAAATCTTTACTTCACCTCTGTCATATTTCAGAAGTGACAAAAGGCAGCTGATGGCCGTTGTCTTTCCTGAACCGTTGGGGCCAAGCAGTCCGAATATCTCACCCTCCCGGATATCCAGCTCCAAATGATTCAGTGCGGTAAGATCGCCATACCGTTTTACCAGATTTTCTATGTGGACCATACTCTTTGACATATGTTTCCCTCCCTGTTCCTGTCCGTTAAACAGATCTTTCCTGTTTTACTGCAGAAATTCATATTTCTTCTATGATGTCATTATATCCTTTTCTTCTGTCTGCTCCAAGTGTCGGATGTCATTATCTGCGAATGACAAATGTCATGTCTTTCGCAAGCGCTCAGATTTTTCTTTGCAGGGAAGGAACCGGTATATTATAATAAAGGCACGTTGATTTCAGAAATAATTCTGAGAAAGGAGGGTTTATTTTTTATGCGTTATTTCACAGATTCCATCCTATTGCTTTTATACAGTACTTTAACATTTTTTTATGTGCCTGCAGATCAGGCTCTTGTGTTCGCCTTCCTTTTTGCAGTGATCCTCGGCTGCGTTACTTATCTGTGCAGGGCATGTAAAACAGAATCCGGTTCACACAATTCTCTATCTTTGTTGAAATGCTCCGGAAATATCATTCCTGTTCTTGCAGGAAGTTATGTGATCTTTGGATTATGTTCCCTGTGGTTTTCGGATCTTCTTCTGTTTTTCCCGCTGCTTCTGTATCAGACTTTATCTTCCGGACTTTTTCTGCTGGCAACGGCTGAACTTCCATTCTGGGGATTTCTGGTTTTTCAGATCAACGACTTTCCGGCAGTTCTTTGTATACTTGGGATTTTGGGTTTCGTCCTTTCATTTTTTCTCTGGCTCTATGCCGGAAAATATCAGGCTCTTTACCAGGATTTTCATCAGATCCGGGATGACAGTGAGGAACATACGCTTCTTCTTTCTGAAAAAAACAAGGCACTTCTGGAAAAACAGGATTACGAGATCTATGCTGCTACATTGCGAGAGCGAAACAGAATTGCCAGAGAGATCCATGATAATGTGGGACACGTGCTTTCCCGTTCTATCCTTATGACTGCTGCCTGCAAAACCATAAATAAAGATGAAGCTCTTGCCCCTCTTCTGGAAAATCTGGAAGCTTCCCTGAATGATGCCATGAACAGCATCCGTTCCAGTGTCCATGATCTTCACGATGATGCGGTGGATCTGGAAGATGCCATAAAAGGACTTGTAAAGGATTTCACCTTCTGTCCGACAGCCCTTACTTATGATATGTCCAGGCAGGTTCCAAGGGAGGTGAAATACAGTCTGATCAGTATTACAAAAGAAGGCCTTTCCAATGTGATGCGGCATAGTAATGCAGATTCCGTGAATATTCTTCTGCGTGAGCATCCTGCACTTTATCAGCTGTGCATTGAGGATAATGGAACATCGGGAAATGAAATTCCGGATATTCAAACTGAATCAGACAGTGATAAGATGAATAATATTTCCGATGGTATGGGACTGTCCAATATCCGGGACCGTGTAAAGTCACTGGGTGGTACGGTCCAGATTACGCAGGAGAAGGGTTTTCGGATCTTTGTAACGATCCCGAAATCTGTTTCTAATTGAAGCAGTCTGTTTTTTCTGCTCTGTAATTTAATTTTTTTCAACTCATAAACAGGAGATTTTGACATGAAAATTATAATCGTAGATGATGATTGCCTGGTTGCAGGTGCATTAAAAACCATTCTTGAGGCAAACCCTGATATCAAAGTGACTGCCACCGGCTCTGATGGTGAAGAAGCCTGTGCTCTGTACAGAGAGTATCTTCCGGATATTCTTCTGATGGATATCCGTATGAAAGGAATGGATGGACTGGAAGCTTCCAGAAAGATCCTGGGTGAATTTCCGGAGGCAAAGATTCTTCTTCTGACTACTTTTTCCGATGATGAATATATTGTAAAAGCCCTCCGCCTTGGCACAAAGGGATATCTTCTGAAGCAGGATTATACCAGCATTTTTCCGGCTTTGCAGGCAGTCTATTCCGGACAGACTGTATTCGGCACGGAGATCATGTCCAAGATCCCGGAGCTTCTGCAGTCTTCCGGTGGATTTGATTATACTTCCCGGGATATCAATGAACGGGAACTGGATATCATCCGGCTAATCGCCAACGGATACAGCAATAAGGAGATTGCCGCAGAACTGTTTCTCAGTGAGGGAACTGTACGGAATTATCTCAGTTCCATTCTGGATAAACTGCAGCTGAGGGATCGGACACAGGTTGCTGTGTTTTATTATCAACATAAATAAGGAGAACTATAATGAACCGCTATCTTACTATCCATATCCCGGAAACAGCTGTTCCGATGCCTGTCTCCCGCTTTCTTCACACTCAGGCCGGTCTTACAAAAAAGCAGATCAGCCAAGCAAAGTTCCGCCCCGGTGGTATCAAAAAAAACGGACAGCAATGCCGGGTAACGGAAACAGCTTATCCCGGAGATCAGATCATGGTATGCCTGGAAACAGATGATGTAGATTCTGCACAGCTGGAATCTGCGACTTTCACTGTCAATTCAGACCGTCACAAGTCCTGTTTCCATCATTCTACAGACTCAACCTTTTGTTCCTATTCTGCTTCTGATGCCTGCTGTTTATCAGCTTCACCTTCTCATTTTTTTCCTGAACTGGAAATCCTCTACGAAGACCAGGACATTCTTGCCATAAACAAACCAGCCGGAATAGTCACACACCCTTCTGGTTCTCACTACAGTGACAGTCTATCCAACCAGGTAGCTTCCTATTTCCGTTCCAAAGGAGAGCCTACCAAAGTCCGTTCTATCGGGCGATTGGATAAGGAAACCTCCGGTATCCTGCTCTTTGCCAAGAACCAGACTGCTGCCGCCAGATTGCAGAACCAGCGTAAAGAGGGGATTTCAGAGAAAACCTATCTGGCTGCGGTTTCCGGTCCCATGCCTGTGGATACAGATGGAACTTTTCACAGGATCACTGTTCCCCTTGCGCCGGACCCGGATAACCGCCTGAAAATGATCATATCTACGGATGGCACGCTTCCCGGAAGTAAACATGCGGAAACTTTTTATTCTGTTCTGAAATCAACCGGCTCCGACACAGCAGCTCCGGTCTCCCTTGTAATGCTCCGTCTGAAAACCGGCCGCACCCATCAGATCCGTGTGCACATGGCATCTCTCGGGCATCCTCTTCTGGGCGATTCCCTGTACTGTTTATCGGAGATGTCGAATCATTTTTCCCGGGCTGCACTCCACGCATGGAAGCTTAACTTTCAACTGCCATTTCCAATTGACGAAGCTGCTTCCGACACCCCGTCTTCCATGCTTCATAACAAAAATGCAAAAAAAGAAATCTCCCTGGAAGCACCCCTCCCGGAAGATTTCAAAAAATTCTATGAAACGATATTCTGAAGCCATACGCCTTTTTTTACAAGGATAAATCCAATGACACATTTCATCATATCCGCAGCCTGGACCATTGCATAGATTGCAAGTACAGGCAAACCTGTAAACCGGCTTAAGGTAAATGCGATCGTCACACTTACCACCCAGATAAACACACTGTCAAACAGAAATGTAACGATGGTCTTTCCGCCGGAACGCAAGGTAAAATACGTTGCATGCAGGAATGCATTCTGTGGCATGAAAAATGCTGTAATCATAATAAAATATTTCGCCAGAGTACGTGCCTCAGCATTGGTATTGTAAAGCTGTGGAAATAACGGTGCCATCACAAACATCACGGCTGCCACGCAGGTACAGCAGAACACAGAGAATGCGATCATCTTGTTGTCCGTATCTCTGGCTTCCTTCATCTTACCTGCTCCCAGAAGCTGTCCTACAACAATGGCTACCGAATCTCCAAGTGCGATAAATACGATATTGAATACATTGTTGATGGTATTGGAAATATTTAGTCCCGCAACCACGTTCAGTCCACGGACTGAATAGCATTGTGTCAGCATGGCCACTCCGGCTGCCCATAATGTCTCATTCAGAAGCAGAGGGGTTCCCTTAATAAGGATCTTCTTTGTCAGATTCGCCGGAACCTTTAATGTTGAATACAGCCCCTGTGCAAAAATATTCTTTTCTGTATGCTTATGTGTCCAGCTCAGGACAATGCAGGCTTCCACATATCTGGAAAGCACTGTGGCAACAGCAGCACCCCTTACTCCCATTTCCGGGAATCCGAATTTGCCATAGATCAGAAGATAATTAAATATCAGATTGATCAACACTGCCACGATCCCTGCCTTCATGGGAAGTACAGTCTCACCACATTCACGTAAGGTACTTGCATAAACCTGTACCATCATAAATGGCGGAAGTCCCAGAAGCATGATCCATAAATACTGTTTTCCATAAATAAGAGTATCCCGGATCTCCTGTGCGGTTCCGTCGCCTTTTAAATACATGCTGATCAGTGAATCCCCTGCTGTCAGAAACAGTACAATAGTGATCACTGTCAGTATCACTGCCATCCACAGTTTATAACGAAGTGTCTGGCGGACACCCTCATGATCCTTCTGTCCAAAATACTGTGCTGTAAAAATTCCTGCTCCGGACACCCCGCCGAAAATACATAGATTATATACAAAGATCAGCTGATTGACGATTGCCGCTCCGGACATCTGTTCTGTACCGATACGACCGATCATAATATTGTCCAGAAGACTGACAAAATTCGTGATCCCGTTCTGAACCATGATCGGTACCGCAATAGACAGGACCATCAGATAAAATCTTTTATCTCCTACAAACTTCCGGAAAAAAGGAGTCTTCTCCTTCACCTTCTCCATAAATCCTTCCCCCTTGTTTTTCGTTTTCCTTCATCCAAAATTTTCCCCAAAAAGAAGACTGGCACCCGAAACAGTCTTCCTTTTCGTAAGCGTTGTAGCTAATACATTACTACAAAGCTCTTCCTTTTTCAATAGTCTTAATAACGATAAATCGCCGTTTTTTTCGTATCTTTTTACTCCACCATGTGACTCTCAGATGCAATATATTCAAAGAAGTCAAAGTCTGCACATTTTTTATGGAGAACGCGGTCTGCACAGGTGATCCCAACCATTGTTCCTGTAAATTCTCCGTACTTGCAGTATTCATCAGAAAATCTTGTGGTGTCAAAGATACGTCCGATCTTTTCATAAGTTTCTCCGTCATAGCTCCACTCGAACCAGGATTTTCTTCCCTCTATATAAAGTCTCAGATAAACCGGTTTATCTTCTACCGGAATTCTGGTATTCAGAAACTCTGTTTTTTCTCCGTTTTCCAGATGGATGATGGACAGCGCACTCTGTCCCAGGGTTTCACTGTAATATTTACGGAGATTGATGTAATTCATGTTGTCGTAATACAGGATCAGACCTGCGCTGTGCTGATGTACTTCTGGTGTGAATTCCATCTTTGTGGTGATCCGCGCATAGACGCTTGTGAGCTTTCTGGCCAGGATACTTACCTTGTTGAGAGAGGTTCTGGATTCCTGTCCCCGAAGACGCACATAGCCTTTTCTTGTCTCCCACTCCAGGGATACCACATATTTTTTTCCGTTTGTATCGTGGAAAAGGGACGCATCAAAGCCGGAGGAATGAAGGTAAACGGGCTCACTCCACGGTCCGCGGATATCCTTTGCGCAGATCAGGAAATTGTCCACGTCAAAATATCTTGCATTCATGGAATTCATCACTCCATAGACAACATAGAACATATCCTCTTCCTCACAGTAGGTGAGACAGGGAGCCCAGATTCCCTTTGCACTGGGAAGTTTCCTGAGATCTACTTTTTCATCGTCTGTGAGTACGTGAGTGTACAGCTCCCAGTTTTTCAGATCTCTGGAATGGTAGACCGGGATTCCCGGGAACCACTCAAAAGTAGAAACTGCCATATAGTAATCGTCGCCTTTTCTGCAGATGCAGGGGTCAGGATTAAAACCCGGAAGTATCGGATTTACGATCATTTTATTTTCCTCCTTTATCAGCCGGAAACCAGCCAAAGTCATAACATCTTCCCAGATCCCAGCTGTCCCATCCGATCCAGCCCGGAGTGTTTACGGTATCTGTAAGAAGCTTATAGCTCCAGTAAAAATATCCGCTTCCCTTTTCCCAGAGTTCCAGCTGTGCTTTTGCCAGTGTCTCATAGATTTCTTTTTTCTCTTCCGGTGAAAGACTTTCCTGCTGGCTTCCTTCCACACCGTTAAGCACGCTCTGCCCTCCTTCTGCACGGCAGCCTGTTTTCCACTCACCATAATCAATAGTATCGGAAACCATAGCCCACATGGTAGCGCCGCCGCAGGCGTTACCGATTCCGCAGATCACGCTGGAAACCACGATGATCGCCATGGAACCTCCCGTGAAATTAGGTACCAGCATTCCGATAATATCCAGAACCAGGCCAAGTGCAAATACATTTCTTTTTCCGAATTTTTTTACCAGCATGGCAATGAAAAACATGCCGCAGATCTGTACGATGTTAAAGATTCCGTTGATAGTACTTACCAGATTTTTATCACCGAGGATATCCTTTGCATAGTATACGGTTGCTCCTCCGTTGACAGAATACATCAGGAAGAACAGAGCAAGCATTCCTGTCATCATGATCCAGTATTTGTTTTTGAAAAGTGCTTTGATTCCTGTTACAAATGGTACATCTTCTGTCTGTACTTCGCCTTCATTTTCTGCTGCCCGTACACGCTCTTTTGTTCCAAAGAAGGTACATAAAAATGCCGCAATCGCTACAAATCCGAATACTACGAATGTTTTTGTCCATGCTGCTACATTGTTTCCGAAGTATTCTACAAGTGGAAGTGTGAAGGTATTAATAGTCAGGGTCCCCGCTGTTGCCAGAAGGTTACGGAAAATACTTAAAACAGATCTCTCATACGGATCCTGCGTCATCAGCGCGTTCAATGCGGAATATGGCACATTGATAGCGGTGTAGATCACTGTGGAAACAAGGTTACATGTAATGAACACATATACAAGCTTCGGCGTGGAAGCCCAGGATGCAGGAACAGAAAACAGAAGAACTCCGGACACTGCAAAGGGGATACACATACGTAAGATCCATGGATATCACTGACACCGTCAAAGATCCTGGAGATCATCATAATAGTTCCAACTGCCATTGCACTTACATTTGCATAGTCTGTATAGTAAAACAGAAGAAATGCAGACATCGCCGTGTAGATAATATTGTAGCCAAAATCACCACATCCATAGGAAAAACGCTCAAATATTTTTCCAAAGGTCAATTTGCTCTTTTTATTCATATTTTTTTACCTCTCCCTGTTTTTTCTTTCGCTTTTCCATGGCCATGGAGCTTTGTTTTATGGTATTATACTATCATAATGCTCCTGTATGGATTAGGTCAGAAAAGCTCCAATATATAGGTCGATATTCTCTTTTTGAGGAAGTTTATATGGATAAAAAAGAAATTTCCTATGAGATCATAGATTACTCTGGCATTACAAATGTTAAATTTTATACGTCAACAGATAACGGAAGCTACATTCCTTCCCACTGGCACCGGGCTGTTGAGCTTCTTTATCAAACGAAAGATCCGGTAAAAAAGACCAAACTGGATATGCTGAAAACCACTCTGGAACAGCTGCAGATCATTGATGATATCCGACCTGACGGATTTATCCTGCGATTTAACAGCCTGATCTTTGAGCTTTTGTTCCAGCTGTATCACAATTTCGGTGTAAAAATATTTCAAAGTGATCTAAGTCAGCAGAAAAAAGATCTGGACAGGCTGAATCTTGTTCTGAATTATATTTCTGAGAATTACCGGTATCCCATTTCCCTGGATGAGATTGCAGGTGTAGCTTATCTCCAGACCGGATATTTCTGCCGTTTTTTCAAGAAAAAGATGGGGGTTACATTTCTGGAATATCAGAATGAATACAGACTTTCTTTTATCTACAAAGATCTGATCAATACGAAAGACCCTGTGCATGTGATCCTGGAACGACATGGTTTCACCAATTATAAGCTGTTTCGCCGGATAATTATTCCTATAATTATGTCTATGTTGTTATTATCCGGTTATAGCAAAGCGGATCTCCACCGGTTTATTTTATTCCAGCAAAAAAAACAGCGAAATGGATATTAGCTCCCATTTCACTGTTTTTTGCTGTTTCTTGTTTTTTATTATTTCTATTAGTATGTCTGTATTATGTCGTTTTACGCAACCTGATTTTTATTGTTGGTAACTGTGAGCAGATGGCTCTTGATCAGTACCGGGCGTACCGCGTTGTAAATGATTGCTACCAGGATCACGGATACTACTGCATTGATAAAGGTAGCTGCTGCGCTCATTTTTGCTAATGCCTGTGCAAGCTCCTGTGGCTGTCCCAGAATATACTGTTTGTAGAAGTAGCCTACGATAGGATCAGCAATTACGTTGAATGCAAGTCCTGCGATAGATGCGATCACACTCCATTTGAAAACATATTTCTTATCTGTGCTCTCATTGATCTTTGCAACCTTGTGTGCTACAAGACCTACGATCAGGCCGATACAGAATTTCAATACAAAGGTTTTCGGTGCTCCTGTGATATAAACAGGATCCATGATGTCCGCGATTCCCATTCCGATAGCTCCGGCAAGTCCGCCGTATACGCCACCCAGAAGCAGTGCTGCAAGTACACAGAATGCATTTCCGATATGAATGGATGTTGCATCTCCGCCCGGCACCGGGATCTTGATCTGCAGGAATGTGAAGGTTACATAGCATAAAGCTGCTAATAACGCAGTTTCTGCAAGTTTGACTACTGTGTTGTTCTGTGTGTTCATAATAATTCCCCTCTCGTCTTTTGTTATTACTTTAGTGTATGATCAGTTTAATGTGCGAATGTAATAACACGTGTGTTATAGTACTGCTAATTTGGTTATTTTACAAGGGGCAATTTTAATATTTTTTCAGGGGACAGTTTGTTGGATTTAAGCACAAAAAAAGTGGCTGTTTAAGCCACTTTCCACGATTGTATATTCAAAACTACATACATGCTTTGTTGATGGTCAATCAAACTCTTTGAATCAATTTTAACCTGCGTTTCTTGGTCAAGCCCTCACCCGATTAGTAACAGTCAGCTCCATG
>OLRY01001605.1_pt1 | contig 19866 bp, 17 predicted proteins | sample 1672541 | NCBI WGS metagenome assembly OLRY01 (sample SAMEA3136697, study PRJEB25190) | human gut metagenome | biome: human gut; feature: human-associated habitat; material: faeces | place: Austria | collected 2013 | reverse complement strand
ATTTGTAAAAAACGCTTTCAAAAATGCGGAGTGTCATCCTTTTTTCTTATAAATATTTCTTCTTATCTTCTTTCTGACTCATACATGCAACACTACAACAAATCAGAATTTTGCCGTGGAAATACAACCGTAATCTTTGTTCCTTTTCCCACTTCACTTTCTACTTCCATCTCTGCATGATGGAATTTTGCTCCGTGTTTTACAATGGATAATCCGAGTCCTGAGCCTTCTTTTTGGTTTGAATGGCTCTTATCTACACGATAAAAACGTTCAAATATACGATCAATGTCTTCTTTTGGAATACCAATTCCGGTATCTTCTACAATAACTGTTGGGTAATCGCCCATTTTTGAAATCGTGAATACGACTTCTCCGCCAGGATGATTGTATTTAATAGCATTCTCGCATACATTAAAAAACATTTCGTAAAGGATCTGTGTAACTCCTCGGATCTTCGTATGAATTCCGCGGATATGAATAGCTACATTTTCTTCTTCACTTCTTCGCTTCAGATCATTCTTGATACTGAATGCTAATTCATAGAGATCGACATCTTTCCAGTCTAATTCCACTCTATTTTCATCGAGTCTTGAGAGTTTGATGATTCCTTCGATCATCGAGATCAATCTTCTTGCTTCATCATAGATCGTTGCAGAGAATCTTGGCATGTCTTCTGGTTTCACCAGCCCATCTTTCATTAATTCAGCGTATCCTGAAATCGTAGTCAATGGAGTTTTTAGTTCATGGGATACATTGGCTGAAAATTCTTTGCGCATATTTTCTGCTTCTTTGATCTCTTTGATCTGTCTTTCTATATCCATATTCTGTTTTTCAATCTTATCAAGCAATGGCGTCAACTCACTATATGTTTTGTTCTGTTTTGGGTGTAACAAATTTATCTGGTTGATCGGTTCTACGATACGATCTGTCGAAATTCTTGATAATATCACAGATAATATCGTTACAACTGCAAGAATCAAGGCGATGATCGGAATGATATCTTCCATCTGTCTTACGATCGTCTGAGTCTCCCGGCTCATCCGAAGAATCGTTCCATCTTTTAACTTCACCGCATAATAATAAGTCTGTTTTCGTAATGTCATTGACATACGAGTATCTTCCCCATGTCCATGTCTAAATGCTTCTTTGACTTCTGTACGATTCTTATGGTTTCCCATGGATTTTTCTTTCCCGCTGCTGTCATAAATAACCGTTCCATCCTTAGCAATCCTTGTAATCCTTGTGATTGTAATATTTTTATATTTATCGAGATTTTGCTGATCCTCAAAATTAAGTGAAGCCGCCAAATAGGCCGCCTCATCTTTCATTCCTGTTTTTATCTGTTCCATATAACGATAATATGTAAACATTCCAATAAGCGTTGTCGTGATCAGCACAGCTACAACTGCGATGTATACCATGTTGTTTAATATCTTTTGTTTCATTTTCATGATTCGTTGCCTCCGATCCGGTAACCGATTCCTCTGACCGTTTCGATAAGCTTTCCACATTCTCCAAGCTTCTGCCTTAATGAACGAATATGAACATCGACAGTTCTTGTCTCACCATCAAAATCATATCCCCAGATATTGGTAAGCAGCTGATCTCTGTTTAATACATTTCCTTTACTCTCTACCAATAAACATAATAGTTTAAATTCCTTATTGGTTAATGTCACTTCATTCCCACAGGATTTTACTTTATGTTTATTTGGATAAATCTTTAATTGTCCAACAACGATCTCGTCTTTTTTTTCATTTCTGCTGGAACGTCTCAATACCGCTTTGACTCTGGATACAAGTTCCATCATTCCGAATGGTTTTGTAATATAATCATCTGCCCCACTATCAAGTCCGAGTACTTTATCATACTCTGTTCCCTTTGCTGTCATCATAATGATCGGCAGATCTCTGGTCGCTGATTTTTTGCGAAGTTTTCCTAAAATCGATATTCCGTCTTCTCCTGGAAGCATAATATCTAATAATACCAGTTCTGGCTTCTCTCCATCACTTAAAGCTTTTAAAAACTCTGATCCATTTTCAAATCCACAGGCATCAAATCCGGTACTTTGTAAGGTATATGTCACCAGTTCTCTGATATTCGGATCGTCTTCTACAACAAAAATCACAAGCTTCCTCCTTTATATTCCCCAGTGATTGCAAATTCGACCCATTCTGCGATATTACTTGCATGATCTCCGATTCTTTCAAAATACTTGGCGATCATAACGATGGCTACACACTCTTCTCCTTTCCCAGGATCTTCATGAATCAGTGAGATCGTTTCTTTCTTAACTCTGTTAAATAATTCATCCACAGTGTCATCCTGTTCGATCACTTCATGCGCGATTATCAGATTCTGTTTAATAAAAGATTGTATGCTCTTGCTTACCATACTGATCGTAGCTTTTGCCATCTTATCAAGATGTGTGTTCTCTCTGATCGTAAGAACTTCTGCATCTTTTTTAACGATTCCAATAATATCACATGCCTGGTCTCCGATACGTTCCATATCAGATACCATCTTCATAGCTGCTGATATAACACGCAGATCGCTTGCCACTGGCTGTTGCTGCATCAGAAGTTTCATACAGATACGTTCGATATCTCTTTCCTTCTGATTGATTTCTTCTTCCATTGTTACAATATCATCCATCAGTTCTTTATCTCTTGTCGCAACGATCTTGGCCGCAGCTGTGATCATCTCTTCACATAAAGAACCCATGTCGATCATCTCTTGATTTAACTTAAGCAGCTGTCTGTCGAATCGATTTCTCATCTAAATCACCCAAACCTTCCTGTAATATAATCTTCTGTTCTCTTATCCTGTGGCATAGAAAATAGCTGATCTGATTTTCCGTACTCTACCATCTCTCCTAATAAGAAGAATGCTGTATTATCAGAAATTCTGACTGCCTGCTGCATATTATGTGTTACCATGATGATCGTATACTTTGATTTTAATTCTACCGCAAGATCTTCAATTTTGGAAGTAGAAATTGGATCAAGAGCTGAAGTTGGTTCATCCATTAGTAAAACTTCAGGTTCTACAGCTAACGCTCTCGCGATACAAAGTCTCTGCTGCTGACCTCCAGAAAGCCCTAAAGCGCTTTTCTTTAAGCGATCTTTTAATTCATCCCAGATTGCTGCATTTCTTAAAGATTTTTCTACGATATCATCTAATTTTGCTTTGCTTCGGATTCCATGAGTTCTTGGTCCGTATGCAATGTTGTCATAAATACTCATTGGGAATGGATTTGGTTTCTGGAATACCATTCCAACTCGTTTTCTTAATAAGTTAACATCCATGTCCCCATAAATGTCATCTCCGTCTAATGTCACTTTACCTGTGATCTTACAACCTTCTACAAGATCATTCATTCGATTTAATGATTTTAAAAGTGTAGATTTACCACATCCAGATGGTCCGATAAATGCTGTGATCTCATTTTTAGGAAGATCCAGATTAATATTTTTTAAAGCCTTGAATTTTCCATAATACAGGTCAAGGTTTTCAACTTTCATTTTACTATCCATAATTGGTTACCCTTTCGTAATTCGTTTTGCAATAAATGAAGATACGGCATTGATCACAAGCACGATCAGAAGTAATACAACTGCTGTTGCATATGCCTGATTGATATGTAATCCTTCGCATGATAATACATACATATGAAGTGCCAGTGTACGTCCTGATCCCATAACATTTGCAGGGATTTCTGCAATCGTACCTGCTGTATACATTAATGCTGCCGTCTCACCGACGATACGTCCGATTCCTAAAATAACTCCAGATAAGATTCCTGGAACTGCTGATGGCAGAATAATACGAAATACTGTTCTTAGTTTTCCTGCTCCAAGTCCAAAGCTTCCTTCTCTAAAAGAATCTGGCACAGACTTTAATGCTTCTTCGGTTGTTCTCATGATCAAAGGTAAGATCATGATCGCCATTGTTGCTGCTCCAGATAACAGGCATAATCCCCATCCCAAAGCTTTTACGAAAAATAACATACCAAATAATCCATACACAATTGATGGAATTCCTGATAATGTTTCTGCTGTTAAACGAACAACCTCAACTAATTTATTTCCACGTTTTGCATACTCTACTAAATAAATTGCTGCAAAAATTCCAAGTGGTACTGCTAATACCAAAGATAATACTGTCATGATCAAGGTATTAATGATTGCTGGGAATACCGATGCATTTTCACTTGTATATTTTAATTCAAATAATTGTGAATTTAAGTATGGTACTCCATTTACAAGAATATAAACGATCAAATATGCCAGTACTGCGACAGTTGCGATCATCGCAACATTTACAAGAAGCCATAATACAAAGGATAACGGCGTTCTTTTATATGATTTCATTCTTTGCATCCAAGACGTTTTATTGATCGCCTGGATCTTTTCCACTGATTCCATTTCTTTCACCGCTTCCATTTTAATGTTCCTCCTTGCTCTTTAATACTGCAAAGCACAGGTTGATCATTAAGATAAATACAAATAATACAACTGCTGTTGCGATCAGTGCTTCTCTGTGAAGGTCTGTCGCATATCCCATTTCAAGGACGATATTGGATGTCAAAGTACGAACTCCTGAGAACATTCCATCTGGGATGATCGCCTGATTTCCAGCTACCATTACTACCGCCATTGTCTCACCGATCGCACGTCCGATTCCTAAAACGATCCCTGCAAGAATACCTGATTTTGCTGCAGGTAACACTGCAAAGAATACGCTTCGCTCATGACTTGCTCCAAGTCCTAAGGACCCTTCATAATAACTATCTGGGACTGCTCGGATCGCACTTTCAGATACTCCGATGATCGTTGGCAGGATCATGATTCCAAGCAAGATAGATGCTGTAAATACACAGTTACCATTTCCAAATATATTACGAAAAGCTGGTACTAAAACTACCATTCCAAAGAATCCATAAACAACCGATGGAATTCCTGCCAGAAGATCAACTGCTGGTTTTACTATTTTATACACTTTTTCATTACAAAACTTTGCCATATAGATCGCAGCAAGAATTCCAACTGGAACTCCAACCAAAATTGCTCCTGCTGTTACATAAATACTTCCTATGATCATCGGGAAAATGCCAAAGATTCCACTCTTTGGCATCCAGATCTTACCTAAAACAAAATTTCCAAGTCCGATTTTCCCGATTGTAGGAATACCATTTACGAACAGAAATGCACAGATTAAAATTACTGCCAAAATTGAGGCACATGCTGCGAGTAAAAATACGACATGCATGATTTTTTCTGAATATTTCTTCATTATTACCATTCCTTTATATCGATGATTCTTTCTTATTTAATGTCTGCCCATTTTGTTGTTTTTCCTGTGTAGATGTCTTTTACCTGAGCACTTGTTAATTCATCAACTTTACTGTCTTTATTTACGATAACTGCGATACCATCTTTTGCGATAACTGTTGCTTTTGCACCTTTTTTAACTTCGCTGTCTGCAAGATCACGAGATGCCATACCGATATCACATGTTCCTTCGATCGCATTTGTAACACCTGTTGTTGAGTCACTCTGCTGTACTTCAACTGTTACGTCTTTGTTTGCTTTTGCATATGCTTCTTTTAATTTTTCCATAACTGGTGTTACTGAAGAAGATCCACCAACAACAACTTTACCTTTGGCTCCGTTTGATTTGTAAGCTGGTGCTTTCTCGTCTGCTTTGATATATCCATTATCCTGAATGATCTTCTGTCCATCTGCACTCATGATGTAGTTTTCAAAGTCCTGAGCCTGTTTGCTTAATTTATCTTTTGTTACGATATTAAATGGACGAACGATCTTGTATGATCCATCTTTTACAGTATCAACACTCGCCTCAGCTCCGTCGATCTTAACTGCTTTTACTGTGTCATTTAAAGATCCTAAAGATATGTATCCGATGGCTGCTTTGTTTTCTGCAACTGTTGTCATCATGACAGATGTTGAGTTTGTAATCTGTACACTTGATGTTGTTTTATCTACTTTATTTCCATCTTTATCTTTCTGTTCAATTCCGAATAACTCAATGAAAGCTCCTCTCGTTCCTGATCCATCTTCTCTGGATACTGCTGTGATATTTTCATCAGATGCTGCTTTCTTATCGTTACTTGAGCTTCCGCCACATCCTGTTAAAAGGCTTGATGCTGCTACTGTTGCTACTGCTAATGTTAATAATTTCTTTCTCATAGTTCTTTCTCTCCTTTTGAACTTTGTGTTCGTATCAATTACAGATATTATGTTACTTGGGAAATGTAAAATCAAAAAGAAGAGTTGTGTAAAGTTTTTGTTAAATGTAAAATTTTGAATAGCGGAAATTATTGGTGGAATATTATAAAAAGAGATCATGTGTCTGCAACCCACTTTCGTTCGGACTCTCACGTAGCTGTACTAAGCTCCTGAATGGTCATTCGACCATCCACTCGCTAAGTGCAGACGTGTTCGTACGGTTGCCGACACATGATCTCTTTTTATAATATTCAAATAATTCAAATAATTTACATCATTCAAACCACCACACAGTGTGTATGTTATACGGTACTGGTTAATAATTTTTGTATTTATTAACCAAAGGTAAAAGGACTTCTACAACACCGATTTGTTGGAATGTTTATGAAGCATAATAACATTACTTTCTGTTTGAAATACAATAGAAAGTGTCCCACTTTTCCCTTTGGAAGCTACTTTGGATGTCTCTTTTTCATTTAATAAAAATATTTATTTTGCTGTAGCAGTTTCTTTATGCCCACTCTTTATCTTATCATACTGTGCAAACATACCTGCAAGTAATGTTCCAGAGATTGAATGCCATACACAAGATACTGCACAGATAATTGCTGATTCTGGTGTTGATGCGAACTGGGCTGTTGTTGTTGCAAGGTTTGTTGCTAATCCAGCATTCTGCATTCCAACTTCGATAGAAATTGTTCGTTTCTTTGCTGTGTTCATTCCAGTAAGTTTTCCAGCACAATATCCAAGGAAATATCCGAAACCATTGTGTAAAAGTACTGCAACAAAGATCACGATTCCAGACTGGAAGAATTTTGATCCCTGTGATGAGATAACTCCACCTACAACACATGCAAGTCCAAGAACCGCCACACCAGGCATGACTTTCTGAACTTCTTTGAATGCTTCATTTTTTCCTAATGCATAGTTTAATGCAAACCCGATCGCTACTGGTACGATAACCGTTTCTATGATAGATACAAACATTGGTAATCCATGAATTGTAATCTTGGCTCCGCTTGCCAAAAAGGATACCATCAGTGGTGTCATCACTGGAGAGAGGATTGTAGATACAGTTGTCATTCCAACAGAAAATGCAACATCTCCACCACAAAGATAGGACATAATGTTTGATGATACTCCTCCAGGACAGCATCCTACAAGAATCAGTCCAAGAGCGATTCCATCTGGCAGATTCAGTAATTTTGTAATTGCAAATGCCAGGAATGGCATGATCAGATACTGAGCGATCGCACCAATACAGATATCAAATGGTCTTTGTGCAAGAATTTTGAAATCTTCTGTTGTCAGTGTCAATCCCATACTGAACATGATGGCACCAATAATGATAGACTGACTCGTGAATTTATTTGCTACTGGATCCGTGAATAATTGAAAATTCACCCACCCCATCAACGATGGCAGGAAAAATGTAATGACTGCGATCGCGATGACAACGATAGATGTGTAGTCTGATAAAAATTTGCTTAGTTTTTGTAGTTGTTTCATATTATGTTACCTCCTGATATTCCTCACCGCCCTTCGCTATAAATCAAGAAAGAATCCTGCTCAGAGGACTTTTTATTTCATCGAAATTTTCTATGCAATAAAAAAGCCCCTTCTCAGAAAAATCCTGAAAAGGGACGAACTAATCCGCGTTACCACCCAATTTCTGCAATAAAATTACAGCTCTTAACGTACTATCATACGCTTTCCTTATAACGGAGGATTCCGGCGAGACTTACTGGTTCAAAATATTAATGTCAAGTAATGTTCAGTCCGCATCTTAGAGATGATATCTGTTCATGAAAATGTATCTGCTCACACCAACCGCAGACTCTCTGAAACACTTGATTCAAAAACAGCGTTGTTCTCTTCAACGAATTTCGGTGAAGTTTATTTATTTAAAATATATTATAGTCCTTTGAGATAATTTGTCAAGTTTTAGTTCGATGACGGAAATTATTGGTGGAATATTATAAAAAGAGCTCATGTGTCTGCAACCCACTCGCGTTCGGACTCCCACGTAGCTGTACTAAGTTCCTGAATGGTCTAACGACCATCCACTCACTAAGTGCAGACGTGTCCGTACGGTTGCCAACACATGAGCTCTTTTTATAATATTCAAATAATTTACGTGATTCAAACCAATATACAGTGTGTATGTTGTACGATACTAGTTAATAATTTTTGTATTTATTAACAGAAGGTAAAAGACCTTCTACAACACCGATTTATTGAGATGTTTCGGAGTATAATAAACATCTGTCTGCAACTACATAAATTGAAAACCAATAACGTCTAACATACACACCCTTCCGTTTGAAAATTCTTAATTTTATACGAGAATGTCTTCAGGTATTCATAAAAACATAAAAAAAGATAGAGGTACGAAATGATAGGATTCCATAGGATTTTTTGCAAAATCGCAGCCAACACGGGCACTGTTTGAACGCAGTGAGTTGTGCAGGAGTGTTGGCGGATCAGCGTTTTGCAAAAAATCCGTCAATGGAATTCGTTTTTCGTACCTCTATCTTTTTTTATGTTTTTATGAATACTCGATACATTTCCGTTATGCAAATTAAAAATTTATCCACAAATCTGAACAAATTTCTTAATTCTATCTACAGAAACACTTCGGTACCGATCTCCATCTTCATCGGATACCTGGAATGATACTCTCTCTCCCATTCCAGTCGCATCGACTCCCCAGCCTCTGCATGTGCTGTGTAATTGTTTGATTCCCGTTTTGTCTATGATCTTCTGGGCGTTGTTTTCGTTGACTCCACATCCTGCGATGATCTCAATCTGGTTCCCATATTTTTTCTGAAGATCTGCTAACAGATGAATTCCTTCTTCTGCGGTTGCTTCCTGTCCACTTGTCAGTAATCGATCAAATCCTAGATCGATCAGTGTTTCGATTGCCTCATATGGATCTCTTGTGCAGTCAAATGCTCTATGGAATGTTGCTTTGCGTCCTTCATTTTTTACATTTTCCAAGAATTCCTGACAACGGTTCTTATCGATTGTTCGGTCTTCATTTAAGAAACCGAAAGATACTCCATCTGTCCCATATGCTAATAGTAGCTTAAGATTCTCAAGCATCTGTTCATACTGGTAATTTGTATAGCAGAATCCCCCTGCTCTGGCTCTTACCATAGATACGATCTCAATATCGCTGTATTGTTTGATCATGATCAAGCTTCCTAAAGATGGTGTTAATCCACCTAAACTTAATGCACTGTTTAATTCTACTCTTTTGATTCCGCATTCACTTGCCATCATGGCATCTTCGAAGCTTCCACAACATACTTCTATCATTTTTTTCTTCCTTTACTCACAAATATTTTATAATTCCGGCATGTATTTTTTGCCTGTTTCTGTCTGGGCAAGACCTGCCTGACTAGTTTCCTTTAAAGAACATGGCAAGAGGTCTCCGACTTCTGCCATTGCATCGATCACTTCATCCAATGGAACCTTGCTTTCAATGCCTGCCATTGCCATATCTGAGGCTGTGATCGCATTGACAGATCCAATGACATTTCTCTTGATACATGGTACTTCTACCAAACCACCTAATGGATCACATACCAATCCCAATAATGATTTCAAGGCAAATGCTCCTGCATCAAAGATCTGCTTTGTGCTGCCGCCACGAATGTACGTAATAGCTGTTGCTGCCATACAGGAGGCCGAACCGATCTCAGCCTGACATCCTCCTTGTGCCCCTGCGATACAGGCACGTTCTGCGATAACTTGTCCGACTCCGGCCGCAATATACATTCCTTCTAGCATCTTTGCTTCTGGTACTTTATGAAATTGTTCATATGTGATCAATACTGCTGGAAGCACCCCACATGCTCCGGCTGTCGGTGCTGCTACGATACGTTTCATACAGGCATTTGATTCGCCCATTTTTAAAGCATTTGCCATGACGGTCCCGACAAATTCACCGGTCAGATTCTGCATTTTTCTAACCTCTTCCATCATCTTTTCACCGTCGCCGCCAGAAAGACCGCTTTGTGACTTTAAGTCTTTATCGTAACTTTCATTGGCATCTTTCATTGCAAGATACATACTGCTCATTTTCCCGATAGACTCTAGGCGGTCTACCTGTCGTTCTGTCATATCATCATGTAAAATTGTTTCCCATAACTGACATTCCTGTTCTTTTGCTCTTGTTTCTATCTCTTCTACGGATGCAAATCCCATACTCTAGTCCTCCTTCATCTTAGCAAGATATGTAACTTTCTGGATTCCTTCCAGACGTTCCAAAAAGTTCAGACCTTCTTCTGGTATTTCTTTGTCACATTCAATGACCATGACTGCACTTCCACCTCTGTGATCACGGTATAATTGCATCGTTGCGATATTAACCGATTTATGAGCAAGCATTGATGTTACTTCTGCTACATGTCCTGGCTGGTCATCATTGTGTACGACTAATGTTGTATACTCCCCGCTAAAGTTTGCTTCCAGTCCATCAATCGTGCAGATCTTAATTCGTCCACCGCCTAAGGAACAGGCTACAATCTCAAGCTTCCTTCCTGATTCTCCGACAAGTAATAATTTTACACTGTTTGGATGTGCATTTTTTAATTGAATCTTTCCAATCTCAAATTTCACTCCTGATTCTTTTGCAATGTCAAAACTGTCTGGAATCCGAATGTCATCGGCTGCCATGCCAAGTAATCCTGCCACTAATGCTTTGTCTGTACCATGTCCTTTTCCTGTTGCAAGAAATGATCCATGTAATAGTATTTTAGCTTCTTTTACCGATTCTCCGAGCAGGTGCCTTGATACCTGTCCGATCCTTACAGCACCTGCTGTATGAGAGCTCGACGGTCCGACCATCACTGGTCCTACGATGTCAAATAAATTCATGTGATTTCTCCTGTCTATAAATGCCTTTCGTCTTTTGAAATGCTGTTTTGCCGTGTATCATTTTGTTTCTTGTATATAATTTACTCGTAATATATGAAAAAGGCAAGTATAGAATTTCCTATACTTGCCCTGCTTTGGAACATCTCATATTGATCTGTTAATTTTTCTTAGAAATTAAATCCTTTGATCGTTGCAAAATAATCTTCTGGTGTTTCTGCACGACGGATCATTTCTGTTGTTCCATCCTCTTTTAATAAGATTTCTGCAGATTTTAATTTACCATTATAGTTATATCCCATTGCAAATCCGTGTGCTCCTGTATCATGAATCACTAACAGATCTCCCATGTCGATCTTTGGTAATTTACGGTCGATCGCAAATTTATCGTTATTTTCACAAAGAGATCCTGTGATATCATATACATGATCTGCTGGTTCGTTTTCTTTACCCATAACTGTGATGTGATGGTACGCCCCATACATTGCAGGTCTCATTAAGTTGACTGCACATGCATCAACACCAATGTATTCTTTATGTGTATGTTTTTCATGGATTGCTTTTGTTACTAAATGTCCGTTTGGTGCAAGCATGTAACGTCCAAGTTCGGTAAAGATCTTCACATCTCCCATTCCGGCTGGTACTAATACTTCGTCATATACTTTGTGTACACCTTCACCAATGACAGCGATGTCATTACCTTCCTGATCTGGAAGGTAAGGGATTCCGACTCCACCAGATAAGTTGATAAATCCGATATGAACTCCAACTTCTTCTTTTAATTTAACTGCTAATTCAAATAACTGTTTTGCAAGTGTTGGATAGTATTCATTTGTAACTGTGTTACTTGCAAGGAAAGAATGGATTCCGAATTCTTTGACACCGAGCTCTTTTAACTGTTTGAAAGCTTCAAAGATCTGTTCTGTTGTCATTCCGTATTTTGCATCTCCTGGGTTATCCATGATATCTGTTCCTAATGCGAAAACTCCACCTGGATTGTAACGGCAGGAAATCTTTTCTGGGATTCCGGCACATTCTTTTAAGAATTCGATATGTGTAATGTCATCTAAGTTGATCGTTGCACCTAACTGTTTTGCCAGAATAAATTCTTCTGCTGGTGTATCGTTAGAAGAGAACATGATCTCGCTTCCATCGAATCCACAACGATCTGACATCATAAGTTCTGTTAAAGATGAGCAGTCTGTTCCGCATCCTTCTTCTTTTAAAATCTTTAAGATTGTTGGATTTGGTGTCGCTTTTACAGCAAAATATTCTTTAAATCCTTTATTCCATGAAAATGCTTTGTATAATCCTCTTGCTGTTTCACGGATTCCTTTTTCATCATATAAATGAAATGGTGTTGGATATTTTTTTACGATCTCATCTAACTGTTCTTTTGTTACAAATGGTACTTTTGCCATGGTGTTTGGTTCCTTTCTTCTATACTTTTTGTATATTTATTTCATTTTTAATAGTTGTATTTCATTGGCCAGTGCATCTTTAAATACTTCCACCAGATTATTGTTACTGGAATACAGGCTGGTTGCTTCGTAACGATTTGTGATCGCGCCTGTTAAAACGTCCTTGGAATCCGTGATCAATCGGATCTGTTCTTTCTTACATTCTGTCAGATAAACAGTTGCTCCTTGTAAATCAAATGGTTCATTCGTTATGATCACGACTTTCTTTCCTTCACTTACCATCTTCTCTAAGTGTTCCCGAAACATCTCCAGTCGTTCATTGTATACAGAGATATACGCACGCTCTTCTGCACAAAGCAGCATATCAATGATCTTATCGCAAATATGTTCTTCGCCTTTGATCGTCAGATACCCGCCTTCGTTCTTGCGTTTGCCCGGAAGTTCCGCGATCAGCTCTGTCTTCTTCTGTTCCAGATGCCGAATCTTATTACTGCAGAATTCTTCGATCGCTACTGGTGTGTAACGAACTGTATCTTCCTCTTGTATATAGGCTGCGCCTTTGTCTACCAAACCTGCCAGTGCATTGTAAGCGTTCGATCTTGAGATCCCGCTTTGTTTGGCTGCCTCGTATCCGTTAAGGCTTCCTTCCAGTGTCAGTAAAATGTAAAGACTGGCTTCGTGTCTTGTAAGTCCGAATTCCATCAGACGCTCTACATTATTCATCACTTTCACCTCGTGTTCCTATCTAGGACTACTATAGTCGAATTAAAAAAGAATGTCAAGGTTTCCTTGACATTATGAGAATTTTTCTTGAGTTTATTATGAATCCTTATATTTTTATATTGACATTTTTCATTATAATTGTTAATATATTCCATGTAAATATTTTACAGTATGTTAGAGTTTCTTCTTTCGTCTGTTTGCCAATCAAATATTTATCATATCATGAGTTTATGTATCAATTAATTTATTTTCTTATCTAATAGTGCTTGCCACTCTCTGTATTTTCTAATACAATGAAAGGAGAAACTTATGAGTAAAAATAAAAAATCGCTGCAAGATTTAACTTTACTTGACCGCTTTTTATTTGCTGAAGTTATGGAGGATCCTAAGACATTTGAGAATATATTATCTATTATTCTTGGAGAAGATATCTCCATCAAAGGCCGTCCACAATCTGAACATGAAAATCGAACTTCGCCTCTAAAACGGCAAGTGCGACTTGACGTATGGGCAGAGGATGAAACCGATGCTGTTTATAATGTAGAAGCTCAAAAAGAAAATACGAAAAATCTTCCTCATAGAAGTCGTTTTTATCAGGCTCTGATTGACTCCAAATTATTAGATCCTGGAGAAGTAGATTTTTCGAATATGAAAGACTGTTATTCTATTATCATTGCACCTTTCGATCTGTTTGGAAGAGGATTATATCAATATACTTTTCAAATGACTTGTGCTGAAACTGGTCAGCCATTAGAAGATGGTGCTACGCGAATTTTTCTAAATACGCATGGTAAAAATTCAGAAGATATTAGTCCTGAATTAAAGGAGCTTCTTTACTATATGGAACATACTACTGAAGAAATATCTTGCTCTACTTCACGCCTTCAGGAAATTAAGAATCACGTCAATATTGTGAAATCCAGCGAAGAGATTGGAGTGAAATATATGCAGGAATGGGAAGAAAAGATTCTTGAGAAGCGAAAAGCACGTGCTGAAGGGCGTGCTGAAGGAGAAACCTTCCGATTAATTCAACTAATAAAAAAGAAAATCCAGAAATCAAAATCTTTCATTCAAATTGCTGACGAACTGGAAGAAGAACCTGACAACATTCAATCACTTTACGAATGCATTTCGCAGAATATTAATCTAACAACTGAAGAAATCTACAAAATCTACATCTTACCTGATAAAACTGAAGATTAATAAAGAACTCCACAGCATACGCTGTGGAGTTCTTACATTATCAATATTCAATTTCATCAAGAAATGATAAATCTTATTCGTCAGCTTTTCCTTCAGATCCGAATAATTTGATCTTTGTGATTACCATATCTTTGATAGCTTCAGCACCTGGTGCTAATAATTTACGAGGGTCGAAACCTTTTCCTTCAAGGTCTTTTCCTGCTTCGATATATTTACGTGTAGCGTCAGCAAATGCAAGCTGGCATTCTGTATTAACATTGATCTTAGCTACTCCAAGAGAGATTGCTTTTTTGATCATGTCATCAGGAATTCCTGTACCACCATGTAATACTAATGGCATATCTCCTGTTAACTGCTGAATTGCATCTAATGTTTCGAAGCTTAATCCTTCCCAGTTTTCTGGGTATTTTCCGTGGATGTTTCCGATTCCTGCTGCAAGCATTGTTACTCCAAGATCTGCAACTGCTTTACATTCTTCTGGATCTGCACATTCACCTCTACCGATAACTCCGTCTTCTTCTCCACCGATAGATCCAACTTCAGCTTCGACAGACATTCCTTTTCCTTTTGCAACTTTTACAAGTTCTTTTGTTTTTTCAATGTTTTCTTCGATTGGATAGTGAGATCCATCAAACATGATAGAAGAGAATCCAGCTTCGATACATTTGTAGCATCCTTCATAAGAACCGTGGTCTAAGTGAAGAGCTACTGGTACAGAAATGTTTAATTCTTCTAACATTCCGTTAACCATTCCTACAACAGTTTTATATCCTGTCATATATTTTCCTGCTCCTTCAGAAACACCAAGGATCACTGGAGATCTTGTCTCTTCTGCTGCTAATAAAATAGATTTTGTCCATTCTAAGTTGTTGATGTTGAACTGTCCAACTGCGTAATGTCCGGCTTTCGCCTTGTTTAACATTTCTTTTGCTGATACTAACATAGTTTGTCCTCCATATAATTCGTTAACTTTTTCACATCTAGTTTATTATACTCTATTTATACGTGGGTTGCAAGCTTTCACTTGTTACTAATATCTTCTGTTTTCCTGCAAAAATTTGGTCATTATTTTACTTGCAAATAATCGTTATCCTGTTCCACTTGTAATAGCAGATTCAAATGTTTCCGACAGGAATCTTTTAAAACTCTTTTTACATTTTTACTGTCACTGTTTTGATACCATGCCACAGCTTCTTCTCTTGTGAGACCTCCTTTTTCCTTTCTTGAGATCAGACGTTCTTTCAACATCTCTTCCTCGGCCAGGATCAAGATTTTATAGTCTGCGTATTGCTGCATGGATTTCCATGGTTCTTGTTTTAATAGTAACCAGTTCCCTTCGATCAAAATGATATCTTTGGTAACTTTAATCTGATCTTCCACAACGTCGTGAAGATTTCTATCATAAATCGGCCATAAAATATCTTCTATTTTTATCTTTTCAAGTTTCTGTCTTAATTTTTCTGTGTCATATGTTTCCGGACATCCTTTTACCTGCTTCATTGGAACTTTTTTTCCAAGCACGATCGCATCATGAGAATTAATGTAATCAGAGTGATAATGAAATCCATCTAATCCTAATGCTTGAATGTCTGTAAACTCTTGATCTTGTTTTGATAAATATTCCAAAAACTCACATAATGTTGTCTTTCCAACAGCCGGCGGTGCTGCCATAAATACAATGATCCGTTCCTTTTTTTCTTTTTGTAACTGCTGTAATTGTTTTAATAAAGGAAGAAAAACTTTCTGGATCGTGTCTTCGTTATAGACCGCTGTCATTTCAAATCCATTGACTTTAAATAAATATTCTTTCCATTCTTTCATATGACACCTCTTTCTTTATGTTTATTATACGATGTGTTCTTATACAAGTACAAGCAATAGACCTTTTACTTTGGCAGCATTAAAAAGTGCCATCTTTTTCTGTTACAAAAAAGATGGCACTTTTGATCTGTGACAAATATTTAATTAAATTATGTGTAATGAATGAGGTCTCCCAAATAATCATATCCAAACTGGTACACCAGTATATTTCTGATCACCGCATATCCAAAGAAAATACACACTCCCAAAATCAACATCCACAATCTCGGCTTCATGCTCTTCATCTCTCTGGCTGTCAGTTTCTTTACCATCCATCCTGCAATACACCATAGAAACATAACCCCGGTATATACAACGGTTGGATTACATAAAAATGCTCTCTCAATATCCAAATGCAACAGTGCGATCACACTTCTTGTCCCGCCGCATGCCGGACAATAGAAATGTGTTACTTCCTTAAAGAAGCATGGCATACTTCTTATGATCTTATATAGAGTCATCATTTTCATCGATATATGTATCATAATGTGTATTAAACTCTTTCATTTCATTCTGAAAATCCGAACTAAGCAAAATATTCACAACAAAAACTGTGATCAAGATCACAGAACCAATGATGCCTATAATCCCACAGATCAATCCTGCTTTCGCCTTATTTCCTCTTGTTCCTCTGACTTTTGGTGTCACCGCAAAACAAATGACCGCTGCAATCCCAGTGATAATTGCGATTGGCGTGCAGCAACAACTGACCATGCATACAACTGCTATGATTCCAAGGATCATTGTTGCGATCGCAATTCCACTTGTCTGCTCCTGCTGTGGTTGTTCTATGTGATCATCTTCGTAACGATATCGCCTGTACGGATCATCATTTTGTGTATGATATTCTTGTGTTGAATCTTCATCTTTGATCTCGTATCCAGTATACGGATCGTATCTCTTATCTTCCATATTTTTTTCCTCTACTTTCTAATGTAGCGAATCATTCCTGGCCCTAATTTATCCGTTGGACGAGAAATAAATTCATGTTTGTGATAAAATGGTTCTCTTCCGATTGCACACATCAGATCCAACATAATCTCGGTTCCTTCTTCACAAAGATTCTCTACATATTCGATCAGATCTTCTATGATTGCACTTCCGATTCCATAATGCTGATAATCTGGATGAATCATTAAATCCTGAATGTAACAAATGACCGCCCCGTCACCTACAAGTCGTCCCATTCCAACGATCTTGGCATCAATGTATGCGCAGACGATATACAAACTGTTATCTAAGGCTTTCTTCGCCTGTGTTCTTGATAATGGTTTAAAGTTGACCGCTTTTCTTAATTCCAGATACGTATCAACTCCTACATTATTTGATACTAGTGTTACTAATTTCATTCTTTCCTTGTCTTCTTTCTTCTATATAATATGTTTCTCTTCCTAATGTCAAAATTATTTCTCTGATTGGCTATCATCTTATCACGAATTTTATCACATTACAAGAAATGAATCTTTCTTATTATATTTTATAATTTTATACACAATAAAACAGGTGATTTTTATTTTTTTCCACAAAAATCACCTGTTTCTTCTATATAATAGTAGATATTTTAAGAACTAATCCTGTAATGCATCTACATCACGTTCTCCGGTACGGATCTTAACTACATTCCTTACTTCGTAACTGAAGATCTTCCCGTCACCAACTTCTCCTGTAAATGCAGATTTCTGAATAGCTTCGATCGTTTTTCTTTCCCATTCTTCAGAAGATACGACGATCTCAAATTTAATCTTTGGACGCATCATCATATCAACTTTTGTTCCACGGATAACTTCTGTAAAACCTTTCTGTGCTCCGCATCCCATAACCTGTGATACTGTGATTCCATTAACTCCGATTTTATTTAAAGCTTCTTTGACATCTTCGAATTTCTCTTCTCGAACGATTGCATTAATTTTGATTAACATATATTTTCACCTCTTTTAATCTAAACCATTAAAACTTGGGTAAGCATTCTCTCCGTGTTCTGATACATCCAATCCGACTTTCTCGGCTCTTTCTTCAACTCTTAATGGAGTAAAGATACGGACAATCGCGATACAGATCAGGCTTCCGACTACTGCAACTGCGATAGATACAAGAATCCCTATGATCTGTGCTACAAACAATCTTGTTTCTCCAAACACTAATCCATTCCATTTTGCGACTCCATTGATGGATGTCATTCCAAATAATCCTGTTGCGATACCACCCCAGATACCACCGATTCCGTGACATCCAAATGCATCCAATGCATCATCAATCTTTAATTTTCCTTTGATCAGTTTTACACCGAAGTAGCAGATTGGGCTTACTAATAATCCACAGATCACTGCTGCCCACATTGGAACAAATCCAGCTCCCGGTGTGATTGCTACCAGTCCGATAACTAATCCCGTGGAAGCTCCGACTAAAGTTGTTTTTCCTTCTGAAAATACTTCGATCAACATCCATGAAACAAGAGCTGCGGCTGCTGAAACAGATGTTGTCATAAATGCATGTGCTGCAAGTCCATTTGCTGCAAGAGCACTTCCTGCATTGAATCCGTACCATCCAAACCATAACAGTGCAGCTCCTAAAAATACAAACGGTGTATTATGTACATGGTAAACTCCCTGGTCATATCCACGACGTTTTCCAAGTGTTAAAGCTAATACCAGACCGCTGACCCCTGATGTGATATGAACGACATTTCCTCCTGCGAAATCGACAGACCCGATCTCTGCTAAAAATCCTCCTTCTCCCCATACCATATGTGCCATTGGGTAGTACACGATCAATGACCATAAGATAATAAAAAGAACTAATGCTTTAAATTTCATTCTTCCTGCAACAGATCCTGTGATCAGTGCTGGTGTGATCATTGCAAACATCATCTGAAATGCTGCAAATGCAAGATTTGGAATCGTATCTGCGTATGGTCCTGGTTTCATTCCAACTCCGTTAAAACCAAACCATTTTGCTCCTCCAATGATCCCTGCATGGTTTCCACCGAAAGATAGTGCATATCCAACAAGTACCCACATGATCACGGAAACTCCCATGATAAATACACACTGCATCATCGTGTTCCCAACGTTTTTCCTTCGTACCATTCCTCCATAGAAAAATGCAAGGCCTGGTGTCATAATAAATACAAATGCTGCACATAGCAGAATAAATGCTGTATCTCCTGCGTTCATAGTATATTCCTCCATTCTCATTTTCAACTATGCTTCTATGCTCGTCAGAGTAGCTAGTTCTGACATTATTGAAAATCTCTCGAGAGAATGTTTTTATTAACTAATTCTAGCTAATAAAAAAGGAGCCAAAGCACACTTTTCTTTATGCTTTGACTCCTTCGTCACGTTTATAGTAACAAAAGGTGTTTTAAAATGCAAGATTTATTTATGTATTTTTATCAAGACAATTGTGATTTGTAATAGTGTTGCATGTATGAGTCAGAAAGAACATGAGAAGAAATATTTATAAGAATCAAGGGTGACACTCCGCATTTTTGAAAGCGTTTTTTACAAATCGCTGATCCGCGCCTGTTC
>OLRY01001596.1_pt1 | contig 19957 bp, 18 predicted proteins | sample 1672541 | NCBI WGS metagenome assembly OLRY01 (sample SAMEA3136697, study PRJEB25190) | human gut metagenome | biome: human gut; feature: human-associated habitat; material: faeces | place: Austria | collected 2013 | reverse complement strand
ATTGATCACCTCATCACTCTTCACCAGTGTAAGTGAGCATGGTTGACAGAAGAGAACTAAAACGCTTGGGAACAGCGTAAGTTGGGGGAACTTGGGACAGTCCAGACATGCAAACGAATTTTTAAAGAACAAACATCGGAAAAGGGGGACATTCCTTTTTTTAAGAATGGAACTATTGGATTAGAACCTGATTCATATATCTCGAGAGAAATGTATGAAGAATTTCGTAGATTATATCCTTATCCAGAAGTAGGAGATACACTGATTTCAGTAGTTGGAAGCATTGGAAGAACTGCTGAATATACAGGGAAAGATGAGTATTTTCAGGATTCAAATGTTGTATGGCTTAAGACAGATGGAAGCATTAATAAAAAGTTTCTCAAGATATCTTATCAAGTAATAAAGTGGTTGATAGAAGGGTCTACAGTCAAGCATTTATATAATGATAATATATTTATAAAAACAATAGTAAATATTTTTATAGGAATTTTTAACGGAATAGGTAAGATGATTTCTGGAATATTTAATAATTCGTAAATTTTAGTTAATTAAAGAAATAAAATATAGTTTTAATGTAAATTTGTAAAATAGAAAAATTGTAAATTAAATTAACTAAATTGTAAATTTATTAAATTATGTGTTGAATAAATATTTCAATTTAGTATATAATTATTTATAAGTACAAGCTTGAATATTAAAATGTTCAAGCTTAATTTTTTAGGAGGGATATTATGGATAGAAAAATTAAAGTTATGCAATATGGAACTGGCAAAATGTCTGCATACACAATGCGTTATGTATTTGAAAAAGGTGCAGAAATAGTTGGTGCTGTTGATGTAAATCCAGCAGTTATAGGAAAAGACATTGGAGAAGTAATGCAAACAGAAAATAAAAATCTTATAATAAAAAATGTTAGTGAAGCAGAAAATATTATAAAAGAAACAAAACCAGATATAGTTATTGTTACGACTATGAGCTTAATAAAAGATGTAGAAGATGCATTAATGTTATGTGCAAAAATGGGAGTAAATGCAATTACAACTTGTGAAGAAGCTTTTTATCCAGCAAATTCTAATCCAGAAATAACAAAAAAATTAGATGAATTATCTAAGAAAAATGGTTGCACAATAACAGGAAGTGGATATCAAGATATTTATTGGGGACAACTTATTAGTTCTATAGCAGGTTCAACACATAAAATAACAAAAATAAAAGGAAGTTCTAGCTATAATGTAGAGGATTATGGAATAGCTTTAGCAAAAGCCCATGGCTCAGGATTAACACTTGATGAATTTGATAAGCAAGTTGCTTCAGTTGATAGGATAAGTGATGAAGAAAGACAAAAAATAATCGAATCAGGAGAATATCTTCCTTCATATATGTGGAACGTAAATGGTTGGTTATGTTCAAAATTAGGATTAACAGTAAAATCTCAAACACAAAAAACAATACCAACGACATATAAAGAAGATATATATTCATCAACATTAGGTACAACAGTAAAAGCAGGAGATGCAACCGGAATGAGTGCTGTTGTAACAACACATACAGAAGAAGGAATAACAATAGAAAGCGAATGTATAGGAAAAGTATATTCTCCAGAAGAGTACGACAAAAATGAGTGGACAGTATATGGAGAGCCAGATACAACAATTACAGTTGCAAAACCTGCAACAGTTGAACTAACATGTGCCTCGGTAGTAAATAGAATTCCAGATGTAATAAATGCACAAGCAGGATATGTAACAACAGAAAAGTTAGGAGATTTAGAATACAGAGTAAAACCTTTAAATGAATATGTGAAATAAATGAAAAATTTCGCCCAATAGGGACGCCCCTTTTTGGGCGAATATTGATTTCTATTAAGTTATTGTGTATAATATGAAAGAAATTTAATTAGAAAGTTGGAACAATTATGAGAATACGTTTTAAGAAATGGGCAAGACCAGAATTAGAAGCAAGTAAATTTTATATAGATGAACCTGAAAAATATAAAGGTAAGTGGAGAACTTTATTTGAAAATAATAACCCTTTATATATAGAACTTGGATGTGGAAAAGGTGGATTCATATCACAAATTGCGAGCGAAAATCTAAATATTAATTATATTGCAATAGATTTAGTAGATGCTATGCTAGGCCTTGCTAAAAGAAATATCGAAGAAGTATATGCCGAGAAAAATGAAGAGATAAACAATGTATTAATTTCTAGGTATGATATAGATAGAATTTTAAATGTATTTGATGAAAATGATAAAATAGATAGAATATACATAAATTTTTGCAATCCCTGGCCAAGAGGAAAACATCACAAGAAAAGATTAACTCATACAAGACAATTAGAAAAATATAAACAATTTTTAGTAGATGGAGGAAAAATATATTTTAAGACTGATGATGATAATTTATTTACTGAAAGTTTGCTGTATTTTAAAGAAGCGGGATTTGAAATTGAAAAAGAGGATCCGTACCGTTGTGGCGTGATCATCGGTTCGGGAATCGGAAGTTTGCAGCAGATTGAGAAGCAGTACACGACGATTCAGGAAAAGGGACCGGGAAGGGTGGCACCACTGATGGTTCCGATGATGATTTCCAATATGGCAGCCGGAAATGTATCGATCCAGCTTGGGCTTAAAGGAAAGTGCACCAATGTCGTTACAGCGTGTGCAACGGGAACCAATTGTATCGGGGATGCGCTTCGTGCCATTCAGTACGGAGATGCGGATGTAATGTTTGCAGGTGGTACGGAAAGCTGTATCTGTCCGACGGGGATTGCCGGATTTACCGCACTTACCGCACTTACTACCAGTGAAGATCCACTACGTGCATCGATTCCATTTGACAAAGACAGAAGTGGATTTGTTCTTGGAGAAGGAGCCGGTGTGGTGGTTCTGGAAGAGCTGGAGCATGCGAGAGCAAGAGGCGCAAAGATTTACGCAGAGCTTGCAGGTTACGGGGCAACCGGAGATGCTTACCATATCACTTCCCCGGCAGAAGACGGAAGCGGTGCGGCAAAGGCGATGGAGCTTGCGATGGAAGAGGGTAGCGTAACGCCGGAAGAAGTGCAGTACATTAATGCACACGGAACCAGCACGCACCATAATGATCTGTTTGAAACCTATGCGATCAAGAAAGCATTCGGCGATGCGGCAAAGGATGTGCTTGTGAATTCAACGAAATCCATGATCGGTCATCTTCTTGGTGCGGCAGGTGCGGTAGAGTGTATCGTTACTGTAAAATCTATTCAGGATGGATTTATCCATCAGACCGTTGGAACCAGGGAATGCGATGAAGAATGTGATCTGAACTATGCAGTTGGCGCACCGGTCGAAAAAGAGATCAAATGTGCGCTCACCAATTCCCTTGGATTTGGCGGGCACAATGCAACCCTTCTTTTGAAGAAGTATGAAGGATAGAGGTAGAAGGATGGAATTAGAAAATCTGGTAAAACTGATTCAGACCGTTTCAGATTCGGACCTGACAGGATTTCAGTATGAAGAAAACGGTGTGAAATTGAAAATACAGAAAGAAAAAGAACAGATGGTTGTCAGTACAGGGGCAGCACAGCTGACGACAGTACAAAACGTGCCAGGAGCGCAGAGTAATGCAGTATCGGCACTGAAGTCGGAGGATGGACCGGAAAAAGGAAAAGAAGCAGAAGGGCAGCTGATCAAATCCCCTCTGGTTGGAACCTTTTATGCAGCACCGTCGGAAGAGGCAGCACCATTTGTGGCAGTTGGCGATCATGTGGCAAAAGGACAGACGGTTGCCATCGTAGAGGCGATGAAGCTGATGAATGATATTGAGTGTGATTTTGACGGTGTGGTATCGGAAGTACTCGTGAAAAATGGAGAAACTGTGGAATACGGACAGCCATTATTCCGAATCGCATAGCTGAATGGAGGGCGAAAAGCATGAAACATTTGGGAATCAAGGAAATTCAGAAAATCATTCCGCACAGACATCCGTTTTTGCTGGTAGATTATATCGAAGATTACGAGCCGGGGGAATATGCAGTTGGCTATAAATGTGTGACTTACAGAGAGGACTTTTTTGCCGGACATTTTCCACAGGAGCCGGTGATGCCGGGAGTGCTGATCGTAGAAGCACTGGCACAGGTCGGTGCAGTAGCGGTTCTGATGCAGGAAGAAAATAAAGGAAAGCTCGGTTATTTTGGTGGGATTAAGAACTGCAAGTTCCGCAGAAAAGTTGTTCCGGGTGACAAGTTAAAACTGGAAGCAAGAATTATTCGTCAGAAGGGACCACTGGTAATCGGAGAAGCTGTTGCATCAGTGGATGGAGAAGTTGCAGTAAAGGCAGAGTTGTCTCTGATGATCGGGAAGGCGGAAACAGATGATTAAGAAAGTATTGATCGCAAACCGTGGAGAGATCGCAGTTCGGATCATCCGTGCCTGCCGGGAAATGGGGATTGAGACGGTTGCAGTTTATTCAGAAGCAGATAAAGAAGCATTGCATACACAGCTTGCAGATGAAGCAATCTGTATTGGACCTGCACCATCTTCGGAAAGCTATCTGAATATGGAGCAGATCATCAGCGCGACCATCGTGTCGGGAGCAGATGCGATCCATCCGGGATTTGGTTTCCTTTCTGAAAATACGAAATTTGCAGAGCTTTGTGAGAAGTGCAACATCATTTTTATTGGACCGGATTCGAAAGTGATCAGCAGGCTTGGAAATAAATCCGAGGCGAGAAATACCATGGCAAATGCCGGGGTTCCGATCATTCCGGGAAGCCGGGAAGCGATTTATGATGCAGCAAAAGGAAAAGAAGTTGCAAGAGAGATTGGCTATCCGGTGATCGTAAAGGCGGCTCTCGGCGGAGGCGGAAAAGGAATGCGTGTGGCGGAAAATGAAGCCGGATTTGATCTGGCATTCTGTACCGCACAGAAAGAGACCAAGGCAGCTTTTGGGGATGACACTATGTACATCGAGCATTTTGTGCAGCATCCGAAGCATATCGAATTTCAGATCATGGCGGATAAGTATGGAAATGTGGTGCATTTAGGAGAACGGGACTGTTCGGTGCAGAGAAATCATCAGAAGATGATCGAAGAATCTCCATGTGCCGTGATTTCGGATGAGCTTCGCCGGAGAATGGGCGAAGCAGCGGTAAAAGCGGCAAAGGCAGCGCATTACGAAAATGCAGGAACCATTGAATTTCTGCTGGAAAAGAGTGGAAAATTTTATTTTATGGAAATGAATACCAGAATCCAGGTGGAGCATCCGGTCACAGAATGGGTGACGGGGATCGATCTGATTAAGGAACAGATCCGGATTGCAGACGGTCAGCGGCTTTCCTTTACGCAGGAAGATGTAAAACTGACCGGTCATGCCATTGAGTGCAGGATCAATGCGGAAAATCCGGAAAAGAATTTCCGTCCGTGTCCGGGAACGATCACCGATATGTACCTTCCGGGAGGAAAGGGTGTGCGGATTGATTCAGCAATTTATAGTGGATACACCGTACCGCCATATTATGATAATATGCTGGCAAAGCTGATCGTATTTGCAAAGAACCGTACTGAAGCGATCCGGAAGATGCAGAGTGCACTTGGTGAGGTAATTATAGAAGGCATTGATACCAATGTGGATTATCAATATGATATTTTGCATGATCCAAAGTATCAGGCAGGAGATTTTGATATTGAATTTATTGCCGAAAAAGAAGCAAAGAATCGGCAAGGTTAGCTCTACAAAAGCGGAGGTAAAGCAATTTGAAACTGTCAAATATGTTCAAGAAAACAAGCAGAAGAGGGTATATATCTCTTGGCGAAGGAAAGCCTGCCCATATGGCACCGGAGGTTCCGGAGGGACTTCTGAAAAAATGTAACGTTTGCAAATCTGCCATTCTGACAGAGGATGTGAAGAATGGATATTATATTTGTCCAAAATGTCAGAATTATTTCCGTGTGCATGCGATGCACCGGATTGAAATGGTAGCAGATGCGGGCACCTTTGAAGAGTGGGACAAGGGACTGACTTCAGGAAATCCGCTGCATTATAAAGGCTATGAAGAAAAGGTAGAAGCACTGCAGGAAAAGACCGGGCTTGATGAGGCGGTTGTAACCGGAAAAGCAAGGATCGCGGGAAATGAAGTAGTTCTTGCAGTCTGTGACGGGCGTTTTATGATGGCGAGCATGGGAAAGGTGGTCGGCGAAAAGATTACCCGTGCAGTAGAAAAGGCAACCAGTGAGAGGCTTCCGATTATTATATTTGCCTGTTCAGGAGGCGCCAGAATGCAGGAGGGGATCCACTCTCTGATGCAGATGGCAAAGACTTCAGCGGCACTGAAAAGACACCATGATGCAGGCTGTTTATATGTAAGTGTGCTGACTGATCCGACAACCGGCGGGGTAACGGCAAGTTTTGCCATGCTTGGAGATATCATTCTTGCCGAGCCGGGGGCGCTGATTGGTTTTGCGGGTCCGCGTGTGATTGAACAGACCATAGGGCAGAAGCTTCCGAAAGGATTCCAGAGGGCAGAATTTCTTCAGGAGCACGGATTTGTGGATCGGATTGTGGAGCGTCCACGTCTTAGGGAGACACTGGCGGAAATTGTAGCAATGCATAAGCAGGGTACATACGATTTGCCAGAAGTAGAAGAAAAGGAAACACAGGCGGTACAGAGGAATCTGACACCATGGGAACGGGTGCAGTTATCCAGAGACAAGGCTCGTCCGGTTGGTGCGGAGTATATTGAAGAATTATTTACAGATTTTATGGAATTTCATGGAGACCGTTATTACCAGGATGATAAGGCGATCATTGGCGGGATTGCAAGATTTCACGGAATGCCGGTGACGGTGATCGCGCAGGCAAAGGGTCGCACGACAAAAGAAAATATCGAGCGTAACTTTGGGATGCCGTCACCGGACGGATACCGCAAAGCCCTTCGTCTGATGAAACAGGCAGAGAAATTTAACCGTCCGGTCATCTGTTTTGTAGATACGCCGGGAGCGTTCTGCGGGCTGGAAGCAGAAGAGAGAGGACAGGGTGAGGCAATCGCAAGAAATTTATTTGAAATGTCAAATCTTCAGGTTCCGATCCTGTCTGTTGTGATTGGAGAAGGTGGAAGCGGGGGGGCTCTTGCGATGGCAACTTCAGATGAAGTGTGGCTTCTTGAAAATTCGATTTACTCCATTCTTTCGCCGGAAGGATTTGCAAGTATCCTGTGGAAGGACAGCAGCCGTGCAAAAGAGGCGGCAGGTGTGATGAAGCTGACAGCAGATCATCTCCTGACAGCAGGTATCGTGGAACGGGTGATTCCGGAGCCGGAAGACTTCAATCTGGAAACATTTACAGAAGTGACAGATCCGATGGATGATTATATCAGTATTTTTTTAAAAAAATATGGAGCAATGACAAAGGAAGAACTTACCGAAAAGCGGTATGACAGATTTCGCAGGATGTAGTAGAGGAGAAGAAAAATGAAAGGATTACCGGAACTTGTGATTGGTGATTTGAAAGTAAAAAGACCGGTCATTCAAGGGGGAATGGGAGTCGGTGTGAGCCTTGGACAGCTTGCCGGAGCGGTTGCAAAGGAAGGCGGAGTCGGGATCATCTCAACCGCACAGATCGGATTTCGTGAACCGGATTTTGAAACGAATACAAGGGCGGCAAATATCCGCGCAATTGGATCTGAATTCCAAAGAGCAAGAGAGACGGCTCCGGATGGTGTGATCGGATTTAATATCATGGTTGCGCTGAAGGATTATGATGAACATGTGAAAGCAGCAGTGGATGCCGGAGCAGATCTGATCGTATCCGGGGCAGGGCTTCCGATCGAGCTGCCGGGACTTGTGGAGAGTAGCAGTACCAAGATCGCTCCGATCGTATCGACCGAAAAATCGGCTAAAGTTATTTTAAAATACTGGGATAAAAAATTTTCCAGGACCGCAGACCTGGTTGTGATCGAGGGACCCAAAGCCGGAGGACATCTGGGGTTCGACCGGGAGCAGCTGGAAACTTACACACAGGAAAGTTATGATAATGAAATTGAGAGGATCATGGCAGTGGTCAGAAAGTACGCCCAAAAATATCAGGTGCATATCCCGGTGGCAGTAGCCGGAGGAATTTCGGATAAAGATGCGGCAGAGCATGCCTTTTCATTAGGAGCAGATGCGGTCCAGGTGGCAACAAGATTTGTCACGACCTGGGAGTGCGATGCAGATCTCAGTTATAAGCAGAGTTATCTGAATGCGAAGAAAGAGGATGTCATTCTGGTGAAAAGTCCGGTTGGAATGCCGGGAAGGGCAATTAAGAATCCATTTATCAGTCATGTAATGGCAGGAGAGAGGGTGAAACCTAAGAGATGTCTTGGGTGTCTGAAAAACTGTAACCCGGCGGAAGTGCCATACTGTATCACGGAAGCACTAATCAAAGCGGCAAAAGGTGAGATTGGGGAGGCACTTCTGTTCTGCGGAGCGGATGTGTGGAAAGCAGAAAAAATAGAAACTGTGAAAGAAGTGATTGATTCTTTGTTAGGTGACTGTGTATAATTGAACTAGAAAAAGACACAGCAAGGAGAAGAAGGGGAATTGGACGCATACGAAAGCATCAATAAGATATTGGTACATCTTTTTAATGATATATGGGGACTGGAAGAAAAAGCAGTGATCACAGAAGAGTTTAAGGATCTGACGAACAATGATATGCATATCATTGAGGCGGTCGGTCTGGGTGACGGGAATAATATGTCTACGATCGCAAAGAAGCTTGGGATTACCGTAGGATCTCTGACGACTTCGATGAACAGTCTGGTCAATAAAAAGTATGCGGTCCGCCACCGGAGTGAGGAAGACCGCCGGATCGTCAATATCAAGCTGACGGAAAAAGGGGAGAAGGCATATCATCATCATGCGAATTTTCATAAGAAGATGGTAGAAGCTGTTGTTGAGACGCTGGATGAAGAAGAGATCCCGGTTCTGACAAAGGCACTGGACAATCTGTATCAGTTTTTTAAGACGTATAACGGTTAAAATGAAAAATCCTCTGTCACTCTTTCATTAGAAAGGGCAGGCAGAGGATTTTTGGATTCTCCGGCTATACATGGATCCGGTCTAATACTTCTCCGATCGGTTCATGGATCGTCAGAGTTGCGCCTACATCACGGGCAGTTGCATCCTTGTTGATGAGTACCAGATATTTGCCGTGGAAATAATCGATAAATCCGGCAGCAGGGTAGACTACAAGAGAAGTACCGCCGATGATCAGCATATCTGCTTCTGAGATGGCGCGGATACTTTTCTGGATAATCTGATTATCCAGTCCTTCTTCGTAGAGAACTACATCCGGGCGGATAGTTCCGCCGCAGTCGCAGGTTGGGATTCCTTTCGATTCTTTTACAAAACGTGCACTGTACTGCTTTTTGCAACGCATGCAGTAATTGCGGTGGATACTTCCATGAAGCTCCAGTACATTTTTGCTTCCGGCAGCCTGGTGGAGTCCGTCGATATTCTGTGTGATAACGGCGGTCAGCTTTCCGGCGGCTTCCAGCTCGGCAAGCTTCAGATGTGCTTTATTTGGTTTCGCATCAAGGAACATCATTTTCTCTTTATAAAAATCATAAAATTCTTCCGTATGCTGCATGAAAAAGCTGTGGCTTACAATCTGCTCCGGTGAGTAGCGGTACTTTTGTTTGTAGAGTCCGTCTGCACTCCTGAAGTCCGGAATATTACTCTCGGTAGAGACGCCGGCACCGCCGAAAAAGACGATTCGGTTGCTCTCGTTAATCATGTCCTGTAACTGTCTGATCTTGTCCATAACTTGCTAACCTCTTTTCCTGGAAAATCAAAACCTGTCTTTTTAATCACAGTATACCAAATGAAACGAAAAAAGAGAATAAAATAAAAAAATTCCTTGTCCACAAAACATGCACCGAGTATACTATAAAGTATTGGGTTGCGGAAAATTGGGGAAATCTGCAGACAAAATACATATGTCAAGGAGAGCGTAATATGAAAATGTCAAACATGAGGAATCTGTGCCTGATTTTATTTGGGAATACAGTATATGCACTTGCAATTGTAATGTTTATCCTGCCGAATGATATCATTACTGGAGGGACCACGGGGCTTGGAATTGCCGTAAACCATTATTTCGGATTACAGATTCATACATTTGTACTGATCTTCAACACACTGATGTTTCTTCTGGGGGCGGCAGTGCTTGGTATGAAATTTGCACTTACTACACTGGTCAGTACGTTTTATTATCCGATCATTCTGGGAATACTGGAGAATGTTCCGGTATTACAGAACGTCACAGACGATAAGATGCTTTCAACGATCTGTGGAGGTCTGATGATCGGACTTGGAATCGGAGTTGTTATAAGATGCGGAGCATCAACAGGAGGTATGGATATCCCACCGCTGGTATTGAATAAGAAATTCGGGCTTCCGGTATCTGTTATGCTTTATGTATTTGATTTTGCGATTCTGATCTTCCAGATGGTATTTACCAATAAAGAAGAGGTCATCTATGGTATCCTTCTGGTACTGATTTACACGGTGATGCTGGATAAAGTGCTTCTGATGGGATCGACCAGAACACAGGTCAAGATCATTTCCGGAGAGTATGAGAAGCTGAACCATCTGATCCAGGAGAAGCTTGACCGAGGAACTACACTGGTCTACACGCAGACCGGTTATTTGAGAAAGGATCAGCCGATGATCCTTACCGTTGTATCTAACCGTGAACTGATGCGGCTGAACCAGATCGTGCAGGAGATAGATCCGCACGCATTTATGATCATTGGCAATGTAAATGAGGTCAGAGGACGGGGATTTTCAACACAGAAAGTATATAAAAACGAAGTGGGCATGAATGAATAAACAAGAGCTTGAGAATGAGGAAGTAAGACAGGAAGAGAAAAAAGCAAAGAAGAAAAAGGTCCGGAAAAAGAAGACCATGCTTGGACATATCCGCAGTATCATCAGTATTCTACTGGTTGTGGGAATCATCGGAGGAAGCTACTGGTATTACGCATTCCAGTACAGAACCGAGGTGGAGCCGGAAACTAACCAGAAGGTGACGAATACGGATTCCGTTTACACGATGGAGCAGTATCTGAAAACACTGAAGCGTAACCAGACTGTTTATAAGTACGCCTGCGATGAAGCTGAAGTAGACAATGACTACGGGACTTATGTTGTGCCTGGTCTGAAGTCAACAAGAACGCTGAAAGTAAAAGGGGACGGAGAAGCAGAAGTTTGCACATCCATGACACCACAGGGACTTGCAATTACAGAGGATTATATTCTGGTCAGTGCTTATTGTAAGACAAAGGCACATGATTCGGTGATCTATGTGATCGACAAAGAAAGCAGACGGTTTGTGAAAGAGATTGTGCTGAACACCAAAGCACATGTGGGCGGAATGGCATACGATACGATGAACCAGATCCTGTGGGTGACAGGACAGGGTTCCACCTGGGCGCAGGCAAATGCGATCACACTGTCTCATCTGGAGAACTATTCCTTTGAGGATGGGTATCATCCGATTGAATTCGATATGTCTTATAATCTTTACAAGATCAAGCGGGCATCATTTATGACGTATCATGACGGTGCATTGTTTGTCGGATTCTTTACACAGGATAATGCCAGTGTCATTGAAAAATATCTGATCAATGCAGACGGTACCTTGTATGAAAAAGAAGATATGAACCTGAAACGGACGGTCGGCGTGACGGATCCGGTTGCCTATGCGGTCAGTATGCAGGTAATTTCCGGTAAGGTGCAGGGAATGGCATTTTACAACAATAAGATCCTGCTTACCAGATCCTGGGGGATCCTGCCATCGGAGGTACAGATCTTCAACTATTCCAGATATGGAATCTTGTCAACTTCCGAAGCTTATAAGACGATCAAGTTTCCAGAGAGACTGGAACAGATCTATCAGGATGGTGGCAGCATTTATGCACTTTTTGAGTCGGGGGCTTATGCCTACCGGATGTCATCCATTAACCGGATTGACCGGGTTGTGAAGCTGAAAGGAAGCAAACTGGTAAAATAAAGACTGAAATCCATGAAATTTGCTTGAATCGGAAGTAGATTTATGGTAAAATATATGAGTGGTTCAAACATCAGGAGGTGTGATTAGTAATGGAAATTTTAAAAACAGTACTTTTAATTTTATTTGCAATAGATTGTATCGCATTGACAGTAATCGTATTGATGCAGGAAGGTAAGTCAGCAGGTCTTGGAACAATCGCAGGTATGGCAGATTCTTATTGGGGACAGAACAAAGGACGTTCTATGGAAGGCGCACTTGTTAAGTCTACTAAGTTTTTAGCAATTCTGTTTATCGTACTTGCAGCAGTCCTGAACCTGAAAGTTTTTGCATAACGAATGATTGAAAGAAGATGAGGAACACTCTATAGTATCTATAGGGTGTTCCTTTTTTGACAGGAGAAGAGATGGACGAATTATTTGAAAAAAGAAAGAAAATTATTTATGAATTTATCTGTGATGAATTTTATGTGCCGATGAAGCTGAAAGAGCTGTCGATGCTGCTTCAGGTTCCGAAAGATCAGAAAGGGGAACTCAAAGCTGTCATGGACAGCCTGGAAAAGGAAGGCAGGGTACATGTCACACAGAAAGGAAAATACATCAAAGGTGAGGCAAAGCAGCTGCGGGGAATGTTCCAGGCAAATGCGAGAGGCTTCGGCTTTGTTACTGTGGAAGGTGAGAGTGAAGATATCTTTATCTCTGAAGATGATATGAACGGTGCCATGCAGGGAGATGAGGTAGAGGTTGTCATCACCAAAGCACCGGAAGGAAAGCGCAGAGAAGGAAAGATCACGAAGATCGTACAGAGGGGAATCCAGCGGATCGTCGGCTATTATCAGAGCCGGAAGAATTTCGGATTCGTTGTGCCGGATAATGAGCGTTTCCTGCAGGATATCTTCGTACCGGCAGAGCGTTCTAAAGGAGCTGTGACCGGGCATAAGGTTGTGGTCGAGTTGACCTCTTATGGGGAGAATGGAAAGAAGCCAGAAGGAAAGATCGTAGAGATCCTGGGACATGTGACCGATCCGGGAGTTGATATTTTGTCGATTGTCAAAGGATATGATCTGCCAACCGAATTTCCGGAGAAGGTATTGAATCAGGCAGAGCGTGTGGCAAAAGCAGTGACGACCGCTGATATGGCAGGACGGAAAGACGTGCGGAACTGGCAGACCGTGACGATCGACGGCGAGGATGCGAAGGATCTGGATGATGCGATCACCCTGACAAAAGAGGGAGACCGTTATATTCTGGGTGTGCATATCGCTGATGTGACCAATTATGTGCAGGAGAACAGTGCCCTTGACCGGGAAGCACTGAAAAGAGGTACCAGTGTTTATCTGGCAGACCGTGTGATCCCGATGCTGCCAAGAGTTCTGTCTAATGGAATGTGTTCATTAAACGCAGGCGAGGACCGGCTGGCACTGAGCTGTATCATGACCATTGATGCGAAGGGAAATGTAATCGATCACCAGATTGCAGAAACTGTGGTAAATGTGGATGAACGCATGAGCTATACCAGTGTGAAAAAGATTCTTGAGGATCGGGATGAGGCAGAATGCGAGCGATATCATGATCTGATCCCGATGTTTGAGCTGATGAAAGAACTGTCACACATTTTGAGAGAAAGACGCCACAGAAGAGGGGCAATCGACTTTGATTTTCCGGAGGCAAAGATTATTTTAAATGAAAGCGGTGAGCCGGTGGATATTAAGGCTTACGACCGCAACGTGGCAACGAAGATCATCGAGGATTTTATGCTTGTTGCAAATGAGACGGTTGCAGAGGATTATTTCTGGCAGGAGATTCCATTCTTATACCGTGTGCATGAAACACCGGATGATGATAAGATGAAGAAACTTGTGACATTTTTGCAGAATTTCGGATATACCATGCATATGCAGGGAGGACAGGAGATCCGTCCAAAGGAAGTCCAGAAGCTTCTGGATAAGATCGAGGGGACTCCGGAAGAAGCCATGATCTCAAGGCTTGCACTCCGTTCGATGAAGCAGGCGAGATATTCGCCGGATAATGACGGACATTTCGGACTTGCGACCCAGTATTATACGCATTTTACTTCACCGATCCGGCGCTATCCGGATCTGCAGATCCACCGGATCATCAAAGATAATCTTCGAGGCAGGATGAACGATGCAAAGAGGCATCATTATGAAAAAATTCTGCCGGAGGTGGCGATGGAGACGAGCTCCTTAGAGCGCCGTGCGGATGAGGCAGAGAGAGAGACGCTGAAGCTGAAGAAGGTACAGTATATGCGGAATTTCTTCGGACAGGAATTTGAAGGAGTTATTTCGGGTATCACGAAGTGGGGAATCTATGTAGAGCTTCCGAATACCGTAGAAGGTCTGGTGCATGTTACCAATATGACGGACGATCATTATGATTACGACGAAGAACATTATCAGATGATCGGTTCCCATCACAGAAAGACCTACAAGCTGGGGCAGAAGGTGCGTGTGAAGATGATCGATTGTGATGAGATATCAAGAACCATTGATTTTAGACTTGTAAAGGAAAGAAAAGAGGAGAGAGAAGATGGCTAAGGCAAAAGCGCAGGGCAAGATGATTGCGAACAATAAAAAGGCGTATCATGACTATTTTATCCTGGATACTTATGAGGCGGGAATTGCACTTGCAGGTACGGAAGTAAAATCCCTCCGCATGGGAAAATGCAGCATCAAAGAATCCTTTATCCGTATTGAGGATGGGGAAGTGTTCATCTATGGAATGCATATCAGCCCATACGAAAAGGGAAATATTTTCAATAAAGATCCTCTGCGTGTGAGAAAGCTCCTTCTTCACAAATCGGAGATCAACAAACTGATCGGTAAGACCAAGGAAAAAGGAATGGCGATCGTGCCACTGAAGGTGTATTTCAGCAAGAGTCTTGTCAAAGTAGAGATCGGACTGGCAAAAGGTAAAAAACTATACGATAAGCGTGATGATATCGCGAAAAAAGACCAGAAGCGTGAGGCAGAAAGAGAATTCAAGATCCGCAATTTCGGATAAAACAAAACTGTCCCCTTGAAAAAAGTGAAAATTGTATATTTTTACAGAGACAGTGACGCGGTACAATGTTCAATAACCTGATGAATCAATGTACTATAGTGTTTCACAAGGAATAAGAAAGGATGGGACAGACTATGAAAACAAATTCAACCGTTATGAAAATTGCACAGACAGCGCTGTTTGCTGCACTTTGCTACGTAATCTTTACGTATCTGCAGATTAAAATACCGATGCCGGGAGGAGATGCAACATCAATCCACCTTGGAAATGCGTTCTGTGTGCTTGCCGCACTTCTTTTGGGCGGCTGGTACGGCGGACTTGCAGGAGCGATCGGAATGGGAATCGCGGATGTGATGGATCCGATCTATATTACCGGAGCACCGAAGACATTTATCCTGAAGCTCTGCATCGGACTGATCACAGGACTTGTAGCGCATAAGATCGCAAAGATCAATGAAAGTACCGATAAGAAATACATTTTCAAATGGAGCCTGCTGGCATCTGTAGCCGGACTTGCATTTAATGTCATTGCAGATCCGATCGTCGGATACTTTTACAAACAGTACATTCTGGGACAGCCGCAGCAGATGGCAGAGGTTCTTGCAAAATGGAGCGCAGCTGCTACCTTTGTAAATGCAATCCTTTCTACAATCGTTGTAGTGATCATCTACAATGCACTGCGACCGGCACTTGCAAAGAGTGGAATGCTGGAAGTGGGGAAGACAAAAGAAGCGTAAAATGACAGAGTGAGTAAATTATATGCGGAGATGCCTTGACATGAGCCTGGATGTCCGCATATAATATATAGAGCAAATGGGAGGGCAGAAGGCTGACTTCTGAACGGATCTTGTTTGCAGAAGCGTATTTTTGATGATACGGCTTCCAAGAACCAGGGCTTGTACTGGTTTCGACGGGGGCACGGAAGTCAAGGAAGCCATCCGTAGCGGGACACTACGTTAAAAGTTCCAACTAAATATAAACGCAGACGAAAATTTAGCGTACGCAGCCTAATTAGGCGGCAGTCGGCCCGGAATCATCCGCTGTTCCGGTAACCGGCTTCAAACAGGCGGAGCACTTCGTTTCCAAAGCTTTGCGGAGATGGAAGAACTTATGAAGCTACTAAAACGGATAACCTGTCATTAGGTGATTCGCGGAGGGAATGTCAGAATAATGACTGTGATGGGAGATGCTCTGATGGATGGGCTTTCGGACGCGGGTTCAACTCCCGCCAGGTCCACTTTAAAAACGTTCTGATTCGGTAACGGGTCAGGGCGTTTTTTCAAAAATGTGATTCAATCACAGAATTATTTCGAAAATAGGGTATAATAAACTTAACGTGCGAGCTGTGAAATCAGCGTAGCTGATTTCCACTAGCGAGCGGAAGAAATTCTGTTTGCTTTTGTAAGCTGATTGTATATAGCAGGAAAATCCTGTCGGGTAAGGTTTAGCCAACCGCCCGTACCGAGTCCTTGGAGTCAAAGCGGTAACGTGAGATTTAAGCGTAGGACAGGGAGCAACAGAGCCGAAACGAAAGTGAAGTAATTGAGCTGGGAAATTATTATGAGGTTGGAAATGGTCGATGTGTTGTTATTCACAGCAGACAACATCTATGTAGCCGATAGGGCAAGGATACATGGGCATCCCCCAGTCTGAGGGCTTGGCGAGGTTGATGATAAATATACAATACAGAACAGCTGAGATCCTGTTATCTCCTCTTTAGAGGTATGAAAATCAAACCAAAGAAATGCGATAGAGATTCAAAGGGATAACAGGAAGTCCGATACGCTCATAGTACTGAAGAAACTGCTAATCACAGTGGAGGGAAGGGGCGTACACTTTATAGCTTCAAGTAAATCTGAATCATGCAGACAAAGGAGAGCTGATATCATGGTAAATGAGTTGCTTGGAATACAATACAACATTGCGAAAGCAAATGTAACCGACAGGAAAGTTCAGAATCTTGCGTCATATATCAATGTAAGCAGTCTAAGGGCAATTCATAAAACTATGGATAAGAATAAGGCAAGCGGAATTGATAAAGTGACAAAAGAGGAATACGAACAGAACCTTGAGGAAAACCTTGAGAATCTTGTGAAAAGAATGAAGAATGGCAGTTACCGTCCAAATCCCACAAGAAGAGTCTATATTCCAAAAGAAACAAAAGGAAAAATGAGGCCGCTTGGCATATCCAGTTATGAGGATAAGCTGGTGGAGAATGCAATCGCACAGATACTGGAACAGATTTATGAGCCGAAGTTTTACAATGAAAGTTTTGGGTTCAGACCAAACAGAAGCTGTCATCAGGCGGTAAGGGAAATCATAGAAATGGTTCAGTATCGTAAAACGAATTATGTGGTGGAAGCAGATATCAGAGGGTTCTTTGATAATGTAGACCATGAATGTCTGATGCAAATGCTTAGGCATGATATAGCGGACAGGAGGTTTCTTGAACTTATAGAGAAATTTCTGAAAGCAGGTATCATGGAGAACGGCAAGTATCTTGATAGCGAGCGTGGCACCCCACAGGGAAATGGAGCCAGTCCGATACTTGCAAATATTTATCTGCACTATGTATTGGATAACTGGTTTGATGTGATTGTGAAAAGGCAGTGTAGCGGAGAATGTTATCTAATACGCTACGCAGATGATTTTGTATGCTGTTTCCAGAATGCATATGAAGCAAAAGTATTCCGAGAGAAATTAGAAGAACGTTTTGCTAAATACGGATTGGAACTTGCGGAAGAAAAGACCAAGATACTGGAGTTTGGGAGGTTTGCCAGGCAAAACAGGGAAAGAAGAGGACAGGGGAAACCAGATACCTTTGACTTCCTTGGTTTCACATTTTATTGCGGAATGGACGGAAAGAAGCAATTTTTCCGTTGTAGAGTGAAAACAAGTAAGAAGAAGCTACGCAGTAAAATAAGAGCAATGAAAGAATGGATAATGAACCACAGGACACTGCCATTAGAATGGATATTTAAGACTATCAATGCAAAGCTGCGAGGACATTATCAATACTATGGTGTGACGGATAATACAAGAGAAGTTAAATCCTTCTTGTGCATTACGAAGAAAATGCTGTTTAAATGGTTAAATCGCAGAAGTCAGAAACGTAGTTACACGTGGGAGGCATTTAACAATGGATTGCTTAGAACGTTTCCACTATTAGAACCAAGTATCAAGGTAAGCCTGTTTTACAGGTAGTATGAATATAAAGTGAAAAGCCGTATGCCTTAATAGGGCACGTACGGTTTTGTGTAGGGGTATGGGGAGTAATCCCCATATCTACTAGAGGTGAGTCTGAGAAAGGGAGAAGTTATGGAAATTACAGAACAGATAAAACAATTAAAACAAGAGAAGAATGCCGTGATTTTAGCGCACTACTATGTACCTGCCGAAGTTCAGGAGATTGCAGATTACATAGGGGATTCTTTTTATTTGAGTAAAGTTGCCGTTGGATTAAAGGAGCAGATGATTATTTTCTGTGGCGTGTCTTTTATGGGAGAGAGTGCCAAGATACTGAATCCGGATAAAACAGTGCTGATGCCGGATCTGTCGGCAGATTGTGCGATGGCACATATGGCGGATAAGGAGACCATTCAAAAGATGCGGGATACTTATGACGATCTGGCTGTTGTCTGCTATATCAATTCTACAGCTGAATTAAAACAATATTCGGATGTATGTGTGACATCTGCCAATGCTGTGAAGATTGTAAAAGCGTTGCCGCAGAAATATATTTTCTTTATACCGGATCGGAATCTTGCCCACTATGTGGCGCAGCAGGTGCCGGAGAAGACATTTGTATATAACGAAGGTTATTGCCCGGTTCACGAAAAGCTTTTGACAGAGGAACTTAAGAAAGCAAAAGCCGCTCATCCGAAGGCAGAAGTGTTAGTGCATCCGGAATGTACACAGGAGATCTGTGAGATGGCAGATTATATAGGCAGCACGTCTGGCATTATTAAATATGCCGGAAAAAGCGCAGCCCGGGAATTTATCATCTGCACAGAAAATGGAGTGCGTTATGAACTGGAAAAGCAGAATCCGGAGAAAGTATTCTATTTTACAGAGACAGAGCCTGTGTGTGAAGATATGAAACGTGTGACACTTGAGAAGATTCTTCATGTGTTACAGACCGAAGAAAATGAAGTTCATGTGACAGATGAGCTTCGAGAGCATTCTGAAAAACCGTTGGCACGGATGCTGGAGCTTGCAAAATAGAGTTCATAGAGGAGAGAGGAAAAGACAATGGATATATATACTGACGTTGTGATTGTCGGTACAGGCGTCGGAGGTTTATTTGCCGCACTGAATATTGAGCCGGATAAGAAGGTTATGCTGATCACAAAATCTGATCTGGAGAGCAGTGACTCCTTTCTGGCACAGGGAGGAATCTGCGTAGAGCGGGATGATGACGATTATGAGAGTTACTTTGAAGATACTATGAAAGCGGGGCACTATGAAAACCGTAAGGAATCGGTGGATATTATGATCCGCTCTTCCAGAGAGATCATAGAAGATTTGGTGTCTTATGGTGTGGAATTCGAGAAGAAAGATGGAGAATTCGTATATACTCGCGAAGGCGCTCACTCTAAGCCGAGAATTTTATATCACGAGGATATTACCGGGCAGGAGATTACAAGTAAATTATTGGAACGCGCAAAAGAGAGAAAGAATATCTCCATCTACGAATATACGGCGATGACGGATATTTTGGAAGAAGAAGGACGATGTGCAGGAATTGTTGCTGAAAATGAGGAAGGAATCATTTATCTCCATGCAAAGGACACGATTTTAGCAAGCGGAGGAATCGGCGGAACTTACAAGCATTCTACTAATTTTGCTCATCTGACAGGAGATGCGCTTCGAATTGCAAAAGAGCATGGAATTCGCCTGGAG
>OLRY01001595.1_pt1 | contig 19960 bp, 15 predicted proteins | sample 1672541 | NCBI WGS metagenome assembly OLRY01 (sample SAMEA3136697, study PRJEB25190) | human gut metagenome | biome: human gut; feature: human-associated habitat; material: faeces | place: Austria | collected 2013 | reverse complement strand
AAGTAGTCAAAGCCCCACACCTCGTCCAGCAGCTGGTTGCGGGTGTATACCCGGTTGGGGGTGGAGGCCAGGTGATACAGCAGCTCCAGCTCCTTGGGGGGCGTGTCGATCTTCTTGCCGTCTACCAGCAGCTCGTAGCTGTCCAGGTCGATGACCAGCTTGTCGAACACCAGGCGCTTTTTCGTGTCGTCGGGGATCTCGCTGCGGCGGAGCACCGCATTGATGCGGGCCATGAGCTCCTTCATCTCGAAGGGCTTCACCAGATAGTCGTCCGCGCCCATTTCCAGGCCGGTGATCCGGTCGTTGACCTCGCTTTTGGCGGTGAGCATGATGATGGGGGTCTTGGCCTTTTCCCGGATGTAGGCGCACACGGCCCAGCCGTCCATCACCGGCAGCATGATATCCAGCAGCACCATGTCCGGGGCCTGCTTGTCGAATTCCTCCACGGCCTTGCCGCCGTCATAGGCGCTTCGGACCTCGAAGCCCTCTTTTTCCAGGTACATGCGGATCAGGTCGGAGATGTTGCGGTCGTCCTCCACCACCAGAATGTTGCGTGCCATGCGCTCAGCCTCCCACTTGTGAGTATCGTTGATGCTTTCCTCTATTATACCGCCCCGGATGGGGCTTTCCTGAACTTTCTGTAAATTCAGGGGCTTTGATGGTTCAGTATACCACATTTTCCCGGGGTTGTATAGTCAGCTTGCCAAAAAAGAGCGGCGGCCTTTTTTGATAAGCTGAGGTCCCCCGGCTTTCCGCCGGGGGACCTGGGAGGGGCTTATGCGTCGCTCTTGCGCTTGGTCTTGCCGTAGCCATAGCCGTAGCCGTAGCCGTAGCCGTAACCATAGCCGTATCCGTAGCCATAGCCGGAGGCGGAGCCCCGGACATTGGTGGCACAGTTGAACACGAAGCCAACCATTCGGGAATCGGCCCCGGCCAGGGCCTGGACCCCCTCGAAAATCTGGGTGGTGGCGGCAAAATCCTCGCGGATCACGTAGATGACCCGATCCACATGGCGGCTCAGGGCCAGGGCGTCGGCCATCATGGCACAGGGCGGGGTATCCAGCACGATGTAATCAAACATGGGGCGCAGCGTGTTCATCAGCGCCTCCAGCTTGTCGTATTGCAGCAGGTTCATGGGGGTGTGGATGGGCTCGCTGCCGGCAAAGACGTACAGGGACGTGTCCTCATAGCGCAGGAAGTGCACCTGGCCCAGGCTGCCGGACAGGCACTGGCCCAGGCCGTCGGAGGGCTTGGTCAGGCCCAGCAGAGCCTTGTCGCTGGGGCCCCGGAGGTCACCGTCGATGAGCAGGACCTTCTTCCCCTCCCGGGCCAGGGACAGGGCCAGGTTCACGGACACGGAGCTCTTGCCCTCGGAGGGGATGGAGCTGGTGACCATGATGATCTTGTCCTGGGGCTTCAGCTGCCGCAGCAGCTTCAGCCGCAGCAGACGATATGCCTCGCAGAAGGCGCTGTCGGTCTGCATATGGGTGATGAGCAGCCCCTGCTGGGGGCCGCTTTTGCGGCGCTTGGGCGCCGTGCGGGGAATGGAGGCCAGGCACGGCAGGCTCACCAGGCGCTTGACGTCGCCGGTGGAGGACACCGTCCGCCGCAGAGCGGCGGCAATGATCAGGACCGCCAGGTCCAGCACCAGGCCCAGGAATGCGCCCTTGACGGCGCTGCGGACCCAGGGATCGCTGTTGTACGGTGCGTCGGGCAGGGAGGGCTCCTGGTTCACCACCAGCTGCGTCTCGCCCAGCACCAGGCGGTTCACCTGGGGATATACATCGATGACGGCCCGGAGGATGTCGTAGGCATCCTGGGCGCCGGGGCTTTCCACCGTCAGGACGAAGAAGCTGGTATCCGGAATGGGCGAGGCGGAGATGCTGCCGTTGATGGAGGCGGTCCCCAGCCGCTGGCGCAGCAGCTCCTGCATCCGGTCGGAGGACAGAAGATAGGGGAAGGTATCCGTCACCTGCTGGGCGGCGGATTTGTTGTAATACTGGCTGTAGCTGGACACATCGGTGCCGCCGATAAAGCTCAGGCTCACGGAAAACACCGCCTCGGACCGGTACATGGGACGGAAGGTGCGGTGGGCCCGCCACCCCATCACGGCGGCGCACAGCACGATCAGCGCCAGGCACACGGGCCACAGCCGCCGCAGGGCCCGGAGCATCCGCCGCAGCAGGACGGACAGGTCGATGGCCTGCTCTTCGTTATTGGTATGGGTCGTATGTTCCATAGTGCGCCTCACTGCTGCTTCTGGCCGGAGCGGTGCCCGTAGCCGTATTTGTCGTATTTCTTGCCGTAGCCATAGCCATAATAACCGTAGCCATAGCCGTATCCGGCGGAGTAAGCGGTCAGGTGGGCCATATCGTTGAGGATGCAGCCCAAAAACTCTGCCTTACCGGCCCGCAGGGCGTCGATGGCGTCATTGATCTCCGGCGCGGGGACGGTGTCCTGCCGCACCACCAGCACCGACGCGTCGGACAGGTCCGACAGCAGCTCGCTGTCGGAGAAGAAGCCCAGCGGCGGCGAGTCGATGATCACATAGTCGTACTGCTCCCGGGCCAGGGCCACCACCCTGGCCAGCTGGTCCGAGGCCAGCAGCTCGATAACGTCGGTATAGGACTTGGTGCTCAGCAGGGAGTGCAGCCCTGTGGAGGGGTCCGTGACGGCGGCGGAGAGGATCTTCTCCGGGGCGGCGGACTCTGACAGCAGGGTACCCAGCTCGTTTTTCTGCTTCACGGACAGGCCCAGCATCTCGCTCTGCACCGGGCGGCGCAGGTCCAGGTCGATGAACAGAACGGACACCCCCCGGGAGGCCAGGGAAATGGCCGTGTTGGCGGCCAGGGTGGATTTGCCCTCTGCCGCGGATACGCTGGAAAACAGGAATACCCGGCGGCCCTTGGCGTGCTCATGCTGGAACTTTTCGGCGATGCGGTGGATGGACTCGGTAAAGGCAAAGCTGATGGCCGGGGACGAGATATTCAGGTCCCGGCGCAGGCGCTTGCCGCCCCGGCGGGACCGCCGCTCCCGGCGGTCGTCCATCCAGCCCAGGAGCTTCCGGGTCCGGCGGCCCTCGTGGGGCACGGTGGAGATGAGCTTGGCGTCCAGGTCGCTGCGGGCGCCCTCCTGGGTCTGGACCGTGCCGCTGGTGACGCTGGCCCACGCCCCGGCGGCGGCGGTGAGTCCCGCGCCGATCACGCCGGCCAGCAGGCAGATCTTCGGCACGTTATAGCTGCGGGACGGCGCCACGGACAGGGTGGGGGCGTTGAGCTGGCCGTGGACGATACATGGGCGGACAGGGTGCCATAGTTTTCGGACACCGCCTTCAGCAGCACCAGCGCCTGGCGGGGCGTATCGGCGGTGACGGTGACGCGGATCAGATTCGTCTCGCCCAGCTGTTGGGCGGATACGGTGCCGTCCAGAGACATGCCCAGATTCTGCTCCATGGTCTGGCGCAGGACCCGGCTCTGCAGCAGCTGGGAATAAGACGCGGCCATGTCGGCGGCAGCGGTGATATTCGTATAGTACAGGGTGCTGGCCCGGGCGGTGACGGCAAAGGTGGTGGAGCTGGTATACTGCCGGGTCACGAAGCACGAGAGCACGATCCACGCCGCCATAGCGCAGGCAGCCGCTGCCAGCAGCAGCATCCACAGCTGCCGCAGCAGGGTCCGCACCAGGCAGTAGGGCTCGATATGGGACCACTGAAGGCCCCGGTTTTTTTCATCCATGGCATTCTCTCCTTATTCCACCACCACCGTCAGATAGACGGTGTAGCTCTGGCCCTGGGCGGCGACGGTATAGCCCACATAGTACACCCCGGGGACCGATGTGTTCACCGGATCGTCCACGGATACCTGGGAGGCAGCCAGGGTGGACCCGTCCGGGGCCACCACGCTGTCGATGTATCCGGCGGCGTTAAAGGACGCGCCCTGGGGCAAATAAATCAGATAATCCTTCAGCCAGATCAGCTGGGTCTCGCCGGTGGTAATGACCACCTTCAGCGGCAGCACCACCGGTTCGCCCAGACGGCTGTCCACCTGGGCGGTGACATTGTAGACGCCGGGCTGGCTGTTGACAATGTTCTGGGAGGTGATGCGGATGGTCTTGCTGATGTCGCCGTCCAGCACGTCGGAGGCGGTGAGCCGGTCCAGCAGGGTCACGGTCTGGCCCAGGGGATACACCAGGGGCCGGGACAGCGCAAAGCGGGGAGCCTGGTAGTCCGTGTAGCGGACGGTGCGGGTGACGGTGGCCATGTTGTTGGCAGAGTCGAACACGATATAGGTCACCTGGGCGCTGCTGTCGGCCAGGGCCGGGGTCACGCCCTTGATGAGGATCTGGTCCGTCAGGTCACCGTCCCGGTCGTCGGAGGCCATGACGCCCTGCAAAAGGGCATCCTCCCCGGCGGTGACGCTGACGTCGATGGAGTCGCTGGAGCAGGTGATCACCGGGGGCGTGGTATCCACGGTGACGCGGCGATAGATGCGCAGGCCGCAGAAGGCCAGCAGCACCAGGATAAACAGCGCAATGACCACGCGCTGCATTTTGCGGATGGCTCTCATAGCTCGTCCTCCCTTGGAGAAGAAATAGGCCGGTCCGCCCCCACCATGGGGCGGTCCTCTAAAATACGGCGGGGGTTCCCGTCCAGCAGCAGCCGGGGGCAGTCCGGGGAAAAATCATCGGCCAGTGTGCTGCGCAGCAGGCCCATATGGGTGGTGCGGACGGTGGGGCGGTGGGCATCGCTGGCGGCGGCGTGGGCCAGCCCGTGCTCCAGCAGCCACAGGGCGGTATCCTGTGCCCGGCGGCCCAGACGGCCCAGAACGCTGCCCTTGTTCAGCTGGATGACAATGCCCCGCCGGAACCAGCCCTCAAGCCGCGCGGGGTCGTGCTGGACGGCATTGTACCGCTCCGGATGGGCGGCCACAGGAACCAGGCCCCGGTGGCGGATGTCCCGGAAGCACTGCTCCATAAACTCCGCGGACTCGTCAAAATAAAATTCCACCAGCAGATACCGGCTCCCGCCCAGGGTCTGGAGCTGTCGCTGGTCCAGCAGCCGGGGCAGCTCCGGAGTGCAGAACACCTCGGCCCCCGGGTGAATGCGCAGGGGGATGCCCTCCGCGTCCAGGGCCTGCTGCAGCCGGGAGAAGGCCGCGCGCAGAGAGGCGGAGCGGTAATTCTTGGGCCCGTTCCCCGGCAGATTGCAATGGGGCGTGGCGATGATGTCCGTGACGCCGGAATCCGCCGCCATCCGGGCCATCTCCAGCGAGTCCTCCATGGACGGGGCCCCATCGTCCACCCCCGGCAGAATGTGACAATGGATATCCACCATATCCGGTCCCTCCCCTCCTGCGAAAGCATGATACGCGAAATTATAATCAAGTATAGCACATTCCCCCCGGGTTTTCAAGTCGAAGAAGGGCGAATCCCGTCTGAGGCGCATTGCGCGTTTTCCCTATTGACAAAGACAATCACTTCTGCTAATATAAGAAATTACAGAGCACCCCACAAGTTCATACCTTATCAAGAGTGGTTGAGGGATCGGCCCGATGAAACCACGGCAACCTGCAAGGCAAGGTGCCAAATCCGACGTATGCTGAGCGCGGAAGTGATATCCCCGCGTTCGTCCTTCGACAGATGAGGAGCAATTTTCACGCACGATCCGTCGAATGGCGGAGCGTGTTTTTTCATGCTCCGGGTCGGTGGGGGATTCTGAAAAATCTATTCATAAAGGAGCACGAAAATCATGGCAAGACGACTGTTTACCTCCGAATCCGTTACCGAGGGGCATCCCGACAAGATCTGCGACCAGATCAGCGACGCTGTTCTGGACGCCATCCTGGAGAAGGATCCCAACGGCCGCGTGGCCTGCGAGACCTGCGCCTCCACGGGGCTGATCCACATCATGGGCGAGATCACCACCAACTGCTATGTGGACATCCCCAAAATTGCGCGGCAGGTGGTGCTGGACATCGGCTATGACCGGGCCAAGTATGGCTTCGACGGCCATACCTGCGCCGTGATCACCAACATCGACGAGCAGTCCGGCGATATTGCCCTGGGCGTGGACAAGAGCCTGGAGGCCAAGGAGGCCGCCGACAGCCAGCTGGACAACGGCGCCGGCGACCAGGGCATGATGTTCGGCTACGCCTGCGACGAGACCCCGGAGCTGATGCCCCTGGCCATTTCCCTGGCCCAGAAGATGGCCATGCGCCTGACCCAGGTCCGCAAGCAGGGCCTGGTGGACTATCTGCGCCCCGACGGCAAAACCCAGGTCACCGTGGAGTATGACGAAAACGGCACTCCCGTTCGGGTGGACACCGTGGTGGTCTCCACCCAGCATGCCGCCGAGGCTACCCTGGACCAGATCCGCCGGGATATGATCGAGCTGGTCATCAAGCCCACCGTGCCCGCGGAGCTGCTGGACGAGAATACCAAGTTCTATGTGAACCCCACCGGTCGCTTCGTCATCGGCGGCCCCCAGGCCGACAGCGGCCTCACCGGCCGGAAGATCATCGTGGATACCTACGGCGGCAGCGCCCCCCACGGCGGCGGCGCCTTCTCCGGCAAGGACCCCACCAAGGTGGACCGGTCTGCCGCCTATGCCGCCCGCTGGGTGGCCAAGAACGTGGTGGCCGCCGGCCTTGCCCGCCGCTGCCAGGTGCAGCTGGCCTACGCCATCGGCGTGGCCCGGCCCGTCAGCGTACTGGTGGAGACCTTCGGCACCGGCGTGGTGTCCGACGAGGCTCTGGAGCAGGCCGTGGAGCAGGTGTTTGACCTGCGGCCCACCGCCATCATCCGGGACCTGGATCTGCGCCGTCCCATCTATCGCCAGCTGGCGGCCTACGGACACATGGGCCGGGAGGACCTGGGCGTTACCTGGGAGCGCACCGACCGGGTGGACCAGCTGAAGGCCGCCCTGAACGTAAAATAATCGGGATAAACAGGCTGGCGAACCCGAAGCCGTAATTCCCCGTGTTCTTCATCAGGGATCGCCGAGATGCCATGTCCCGTGTTATTCTCTTGGCCATGAGGGATATGGTCTCGTTTCCGGATAAGCTGGTGCGGCAGCTCAGCTTTATCACATGAGACCATATCCCTCATAGCTTTTTTCACTTGTCCAATATGTATTGTGCACATAAATGACCGCAGCGAGAAAAAGCTTTGCTTTTCTCCCCTCGCCGTGGTATAATGGCAGAAACTGAATATCCGGGTATAGCGAAGCTGGTATCGCGCCTGGTTTGGGAGTGCGTAGACCCTATCCATGCGCGGCTTGGACAAAAGCCCGCAAAGCCTTGCGACGCCTGCGTTTGCAGGATTTTCCCCGATTGCCGAAAACAGCATAAAAGCGGCTTTGACCACATAAATGACCACAGACAGAAAAAACTTTATTTTTACCGCTCGCCGTGGTATCATGACAGAAAAGTGAATATCCGGGTATAGCGAAGTTGGTATCGCGCCTGGTTTGGGACCAGGAGACCGTGCGTTCGAGCCGCACTACTCGGACCAAAACCCCTCTGAAATCGTTGATTACAGAGGGGTTTATCTATTCTTTGTCTATTGCGGCGCAGGAGGTGATTGAGAATACCCTTTTCTTTCTCTTCGACCTGTTATGCAGTGATAAATGTGCGTTGACGTCAAGGCACACTTCTGATATACTACATATTGAGTAAATATAAAATGGAAGGAGTGACATTATGCGTACAGTAGATCTGTTTAGTGGTTGTGGCGGTATGTCGCTCGGTTTCCAGTCAGCAGGCTATAACATCGTAGCCGCTTTTGAAAACTGGCCGGCTGCAATTGAGTGTTATAAGCAAAATTTTAAACACCCTGTAATTGAAACTGACTTATCGATTGTAGATGAAGCTATTATCCGCATTAAAAAATATCAGCCCGACTTAATTATTGGAGGCCCTCCATGTCAAGATTTCTCTAACGCTGGTAATAGAACTGAAGGCGAACGCGCTGAATTAACCCATTCTTTTGCTAAAATTATAACTGCAGTAAAGCCAAAGTTTTTTGTCATGGAAAATGTAGCTCGTGCATCAGAGAGTGAGGCTTATAAAAAGGCGAGGAAGTTGTTTATCGATAATGGATATGGTCTAACCGAGATTGTCTTAGATGCCAGTCATTGCAATGTTCCACAAAAAAGAAATCGTTTTTTTTGTATTGGCGGTCTTAATCAAGATGATGGTTTTTTATCTGCAATTTTAAGAGCCAAGCAGACAGTGCTCCCTTTATCCGTTCGTGATTACTATTCTGAAAAAAAGTACACTCTTGAATTTGAATATTATTATAGGCATCCCAGGTCATATAAAAGAAGGGGAATCTTTTCTGTGGATACCCCCGCTCCTACAATTCGTGGAGTTAATCGTCCTAAACCTTCTGAATACAAAAAACATGACAGCGACCCAGTCGATCCTTCAAATATTAGAGCAATGACAACGAGAGAGCGCGCTCGAATTCAAACATTCCCGGACACCTTCGTTTTTCCAGAAAACACGGCAAATACTGAACAGATGATTGGAAATGCCGTTCCTGTTCAGTTAGCTACTTTTGTTGCATCAAGCCTTTCTGACTTTGTCGATGGAAAGCAATATTCTTGTAATATGCAGTTCATTGACTGGTTAAAAAGCAACAAAGGTTTCACAAATCGTGCAGCAGGAGATATCGTATCCAGAATCATTCGAGCCAACAAAATAGTGCCAATCAAACAGTATACAGGCTTTGATTATGTAAACAAGCTGGATAGTACTAAATCTTTCAAAAGCATTAAGCCTGTTGTTCAATCTCAAGTTAAGCGTGCAGTGCGACTATACTTTGAATACTTGGATATTTCAACGAAAGAACCGGAGGTGACTTTACATGACAGCGGAACATAAATATGAGATGACAATCAGTTTGCAAATCGTAGAGCATTTAGGTCTCAATCTTTACAGCAATACATCTGCAGTAATTTCTGAGGCAGTTGCAAATGCGTGGGATGCAGATGCCAAAACAGTCGAGATTACTTTGGAAAAAGATTGTATCACAATCAAGGATGATGGCTGTGGCATGGATACTGATGATATCAATAACAAGTACTTAACTGTCGGATATCAAAAACGCCATCTCGTTCCTATTACTCCTATGCTAAATCGAAAAGTTATGGGACGAAAGGGTATTGGAAAGTTATCTTTATTGTCTATTGCCGAAACAATTACTATTTATTCGTCAAAGAATGGACAGAAGAATGCTTTACAAATTTCCACTCAAAAACTCCGTGAGGCAGTATCACAAACACAGACATATTACCCAGAAGAAGTTGATGACAGCGGAATTGATTTCGAAGGAAACGGAACAAAAATTGTACTCACAAACTTAAAAAAATCGTGAACTACTGCACTTGCCGGAAAATTAAAGCAAAGATTAGCCCGCCGTTTTGCCGTTATCGGCGCTGACAAACAATTTGAGGTAAAAGTCAACGGAGAACCAATTACTATTTCTGATCGTAATTATTTAACGAAAGCACAATACTTATGGTATTACCTTCGCCCTGCAGATGAGGATATTCCTGCACAACCAGCTGATGAGTATACAAAGCAATGCAAATCAGGTGTTCTTAGAAAATCTTTCTCCAGAAGCGGGGAACTTTCAATAGCAGGAAAACCTGCATATGTATACGGTTGGATAGCTACCGCTCCAAAGCCTGGTGATTTGGATGACGATGAGAACATCAATCGCATTGCTATTATGGTGCGCGGTAAAATGGCAAAAGATGATATGCTCAACGAAATTGGCACTACTGCGCTCTATTCAAAATACATATTTGGTGAGTTAAATGCCGAATTCCTTGACACTGACGAGGAAGCTGACATCACAACCAGTAGCCGACAGGACTTTTTTGATGATGACGAACGTTATGTTGTTCTCAAGAAATTCATTGAAAGTGAGTTAGCACAGATACGCGCTGATTGGGAAGCCGAACGTTCGGAAGCCGGTGAAGAGGAAGCTTGTAAATACGAAGTCGTCCGCGAGTGGTACAGCGGTCTGATTGGAGATGAAAAGAAGGCTGCAAAACAACTTTTCGGAAAGATTAACCAGCTCACAGTAACACCTGATGAGAAAAAGGACATCTTCAAACACGGTATTCTTGCATTTGAATCTCTGAAACTCAAAAATGAACTTAGTGCATTACAGGATGTTCAGCCAGATAATTTGGATATCTTTTTGAATGTTGCAGGTCGCTTAGATTCTATTGAAGCAACATATTACTACCAAATTGTAAAATCTCGCTTGGCTGTTATACAGAGAATGAAAGAGGTTGTCCACGGGGACGATTTGGAAAAAGTTATCCAACGACATTTGGCTAATAACCTTTGGTTATTGGATCCTGCCTGGGATCGAGATACAAAGCTTCCGTCTGTTGAGGAAGCAATAAAGACGCAATTTGATGTAATTAATGCAGGGCTTACAAGAGAAGAACAGGAGGCCCGCTTAGATGTTAGATATCAAAAACCTTCTGGCAAACATGTAATCATAGAGCTGAAGCGTGGTGATCGTACAGTTAAATTCATAGAGCTTATTGCACAAGTAGACAAGTATTTCTCTGCACTCACCAAGATTCTCAAAAAACATGATACAGACGAGGATTTTGAAATCATCGTACTTCTTGGTAAACGCTTGGATGGCGAAAAAGTTGATCACGATATTGAAAGCAAACATTTGCGCCAGCTTGCTGAAGTTAACACACGAATCTTATATTATGATCAATTGCTGGCAAATGCCGAAACTCTTTATGCAGATTTCATTGCGAAAAATAGCAGCCTTGCATCACTTGAGACATTAATAAACTCTATAGGATGATTTGTCAAACAGGTATTAATGCTTCTTCGTGAACAATCCAAGTTTTATGTCCATAATATGTTTCCCGATCACTGCGCTCTACGACAAAGCAGTGTTGATAATGCTTTGATGCGTATAGCACACGATATAAGACTTGAGTATCCATTTGGGGCGGAGCCTCTCCCAAAATTGCATATCCTGTGAAGCAGCGTATGCGATATAGTCGTTCCATGGTATTACCCCCTCGGTAAATTACTCAGTATATGCCATGCATTATATGCATGGCGAGAAGTATTTATTCTCAACCATCACAGCAATGATGTTAACAGATTTTTATATCCTGAATTAAGACTTTCCAGTAGAAGTGTCGACAAAGGTACCGAACATTCAGCACCTTTGTCGGCACTTTTTTACTTTCTCCCCTTCTTTCCCCGTTTGCCTTTCTTTTCCTCCGATGGACTTCCGTTACCTTTGCCCTCATTCATCAACCTCTTTGCTTCCTCAATCTCCTCCTTCATCTCCACGATCAACACCTTCAGCTTCTCCTCGCACTCCTCGCGGGTGTGGGCGTAAACATTGCGGGCGTGCTTTTTGCCGTCGGGCCATTTAGGAGAATAACGGCCTTCAAAGAGATGGTCGTTAATCTGACTGATGCAGCCGGTGCCAGACCTGCGCTTGCGGCCCACATAGGGCTTGAAATCGGTCATACTCGGCTTTTCCGCCTGGGCTGGGGCAGTTTCCTGCCCCGGCTCTAAAGTGTCTTCCTGCGGTGCTGCCTTGCCGATGCCGCGGTCGATGTTGGCGGCGGCTGCCCGCTGCATATCGTCGGTGATGTGGGTGTAGATGTCCAGTGTGGTGGCCGCCGACACATGGCCCAGCATAGCGGAGAGGGTTTTCACATCCATACCGTTCTCCAGTGCCAGGGTTGCGAAGGTGTGGCGCAGGTCGTGGAACCTCACATGCTTACAGCCTGCGTGTTCTAAGATGAACTGCAGTCTGCGGCGCACCACGCCGGGCGTAATGGGGCAGTCCTCCTTCACCGGGGACGGGAACATCCAGCGGGAGTCCACCGTCTTTTTGTACTCCTGCAGCACCGCCACTACCGCAGGCGGCAGGACGATCTTGCGGACGGAGTTCTTCGTCTTAGGCGTGTTGATTTGAAGCTGCCCCCGCACATCATAGACCTGCTTGTTCACATTCAGCACGCCGGTTTTGAAGTTCAGGTCATCCCATTGCAGCGCCATCAGCTCGCCACGGCGCAGGCCGGTGGCCAAGTCCAGAAGGAACACTTCATAGTAGCCCTCGAACTTCGCTTGGATAAGGAATCGCTGTAGTTCCTCCCGCGTCAGTACCTGCATCTCCCGTGCCTTCTTCGGCGGCAGCTTGCAGCCGATGGCCGGGTTCACACGGATCAATCCATCCTGCACCGCCTTTTCCAACGCAGAGCGACAGGTGGCATGACACATGCGCACCATCCGGTCGGACAGCCCTTCGCCGTACTTGTCGGTGAAGCGCTTCCGGCCACTTTTCTTGAGTCGGCCATAGAACTGCTGCAGGTCGTTCTGCGTCAGCTTGTTCAGTGGGATGCTGCCGATCTCCGGGATGATGTGCAAGCGGATACGGCTCTCATAGGTTTCCTGCGTGGTGGGGCGGATCTTAGGCTTGGAATGATTCTCGTACCAATATGTTAGCCAGTCCCCGAAGGCCATCTCGGGCCGCACCTTCTCCGGCTTCAGCCCGCCGCATTCTTCCTTGAGCTTTTGGAGCTTCTCGACGCACTCCTTCTTTGTCTTGGCGAGGACATTTTTCGTCTTGGGATAGCCGTTATCGTCATAGCCGATGACGATGCGCCCCTCCCAACGCCCGTCCTTGCGCTGCCTTACCGTTCCGTCTCCGGCTTTTCGCTTTCTTGCCACGGTTTCAACTCCTTTCCGAAGATGTCCTCCATAAATCCGCCCACGATGCCGCAGGCCTGTTTCTGCATATCCGATGTGACATGGGTGTAGGTGTCCAGCGTAAAGGACGCATTGGTGTGGCCCAGGATTCCGGACAGTGTCTTGGCGTCCACGCCGCTGGTAAGGGCATGGGTGGCGAAGGTGTGGCGCAGATCGTGGAAGCGGATACTGGGCAGCCCCGCCCGCCGGAGCAGCATCTTCATGCGGCGATAGGCCGCGTTGGGATCGACGGGATTCTCCGGCTTCACCGGGTCAGGAAATATCCATTGACTGATGGCGTCCGCTTTTCGCCGCCGCAGGATATCGGCTACACTGTGCGGCAGAATGATGGTGCGCATGCCCTGATTGGTCTTTGTCTCACCGACGGTGTATTCGCCCTTCCGCTGGCTGTGGAGAGTGCGGCACACCTTCAGAGTGCCGCACTCTCCATCGAAGTCGCTCCACTGCAGACCGCAGATCTCGCCGCGGCGCAGACCGGTCATCAGTTCCGTCTGGAAGAAGTCCCGCCACACCTCGTCCTGCTCCACTACTGCGAGGAAAGCGTCCAGTTCTGCACGGGTGAGGATACGCTTTGGCTTGTAGTTGGGTTTGGGTGCCGTTGTGCCTTCGGTGGGATTCCTTGGAATGACATGGGCCAGCACCGCGTCCTTCAGCGCGGCGTGGAGGGTGGAGTGGATGTGGCGAACCATGGAGTCGGAGAGCTGGTGGTTCATCTCGGGATGCTCGTGGATGCGCCCCTCCGTTTTCAGGCGGCGGTACATCCGCTGGATGTCCTGCTGGGAGAGGAGGGAGATTTGCTTGCCACCCAGCTGCGGCTTGATGTAGTATTCAATGTAACAGCGATAGCTTTTGAGCGTGCCAGGCCGCACCGTACCCGCCTTGTACTCTGTGAGCCAGCGATCAAGCCACTCCCCCAGCGTCATGCGGCTGTCCTCGGTCAGCTCCACATCGCGGTAGCACTCGATGTTCTGGTGGAGCTTGTCCAGCAGCGCCTTTTGCGTCTTGGCGTAGATGTGGCGGAACAACGGCTCGCCGTTTTCCTTGTGGCCGATAACGATGCGGCCTTCCCAGCGTCCGTCCTCGCGCTTGCGCACCATGCCGTCACCGTCCGGTCTTCGTTTTGCCATGTATTTCACTTCCTTTGGATTCATTTTCTTTTTGCAACACAAACAACTACCACACTTTTGCGGAAATAGCTATTGGTTTTTTGGAAGATTTAGACCGTCTTCTGGAAGTCGAGAGCTTCCTTAAAGGAGATCCGTCCGTTGGTGCTCTGCACCTCACGGACACTCCGGCCACGCAGAAGCTGATAGTCACGTGCGTCCATATCGGTGTCCTCGGCCAAAATGTGATTGCATAGGTTCTGCTCCACAGCCAGCTTGTAGAGCTGTGAACCAATACGGTGCGCATAGTTGTCCATCGTACCGATCATCATAGAGGAGATGGCTTGTGGCAGGAATGCGCCAGCATTCTTTGTGTTCAGGTACCCAATGTAGAATCGCAGCGCGTTCTCCACGAACTCATTTTGCGTGGAGCAGTTGTCACTTTTATAGTGGCTCAGTACATCATCCCAGATTCGTTCATCGATCCAGATCGTGTGTCTTTTTTTATCACTCATAGCTTCAAATCCTTTCATTTTTTCTGATAAGCGTCATTTGTTTTCTCGAAAATACTGGTCTTTCGCCTGTATTTCACAAAAATAGCGTCATCTTATGGTTTCCCACGGCAAAACAGCGTCGATTGGAAGCCCTGAAACTGCCCGCACTGCGGGCAGTTGTGGCTCGCCCTGACGCAGAAAAGCGTCAGGGCTTTCTCCTGCTTCTCTTTCGTCGGCTACAAATCGGTCTGATTTTCGGTCATCCTGCCCGGTCAAGCATCCACGGCGCATCACCCCCTTCCGGGTAGAACACGCTGCGGTAGGTGCTGCTGTCCGGCACCATGCCACGCTCCAGCATGATCCCACTTTGCAGCAAACGCACGCACAGCTCCGTATAGACACTCCGCATCTCATCTCTGCCTCGACTGGCAATGGATTTTTGCTCATCGGTCAGATCGCCGCGATGTTCATCGCAGAGGAACAGGCGAAGCTCTTCTTCGTCGATGGGGTCAGCATGATCCTTGTTCCACGCCCACCGGATGTAGCACACCGTGTCATGCGTGCGCCGGAGGACCATCATCGGGTCATGGTCTACGATAAAATTTGCAAGCTGCTGCATCATGCGCTTTCCTCCTTCTTGCTCTGCCGATTCAACTCAGCCAGCCGCTTCTCTGCCTTTGTCCGCTCCATGTCACACTCCGCCTGAAGGAACTGCCGTTGATAATTCAGTTCCATTGCTTCCTGAATGGGGCGGATGGTGTAGATGAGACTGCCGTTGCGCACGCGGCCATCCTTCGTTGTAACGGTGCTGGGCTCAGTACGGATGAGCCCCTTCTCCTCCAGACCGGCCACATACTTCCGCACGGTATTTTCGCTCAGACGCACCGCTCGGCCAATGGTGCGGTAGCTGGGATGGCACTGGTACGTTCTGCGATCCTCACAGCGCAGGAGGTAATTGTAGACGGCAATCTCGTGAGAACTGAGTCCGAGATTGAAGACCTCGTTTGGGACAAGGTAGTAGTGTTTGTTCGGGTCCCGCTTAGGCCAGCGCTGGAACATCAGGCATCACCTCCTGTCTGCGCGTCTACCCACCGGCGGAACTTTTCTTTGGGTACCACGACGCGGCTGCCGATCCGCAGTGCTGGGAAGCCCGTTTCGTGCATCAGCTCATAGGCGCTGGAGATGGACACGCCCAGCACCTGCGCCACCGTGTTCGCATTGAGAAACAGCGGCAACTGGTCATAGTTGGTGAATGTGGATTCTTGCATTGGATTCCTCCTTTATAATTTTTTGTTGAGAGCTGCAAGCAAAAAGCTCCCACTGAAAAAGTGGGAGCAGTATCCATATTGCAAATTTGGAACCTCATGATAGAATAGAAGCATCAGGAGGTGAGCCAATGCCGCTGGTGAAATACAGGATCTATGAGCTGTCCGCCAGAGCTGTGATCAGTTACAGCAGAGAGCAGGACGGGACATATACTTTCCATCTCAGCGCCGCTGAGACGGAGAAATGCAAATCACGTTCCGCACCTCACGAGCAGGACGATAACGCGCTGTTCTATCAGATCATGTGCGTGCTGCACGGCGATGCCTTCACCGGAAGACCCGGTGGGCGGCTGGTGGCCGACCTCTCGGACATCATTTTCTATATGGACTTCTCCAGCATCTTCGACCGAAGCGGAGCCAGAAAGAAACACCTGATCCGGCAGGAGAAGGCCAAGGCCCTGTTCCGTCCCGAGGGAGTGAGCCTGGATTTTGGCTCCGGGCCGCATCGCTATCTTGCCTTTGAGCGGTCAGGCAGCATGAGCCGGCAGGCGCGGCTGTCCTTCATCCGAGAGGATTTTTATGATGCCGTGCGCCGCCGCATCATGATGGATATGACCATCGGTGACTGCCAGCTCAGCAAACTCTACGCCTACAACGGTCTGATGCTGTCCAGCGGCGTGCGCATCGACGATATCGGCATCGACCAACCTCACCGGGTGGTGGTCGTTGACAATCCGGTACGAACGCCCCCGCCCACAGAGGTGATCACGGTGGAGGATGATGGAACGCAGAACAGCACCCGCAAATATCATCGGGTGGAGACGATGGCCGCCGTCGAGGTCACCTGCTTTGACGGCGAGGGGCTGATTTCAAAAGAATATGCCCACCTTGTTGACGAGAAGCTGTGCGGCAAGAAAGTCCACACCTCATTTCAAATTCGTATGCCATATGTGAAAGGTATGCTGCATGAGGTGGACTTCAAAGATTATCTTGACCGCAGCGGCGCAGACACCATCACCGATCTGTGGGGCGTGCAGCATCCGATTCAGAAGGTCGATATCATCCTCACCAAGAGTATGTTCAAGGGCTGCAGCTGGCTGAACGGAAGCGGAATGAGCTGGGAGGACTATTGGACGGTGTTCCGAAAGTACCGCCACGCACTGTACATCACAAATGTCAGCAAGGAGAAGCCGGAGAAAACGACGGAACTGAACTATCAGTTTTTGAACACAGTGTCACTCAAGGCGGATGAGTTCCGTCCTGCCGATTTGCCGGACGGTTGGGATCGCAGCCCGGAGACGGACGAGCGAAATTGGCTCACCAAGCAGACGGAGCTGGCGTATTACAACTTCTGCGCCAACGAATCGTTTCGGCAGAACTACTTTCTGGAGAAGTTTGAGCGGGTCAGTTGGTGGGAACAGCATCAGGGCAAAGACCAGATCCTTGCTGCCGTGCTGAAAAAGAATCCGTGCTTCATCAACGAGCCGGTCTATGCCAAGCAGTTGGAGGCCGAAGCGGACAAGATCGCAGAACAGTACGCCGTCGGCCGGTTGATCGTGGCGGGAGACAACCGTTACCTTTCCGGGGATCTTCTGGACTTTTTGGACTGTCTGCCTGTTACAAGAACCGGGACAAGCAAAAAGACGAACGACTTTATCGATTTTCGTTGGGTGCAGGAGTTGGGCCGTGAGAATTTCTTTGCTCCCGGTGCGGCTTATGAGCCCGGCCATGTCTGCACGCTGCTGCGCAATCCGCATATTGCCCGGAACGAAGAGATGCAGCTTTATCCTCTCGAAGAGCGGGGACATCTATACGATCAATATCTCGGCCATCTGACGGATGTTGTTATGGTTGGTTACACTTCACTCGCCGCGGAGCGTTTGGGCGGAGCCGATTACGATGGTGATATGATCAAGACGATCAGCGACCCCATTTTGAACGAATGCGTGAAACGAAACATCCATCATGATCCTCCGCAGCCGCGGAGCATATTTTCCCGGTCGCACAATCTTCCGCTGCTGATGATCCCCACGGTCCAACCTCAGATCCGCAGCGCTGATGACTGGGAGGCCCGCTTTGAAACGGTCCGCAGTACCTTCTCCTCCCGTGTCGGTCAGATCTGCAACGCTGCGCTGGATCGCAGCATCATTGCCTACAACGAAAACTCCGATGCTGAGGAGAGGGAGCGCTGCCGGGAGGAGACGGAGACATTGGCCATCCTCACCGGACTGGAGATCGACTCAGCCAAGAGCGGCATCCGCCCTGATCTGGATGAGTACCTGACCCATAAGACCGTCAAGCGCAGCGACTTCCTCAAATATAAAACGCTGGTAGAGGAAATGGAGACCCGGCGTGCCTGGTATGAGCCAACCCATGCGGCCAAGGTAAAGGCGTTTTTCAAGAAGGTGGATTGGGGACAGGTGGACTCCAATGTGGAGCGTCTGCCGTATCTGGCACAGCAGCTGAAAAAGAACACGCCGCGCATCAAGGCAAGGCCCGTCAAGGACGAGGAGCTGTTTTCCTTCGCCCGGCAGTCGGACTGGAAGGAGCAGCTGAACTCCGATAAGCTGGCGGCGGTGGATGCGCTGCTGCAGGATTACGACGCCTGTCTCTCCCGCATCCGAGCCTGCCGTGTTCCGGTGAAGGAGAAAAAGCGGAAGAGCGATGTGGAGCGCATTCTGTATGCCAGAGGACAGGAAGATGCATACGATCCTGACGAGCTGTACGCCCTGTTCGGCAGCCTGCCGTCGGAAAGGGTGTCCGCTCTGCGGCAAGCCATGCAGAAGCAGGCATGGCACCTCATGGACGAGGATGCACGGGAGCGCTTCCTGCGGGAATGGCTACCGGAGTTTGACGATATATACGATTTGCTGACCGATTTCCGCTTCGGCGGCTACCGCATCCTCGGAGACATTGTCTGTGATATGGAGGACGAGAACACCGGCAGGGAGAAAAAGCAGCTGTTCCGCGAAAGCGACTCAAAAGCCTTCACTGCCATGATGAGAGCCTTTGCGGACAAGTCCGCCTCCCGTAGCTATCGTGATGCCGTGACGGCCAAGTGCCGGGAGCTTCTGACCGCCATTGTAAGACCGACTCTGGCTGTGCGCTATGTGGTCGCTCTCGGCAGACGTGACCTGCTGTGGGATCTGCTGCCGGAGTACATTGAGAAAAATGTTCTGGAGGTGCGGGATGATTAACGAATGGGAGGAATTCTGCGCATATACCGGAACGGTTTCCTATACCGCCAGCAAGAAGAGCGACACGACATGGCTGGGCCGTTTCACCTTTGCCGCGATCCTGGAGTTTGAGGGAATGGCTCGGATTTTGACCATCCTGGCCCGCGGATATCTGTTCCACAGCAAGGACGGAGCAGTCATTTGGGGTGATCTGCATGATCGGATCGACTACGCCCGCCGCGCGCTCTGCGCCTGGTGCAGTGTTCCGGAGGACGGGAAGCGCGTGCCGGACAAGGAATGGCAGTTCCGGACGGATTTTTCGGAGTTGCACACGGAGTTCCCAGAGTTGGTGGATGAGGACGGGACCGGCTGGTTTCTCCGCCATGTCCTCTGCGTCGCGGACTTCATGCTGACACACCCGGAAAAGGTGCGCAGCACCTCGCTCAAGTATGCGGAGGTCATTCAATCAAAGTTCGCCGCCGCATGGCGAAGCAAGGTGATGCAGTATCAGATCCCGATTTTTGCGTCCCAAACCAAGGGGGCTTGGACACTGCGCTTTGATGATGTCCTTGCCGATGCGTTGGAGCTGGGGCCGCTGCGCAGAGAGGAGCCGGAGCTGCCGCCAGAGCTGACTGAGAAAGTGAAAGCGGCGCTTCCGAAGGAAATTCCATCCGAGGTTGTCTGTACGCTGATCCGCTATTACCTCGCCAACCGGCAGGATGATTGCGAATGGGTCGTCCTGCCGGTGGCAAGCTTTGACGCCTACTTCGGGGACACCAGCTTCAGCAAGAAGTATCTGCCCAAGATCCCTGCAGAAATCGTGGCGCGGAGCAGCGCCTTCGGCATCAGCCGGTATCGGATCACGGAAGAATATCTGCCATAAGGCACAGACAGCGGGACAAGCCTTTACGGCCTGTCCCGCTGCTTTCTCTGCCCGGATTGAGAGTGTTTTCCTTGTCTATGGCGGCTCAACCGTTGAGCTGCTGTTCATGACTTACTCATCATCATCAGTCCATGATGAGATTAGGTTCTCACCTCTCATAAATACTTTGCACGGAGATAGTCTGCCTGCTCCTGCGTGATGGCATTACTCCACTGATTGGAGTTGATCGCACTATACAATTCTCCCCACAGGCAGTCCAT
>OLRY01001584.1_pt1 | contig 20094 bp, 20 predicted proteins | sample 1672541 | NCBI WGS metagenome assembly OLRY01 (sample SAMEA3136697, study PRJEB25190) | human gut metagenome | biome: human gut; feature: human-associated habitat; material: faeces | place: Austria | collected 2013 | reverse complement strand
GATTGGAGTCTCCTCTGTGAAGAACAGGTCCGGTCTGTCAAGAGGAAGATCTCCGTAAACCTCATCAGTAGAAACCTGATGATAACGTTTGATGCCATATTTACGGCATGCATCCATAAGAACAGCAGTACCGATGATGTTGGTGTTCAGGAAAACTTCCGGATTCTCGATGGAACGGTCTACATGGCTTTCAGCTGCAAAGTTTACTACCATGTCCGGATGCTCTTCTTCAAACAGTTTGTAAACTGCCTCACGGTCTGTGATGCTTTCTTTTACAAAACGGAAATTCGGGTTATCCATAACCGGTGCCAGAGTAGAAAGATTACCTGCATAGGTAAGGCAGTCCAGGCAGATGATGCGGTAGTCCGGGTATTTTTTTAACATGTGGAAAATAAAGTTGCTTCCGATGAATCCGGCGCCGCCGGTAACGATAATGTTCATTGTGAATTCTCCTTTTCGTGTCATTATAAAGTTAGGAGCAAAAGATATTTTGCCCCTAATTTGAGGTGCTTAGTGAAGTACATCCATGTACTTGCCGTCAAGAACGTCCTTTAAGTACTGGCCGTACTGGTTTTTCTTGAGAATATTGTAAACTTCCATAACCTCTTTTTTGGAAATCCATCCGTTTAAATAAGCGATTTCCTCCAGGCATGCGATTTTACGATGCTGGTGAGTCTCTACGGTTTTTACAAAGTTGGTAGCATCTACAAGGCTCTCGTGTGTACCAGTATCCAGCCAGGTGAAGCCCTGACCAAGAAGTTCTACATTTAACTGGCCTTTTTCCAGGTAAATGCGGTTCAGGTCTGTGATCTCAAGCTCGCCTCTTGCGCTTGGCTTTAAGTTCTTTGCATATTCTACTACCTTGTTGTCGTAGAAGTAAAGTCCGGTTACGCAGTAGTTGCTCTTTGGATGAGCCGGTTTCTCTTCAATGGAAACGGCCTTGCCGTTCTGGTCGAATTCCACAATACCGAAACGCTCCGGATCGTCTACATAGTAGCCAAATACAGTAGCGCCTCTGCCTGTGCTTGCATTCTCAACCGCTGCTTTCAGACGTTTTTTCAGGCCGTGTCCTGCGAAAATATTGTCGCCAAGAACCATGGCAACAGAGTCATCCCCGATGAAATCTTCGCCGATGATAAATGCCTGTGCAAGTCCGTCCGGGCTTGGCTGTACCGCATAGGTAAGATGAACGCCGAACTGGTGACCATCGCCAAGAAGCTCCTCAAAACGAGGGGGATCCTGCGGTGTGGAAATGATCAGGATGTCACGGATCCCTGCGTTCATGAGAACGGACATTGGATAGTAGATCATTGGTTTATCATAAATTGGAAGAAGCTGCTTGGAAGTAACCATGGTTAACGGGTAAAGTCTGGTACCGGATCCTCCGGCTAAAATAATTCCCTTCATAAAACATTCTCCTTTGCATGATTTCTACAGTCAGGACAAAATTTACGCAGATCCTGACCCTTGCTGTGTAACTACATTATAAAAGGTGACCTTACGTTACCTTCAAGGGCTTTTTTACAATTATTTCAAATTTGTTACTTTTTCACAAAGAAACACCCCTGCGTCTTTGGTAATGTGGAAGCCATGCTCGGTTTTTTTCTTCACATGGGCGCGAAAATCCTTGTAGCGGTCGGGCAGATACTGGTTCTGGTTGCCGTGGCAGGACAGAATATAGGAAATCAAAGGCTCCGCATCTGTGACGATCAGCTCATCCTCATAGGACTGCCAGGTGATTTTTCCGAAATACGGGGAAAGGATATCTGCGCCGTTTTCCCGGCCGAAGCGCTCGTACAAGCTGTCCGCGGAAAGGACAATGCGCTCGTCAAAGGACTGGACCAGCAGGCTGACTTCCCGCATGTGGCCGGAGCCGTAGGTGCTGCAAAGGAACCTTCCCCCTGGATTTAGGATTTTGCTGACGCCTTGGCACACTTTTCCCACATCCTCACAGTAGAAAAGCACATGGTTGGCGATCACCAGATCAAAGGTGCCAAGCTTGGATGGAATATTGTGGCAGTCAAATGCCTTGAAGGAAAAGCGGGGATCTTTTCCTCCGATGGCACGTCTGGCATCACGGAGCATGCCTTCTGAAATATCCGACAAAGTAATGTGCACATCCTTTGGAAGCCGGGAAAGATTCTGGGTCCAAAGGGCGCCGTCTCCACAGCCAAGCTCCAGAATGCGCATGCCCGGCTGAATCTGGCAACGGGTAAAGATCCAGGGAAACCAGCCTTCCTTATTTACGGAATAAAGGCTGTGCAGGTTGATTCTGGAGGAGATGTTGGATGCATTCTGATACTGGTTTTTCAGGCTTTTTTCCATAACGGTCAGGTGGATCAGGTCCAGCATGCGGCTCCAGTCCACGGTGTGTTCCTCGGAAATGGCCTGTGCCGTGTCCTTTAAGGTTTTTTCCACCAGCTGCATCTGCTCGATCCGGTCCTGGACCAGTTTCAGCTGGATATTTAAGGCATTCAGCATAAAATGGCTGTCCGGGTCTTCGATGGTCATTTCCTGGATATCCTCCAGGGAAAAGCCAAGGTACTTCAGAAGCAGGATCTGCTGCAGCCTTGCAAAATCCCCGTCTGTATAAAATCTTGCCCCTGCCTCTGTGACAAGGGATGGTTTGAGAATGTCGTGCTGGTCATAGTACCGGATGGTGCGAAGGGTCACCCCTGCCATCCGCGCGAACTGACCGGAAGAATAGTAGCCGTCTTTTTTCAAAGGATACCTCCCGGGCCGGGAAAGCTGCCCGACCCTTTTTCTATAGCAGTATTATAAGAAATATAAGTTCGATGCGCAAGGGGGAAGGATAGCTGCAGACAACCGTATGCAGTCTAATGCCGTCTTTTTCGCTGATTTTGCACGATTATGAGTGTTGTCGGCTTATGTTGTCACAATGAGTCGAACGTTTTTTCTTGAGCTTTTCCACCGAATATGCTACCCTTTATCCAAGGCCGCAAACGCGGGACCTTTTCCTGAAACTGGCAGTTCTGCCAGCTATTTTCCACAATAAAATGTAAAGAAGAGAAGAAAAACGGACAGGAGGTCAATATGAATCTATTCGATTTCACCTACTGCGGAAATTATAACCGTCAGATTCAGAACCTGGCCAGGATCGCCCCGGAAAAGTGGAGTTTCGGAGACTCCGGGGACAACGGGATCCTGAAAGGGTATCTGGAAAACACCTTTCGCAGACTGTATGAGGAGGGCAAGGTGACAGAGGAAAAAGAATACGCCCTTTTTCATACAGGACTCTTTAATCAGTATTATCAGCCTATTTATGCTTACTTTGTTCCCAATGTTGTGCCGGACAGACAGAAATGGTTTCTGGAAGGATTCTACACGGACTATTCGCTTTTGAAAATCAAAATAAAGGACCTGCCTCCGCGTGCCAGCTACGTGGAAAATCCTTCGGATCTGGTGTTCGACACCAAGCTGCCTGTGGTGCCCCAGTATGAGCATATTTTTGATGATGAGGAAAATGTGCAGCGCCTGCCTGCGGCTGTGCGGGAAAGCGGCATGCGGGTGCAGCTTTTTGACGGGGCGCTGCAGCAGACAAGGCGAATCTTGGAGTCGGACTACAAGGCGGCAATCCCTCAGTATTATAATCATTCCATCCAGCTCCTGATTCCCATCTGCCTGCAAAATCCCGGCGTCCCGGACCTTGCCCTCGCCTGCATGAAAACTCCGGACGGTACCAAATATCTTGGCAGGACATGCCTGACCCTTCGCATGGCGTACCACAACGCAAGGCTGCTGGCAAGACTGGATACAAGCTGGCTGCGGGCATGAGAAGTGATGCCGGCAGGCGACATGCCCGTTTTGTGAAAAAGTGTGAAAGAACTGTGATTTCTCATGTGAGACTGTTCAAAACTTTAAAATGGTGTTAGAATAGTAACATTAAGATCACAGAACGCAGGAGAACAAATGAGAATCGAATTAAAGGATGAGAATCAGGAAGAACCAAAGCAGATCGATGAGAATGATATCCACAACAAACACGAATCTGATCTGACGAAAAAGGAGAAGCGCCAGTTAGAAAAAGAGAAGCTGGCAGGCATGGGCCTTGGCGCCAAGCTTGGCTATATCTGGGCTTATTATAAGCCGCAGATGGCAGCCATCGTAGGCGTGATCGTACTTATTTTTGCGGCGAAGGATATTTATGACAATGCCCAGATTGAAACTGCCCTTACGATGATGGTCATTGATTCCTATGGCATGAAACAGGCCGGTGCAGAGGAAGCGGTTGAAAATATTCTGGGAATCCAGGATGACCCTTACCAGATCGTTACAGTAGATGAGAGCCTTCGCACAGAAGGAGACGGGGCAGCCCTGGAATCCTACAGCCAGATGTCCTTTACCACCAAGGTGGCGGCAAGGGCCATAGATGTGCTGGTAGGTTCCGAGATCTATATCGACAGCTTTGAGAACAAGGAAGAGTATTTCGCCAATTTAAGAGATCTTCTTCCGGAAGATGTTTTCGAGAAGTTAGGTGACCCGGAAGATCCCTACAGCATTTCCATTACCTCCCAGGAACTGGCATCTGAGCTTGAGGTAGCATACGAACCAATCAAGATCAGCATCCTGGTAAACTCCGAACACACAGAAAACGCAGTAACCTGGATCAGCGCACTGGCTGAGATGGCGGATTGAGGAAAGGAATATGTGCGGCATCGTCAGGAAGGAAAGTTAACGGTTTTGCATCCATGGCGAGTTTGGATGCAGCAGAAACTATAATCTAAGTTGTATAGAAGGCAGAGAATGTTCCATAAAAACGCATTCCCTGCCTTTGAGCATTCAGAAAGGAAAAGCAGTACGTTTTACAGCTTTTTCTGATAGTATTTTTCAATGAAAGCCAGGATGCCGTAGAGGAGCATGGCAATGATGCAAAGGATCACAATGGACATGAGAACCCAGGTAAGCTTGAAGCAGTGACTGCACATTCTGACAGGAAAAAAAGTGCAGAAACGCTCTGGCAGCAGGAGAAACTATGTGGCAGTTTGGAAGGGAAAACATAAAACAATTTAAAAAATCAGAGGAAGCGTTCGGCAATCCTCTTATGGGATATGCGCCCGGTGCGTGGAACCTGGAAATCAGCCAGGATATTTCCCTTCTCTATATGGACATTACCTGGGCAAAGCTTGAGCCAGAGGAAGGCGTTTTTGATTGGGAAACCATCGAGAGGGAAAACCAGCTGGCAAGATGGCGAAGCGAGGGCAGGCATCTGGTGCTGCGCTTTGTCTGTGATCTTCCAGGGGACAAGCCTCATATGGACATTCCCAAGTGGCTGTACGAAAAGACCGGGGGAGACGGAACCTGGTATGAGGGTGCTTACGGAAAAGGCTTTGCCCCGGACTATAACAATGAACTTCTGATTCGGTATCACAGCCTTGCGGTACAGGCGATGGGAGAGCATCTGGGCAAAGACGGACTCATTGCCTTTGTTGAGCTTGGAAGCCTGGGACACTGGGGTGAGTGGCATGTGAACTATGGACAGGGCATCAGACGGATGCCAAAGGAGTCGGTGAGAAACCAGTATGTAACGCCCTGGCTGGAAGCTTTTCCAGAAGCATTTTTCCTTATGAGAAGGCCCTTTGCCATTGCAGAAGCGTGCAGTATGGGCCTGTACAATGACGTTGCCGGGAAAAAAGAGGATACCGAGGAGTGGCTTCAGTGGATCCGGGAGGGCGGCACCTACAGCCAGACCATGGAGGAAAACGCTCTGTGTGCTATGCTGGATTTCTGGAAAAAGGCACCTTCCGGAGGGGAACTGACCAGTGCCCTGTCTATGGAAAAAATGCTGCAGATAGATCTTGAGGAGACAATGGAGCTGATTCGTTCGTCCCACACTACATTTCTGGGACCGAATATTGCAGATAAGACTTATAAAGAGGGTTACGACCAGCTTCTGGGAAACATGGGATACCGGCTCTGGATTTCGAAAGCCAGATGGAAAAGAAACCTTCTGGAACTGACCTGGGAAAATGACGGGGTGGCTCCTTTTTATGGAGACTGGAAGGTGTATCTGTATCTGGAAAATCCAGAAGGCAAAATTGTGGAGAATCCACAGGCAGACATTACGCTGTCACAGATTTTGCCCGGAGAACAGGTGAAGACAGCCATCTTGTTCGCCACAGAAAAGGTGACAAATCTTCTGAGGGAAGGTTACCGCCTGTCTGTAGGAATCGAAGATCCTATGACTGACAGACCCCAGGTACGACTGGCAATGAATTGCAAATATAAGAATGGAAAGAACATTTTGTGGGACGGACTAAAGTAGAAGGAGACACATAGAATATGGGAGAAAAAACAGTAAAATACGAGTATGAATACGGTCTTTGCAAGCGGATGCATTACCGGGGACTGTGGTGTGTGCGCTACGAGGGAGAACCAGGACATTTTGAGAAGGCTGGCATGGCCTGTTCCTGCGCGGTGGACGGATGCGATAAAGACTGTGCAGTTCTGGAAAGTGCGGATGCAGTCATCGACCCGGAGTGGGAATGGCACATGATCGATACGCCGCCAAGCAAATAATTTGCCTGGAGACGACAGTCCATATATGTTGCAACTGAGCCGGCGGCAGTAGTTGATGCAAATATGGGAGTGCTATTTGGTTAAGCGGCCTGCATATAATGACAAAAAGCGAATCAGGGAACAGGAGACGGATTCCCTGAATCTGCTGTCAGCCAGAGGAGAAATGTGCTATGCTTCCGTGTGAAAACAGAAGTGAAGGAAATGGGAAAAATGTTTGTGATGAAGAAAGGTCTGCCGTTTTTTCCAAGAGGAAAATTCTGGAATATCTTGCGGACATTTTAGAGGACGAGAATTTGATATCTCCTCTTGAGAAAATAGCCCTGAAAGAAAAAATAAATAAATACGAAGGCACTTTTTTATGATCCGCGCCGTAATCTACTGCAGATGCAGCACGGAGGAAGAGTGCCAGAGGGACGCCTTGGTAAGACAGGCGGCGGAGGCAAGAGAATGCGTCCGCCGCCTGAACTGGTTTCTGGCAGACGAATACATTGAAAGCAGATCCGGCACCAGCGTTCGGGGACGGGAACAGTACCAGCGGCTTTTTGAGGATCTTCTTGGAAAACGGTTTGACGTGGTGGTGATCAAATCCCAGGACCGTCTCATGCGCAACACAAAAGACTGGTACATTTTTATCGACCGGCTGGTATCCTGCAGGAAAAAGCTGTATCTGTACCTGGAACAGCGGTTTTACACGGCAGATGACAGTCTGATCACAGGGATCAAGGCCATTCTGGCAGAGGAGTACAGCCGGGAGCTAAGCCGCAAAATAAACAATGCCCATAAGCACCGCCAGCAGACGGGGAATGCCCTGATGCTCACTTCCAACACTTACGGCTACCGGAAACTGCCAGATAAAAGTTTCGAAATCATCGAAGAGGAAGCGCAGGTGAAACGCCAGATGTATGAGCTGTGTGCCGCGGGCTACGGCAGCAGGACCATCGCCCGGCTCCTCCGGGAAAAAGGAATTCGAAAACGAAACGGAACCTGTTTTTCCGACTCCGACATCCGCCGGATGATCCGCAATCCCATCAATAAAGGGACAGTGGTGATGAACCGCAGGCACTTTGATTTCGACACCAAACAGATGGTGAAAAATCCAAATGAGGACCAATATGTCTACGAAAACCGGATTCCCGCCATTGTTTCCAAGGAGTTGTGGGAGAGAGCAAATCGGGAAATCGATAAACGGGCAGGAAAAAAAACAGTAGGCATTAACCCTGGAAAACATATATTAAGCGGCAAGTTGGTCTGCGGTCTGTGCGGCGCTCCTTTTTACCGCACTACCAGAAAGCGAAAGCATGACCAAATCTGTCAGTGGAAATGCCGTACCTACCTGGAACAAGGCAGAACCAAACCCGGAAAAGAAGGCGGCTGTGATAATATTCATCTGGAAGAAAACGGTCTGTTTTCTTTTCTGGCGAATTCTATTTTTACTAACAGCAGTTGCTGTGAAGCAGAAGAGTTACTGGCAAAAATCTTTCTAAAGCTTCTAAAAGAATGCCTGCAGGAAACCCGGCAAAAAGAACAGGCACACTCCCAGCAATACCATCAAAAGCTCCGCCAGCAGCAGTCCCTTCTCCTGGAAAAATATTTAGAAGGTCTCATTGACGAATCCCTTTACAAAGAAAAACAGCTTGACCTGCAAAGTAAAATACAGGAACAAAACATACGGAATATTCCAAAGGAAAACTCTCACAGATCTTTCCCCACGCCGGAAGAACGCTTGGAAACGATCCGTCAGTTTCTCCTGCAAAATCAGTGCATTTCAAAAGCCTGTGTTTTTGGCATGCTGGAAACTGTAGAAAAAATCACGGTATTCCCGGAAAGGCTGGAAGTTCTCCAAAAAGGAAAACTGGGACAGACAATATTCTTGTGTGAGCTTTGCAGAATATGCTATACTACAGATTAAGCGCCAGACGGCGTACTATTTTTCCGAAGATAGGAAACAAAAAGTCGGATCAACAAGAAAGGATATAAAACAATGAACATAAGAAAATCCACTTCCCAGGATCTGCCCCAGATTCTGAATTTATATAAAATCGCCAGAGAATTTATGAAAAACAACGGAAACCCCAACCAGTGGGAGGACCGCTACCCGGAGGTCTCTACGGTAGAAAATGATGTAAAACAGGGGATTTCCTACGTGTGCGAGGAAAAAGGCAAAATCGTGGGCACCTTCGTATTTTTTATGGGAGAGGATCCAACTTACCGCGTGATTGAAAACGGTGCATGGCACAGCAGCCAGAAGCCCTACGGCGTAATCCACAGAGTAGCATCTGATGGAGAGACCAAAGGCGTCACCCGTGCCGCCTTTACTTTTGGAATGGAAAGAAGCGGCTATCTGCGCATCGACACCCACAGGGACAACAAGCCTATGCAGGGGGCTTTGAAGAAATTTGGCTTTCAGGAATGCGGAATCATTCACCTGGAAAGAGGAGATGAAAGAATCGCGTTTGACTGCCTGGAAGGGTAAAAAAAGAACACCCTGTTTTTGAAAAAAATATTTTCTTTTTTGAAGGAAAATTGGAAAACGATTCGTTATAAGAAGTGGAAAGAAAAGAGAACACAGCTGTAACTGGAAATAACAGCTTGAAAGATGAAATGTGTAAAATAGAATACGAAAAAGCTTCAGAATGCATACCTGCTGGAATGTCTGACTGCCATATATGATCAGGTACCCAAGTCCCTGTCTGGCGCCGATGAATTCCCCGATGATCACGCCCACCAGGCAAAGGCCGATGTTCACCTTCATATTTGCAAGGATCAGAGGGATGCAGGAAGGAAGAACGATTTTCAGAAGCTCCTCCTTTTTGCCCCCGCCGAGAGTGCGGATCAGCTTCCGCTTTTCCGGGTTCACTTCCCCGAAGCCTGTGTACAGGTTCAGGATGCAGCCGAAGATGGCCACGGACATTCCGGCCACAATGATGGTGCGCTGTCTGGCACCCAGCCATACAATGAGAAGAGGCGCCAGGGCGGACTTTGGCAGGCTGTTCAGGACCACCAGGTACGGCTCCAGCACCTTTGCAAGACGGGGACAGCTCCACAGTAAAACGGAGATTCCAAGCCCTGCCAGAACTACAAAGGCGAAGCTAAGAAGGGTTTCCTTTAAGGTAGCGCCAATGTGGACAAAAAGAGACTGGTCCTGTGCCATTTTCACAAAGGTCTGGAAGATCATGGAGGGGCTGCTGAAAATAAAGGAATCGATCCAGCCAAGCCGTGAGAAGATCTCCCACTGTGCCAGGAAAATAAGAAAGACCAGAAGCCTTGCACCAACAACAAGACAACGGTCCCTTTTCTGCCGCGCAAGATATGCTTTTTGTGCGTGGGAGGGCTCATGCATTCTGATTCAGCTCCTTCCAGATTAAGGTGAAATAGGATTTGAAAGCAGGCGCATTTCTTGATGCAAGAGGCGTGCGCTCTTCCATATCCAGATCTATGGGAACGATTTTTACCACAGAGGCAGGACGCCGGGAAAGGATCAGTACCCGGTCTGCCATGCTGATGGCTTCGGAAATATCGTGAGTGACAAGAATAGCCGGCTTTCGTTGTTTTTTTAGGATTTTTCCAATGTCATCACTTACATTCAGCCGTGTCTGGTAGTCAAGTGCCGAGAAGGGCTCATCAAGGAGCAGAAGATCCGGCTTTAACGCCAGGGTACGGATCAGTGCCGCACGCTGACGCATGCCGCCGGAGAGCTGGCTTGGACGGCTGTTCCGGAACTTATCCAGTTCATAAAGCTTCAGCAGTTCATCTACATAGGAGAGCTTTTCCTTTGTAAGCTCCCCCCGTATTTCCAGTCCAAGGAGAACATTGCGATAGACGCTGCGCCACTCTAAGAGATGGTCTTTTTGCAGCATATAGCCAATGCGGGAGCTGCCGCCTGTGAGAGGCTTTCCATCCATAAGAATGGTTCCCTGCTCCGCGCGGAGCAGTCCGCAGATCAGATTCAGCAAAGTGGATTTGCCGCACCCGGAGGGCCCTACAATTGCCAGGAACTCCTGGGACATCAGATCAAAGGATATATGAGAAAGGGCAGCGGTCTCCCCGGAAAGACTATGGTAAGAAAGGCTGACATCCTTTACTTCCAGAAGCGGATTCATATCGAAACCTCCATTTTTCTATAATTTATGATATGCTTTTGGTGGTGGGTATGATATAATGAAGTAATATATTCGGGCATAGCACGAATATATTACGCTACGCAAACGCAGCGAAGCGGAGTTCGCGGTTCCCGTGAAGCGAAATAATTTGATTTCAGGAAAGAAAAATATTATGAGTAAGAAGCAAACGGTTTTTAACCTTTTATTTCTGGTTGTGGTTTTCGGACTTACCATGTATCTGGTATTTCGCGGTAAGGATATCGGGGACATTATCAGTACAGCCAGGGAAGCAGATGCAAGATATCTGCTTCTTAGCATTGTGTGCGTGGTGCTTTTTATACTGGGAGAATCGGTGATCATCTTTTATATGATGAGAACCCTTGGCACCAGTGTGAAAATGGGACACTGTGCACTGTATTCCTTTGTAGGATTTTTCTTCAGCTGCATCACACCGTCTGCCTCCGGCGGACAGCCTATGCAGATTTTTTATATGAAGAAGGATAAGCTGCCCATTCCGGTTACCACCCTGGTGCTGATGATCGTCACCATCACCTACAAGGCGGTGCTGGTTGTGATCGGCCTTGTGATCTGCCTGTTTGGCGGAGGATTTCTTCGTGGTTATCTGGGAGATTACATGTGGGTGTTCTACCTTGGGGTAGGCCTGAATGTATTTTGCGTCACTTTTATGATGATACTGGTGTTTGCTCCCGGGCTTGCCAAATGGATCATGGTAACGGGGCTGAAGCTTATCGAGCACATCCGGATTCTGAAGCCAAGGAAGAGCAGACTTGAGAAGCTGGAGGCTTCCATGGATCAGTACCACGAGACTGCAGCATTCTGGGCCAGCCACAAAAGAGTGATCCTGAATGTGTTTCTGATCACCTTTGTCCAGAGATGCATTTTGTTTACTGTGACCTACTGGGTATACCGTGCCCTGGGACTTCATTCTTATGGAATCCTGACGATTACCATTTTGCAAGCCGTGATCTCTGTGTCTGTGGATATGCTTCCTCTGCCGGGAGGCATGGGAATCAGCGAGACCTTGTATATGGTGATGTTTGTTCCCGTGTTTGGAAGCCTGATGCTGCCGTCCATGCTGCTGAGCCGCGGAATTTCCTATTACGGGCAGATGTTGATCAGTGCAGTGATGACCTGCGTGGCCCACATGACCATAGGAAGACAGAAATAGAAAATAAGGATATGATTTGCTGCTATGAAGGAAGAAGAACGTTTGAAGAAGGAGAAACAGGATATGCTTGGATTTTATGATTATACGGTGGTGCTTACTTACATAAGCCTGGTAATTTCAGTATTTGGCATGACAAGGGCACTGGCCGGGGATTTTAAGGTTGCAATTTTGTGTCTGGCACTGTCCGGACTTTGTGATATGTTTGACGGGAAGATCGCGCGGACCAAGAAGGACCGTACAGAGGATGAGAAGAAATTCGGAATTCAGATCGACTCCCTGTGCGATGTGGTATGTTTTGGCGTATTTCCGGCATTGATCTGCTACTGTCTGGGAATGGACCGCATTCCTGGAATCATCATTTTGTGTCTGTACTGTGTGGCATCCGTGATTCGTCTTGGCTACTTTAATGTAATGGAAGAGAAGCGCCAGAATGAGACTTCTGAGCTGCGTCAGTATTACCAGGGACTGCCTATCACCTCTATGGCGATTATCCTTCCCTTTATTTATCTTCTGCGGAAGGGCTGCGGAGCGAACTTCCTTCTGGTGATCCATGTGGCAGTGGTTGTGGTCGGCGTACTTTTTATCAGTGACATTAAAGTGAAGAAGCCTCAGAATCCTATGGTGATCCTCCTGGTTGCCCTGGTGGCACTTGCGCTGTCCATGATGTTCCATTTGCTGTAAGATTTTCAGCATCAGGATCAGAAACTATCTGATTTCAGAGAAGTTTGGGAGGTACCTATGAAGTATATAGACAGAAAAGGCAACATTACCATAGAAGAGAATGAGCAGGACAAATTCCTCCGCCACCTTTACAACGACTGGGGCGGTCGGCTTTGTCTTCGGATCCTGGTGCAGCCCTTTGTGACAAAGCTGGGCGGCTGGTTTTTAAATACCAGGTTTTCTGCCGGAATGGTGCCGGGATTTGTACAGCGAAACGGCATTGATCTGTCTGTGTGCACCAGAGACAGCTTCCGCTCTTATAATGATTTTTTCACCAGACGGCTGAAAGATGGCCAGCGTCCGATTGCAGAGGACGAAAGCGTGCTGGTTAGTCCCTGCGACGGCAAGGTGACAGTCAGCCGGATCGGAAGTGATTCCCGGTTTTTTATTAAAGATACTCCCTACACTCTGGAACGGCTTCTGGGAAATAAGAAGCTGACAGAGCGGTATCTTGGTGGCTATGCCCTGATCCTTCGCCTGACTGTAGACGATTATCATCATTACTGTTATCCGGCAGACGGAATGAAATCACAGGCAGTGGAGATTCCTGGGGTTTTCCACACAGTGAACCCGGCTGCCAATGAGGTGTATCCCATTTACCATGAGAACACCCGGGAGTACTGCCTGTTAAAGACGGGGCAGTTCGGCACGCTTGTGCTGATGGAAGTGGGAGCTATGATGGTAGGAAAGATCACCAACCTGCATCCGGAAGCCTGCCAGGTAAAAAAAGGCGAAGAAAAAGGTTATTTTGAATTCGGCGGTTCCACTATTGTGCTGCTGATTCAGCATGGAAAGGTAAGACTGGATGCGGATCTTGTGGAGAATTCAGAGAACGGTTACGAAACAATTGTAAGAATGGGTGAGAGAATTGGCAAATGTAAATTACCAAAAAGAGCTTGAAAAATTAATTGAAGGGCAGCAGAAGGCGGGAAGAGTCCCCAGACTTTTCCTTCACGCCTGCTGCGCACCCTGCAGCAGTTACGTCCTGGAATATCTTTCCAGGTTTTTTTCTGTTACAGTATTTTTTTATAATCCCAATATTTCTCCAAAAGAGGAATACGAAAAAAGGGTAGCAGAGATCCGCAGGCTGATCAGCGAGATGGAGTTTCTTCATCCTGTGTCCCTGGTGGAAGGGGGGTATAAGCCAGAGGATTTCTATGAGATGGCGAAGGGGCTTGAGGATGTGCCGGAAGGGGGCGAGCGGTGTTTTAGGTGCTACCGCCTTCGTATGGAAGAGGCAGCCAGACTGGCGAAAGAGGGCGGCTATGATTATTTTACCACCACTCTTTCCATCAGCCCTCTGAAAAATGCAGGGAAAATCAACGAGATCGGACAGGAACTGTCCCAAATCTATAAGGTGGAGCACCTGCCCTCCGACTTCAAGAAGAAAAACGGCTACAAGCGTTCCATCGAGCTCTCCCACGAATACGGGCTGTACAGGCAGAATTACTGCGGCTGTGTATTTTCCAAACGGGAGAGCATGGAAAAGCAGCGACAAAGGGAAGAACAGGAAAAATGCGAATGTGGCTCTAAAATGCAGTAAAGTAGAAGAAACCTGGAAATTCTCTTTGCAATTTAGATAAAGTGTGTTAAACTAGCACTTGAATGTAGTAAAGTTAGAAAGAAATGAGGAAAAATATATGGCACAGCTTTGGGGCGGACGTTTCACAAAAGAAACCGACAAACTGGTTTATAATTTCAATGCGTCCATTTCATTTGATCAGAAATTTTATGAGCAGGATATCCGCGGCAGCAAGGCACATGTAAAAATGCTTGCCAAACAGGGCATTCTGACAGAAGAAGAAAGAGACAAGATCCTTGAAGGACTTGAAGGAATCCTTGCAGATGTAAAGGCAGGCAGACTTGCGATCACATCTGAATACGAGGATATTCATAGCTTTGTGGAGGCCAATCTCATTGACAGAATCGGAGATCCAGGCAAGAAGCTTCACACCGGAAGAAGCCGTAATGATCAGGTGGCGCTGGATATGAAGCTGTATGTGCGCGATGAGATTGACGCCATTGACCAGGAGGTGAAGGCACTTCTTGAGGCTCTTCAGAAGATCATGGAAGAGAATGTGCATACTTATATGCCTGGCTTTACCCATTTGCAGAAGGCACAGCCGGTAACCCTGGCACATCATGTGGGTGCATACTTTGAGATGTTCCGCCGTGACAGAGGACGTCTTTTTGATATCCGCAGACGAATGAATACCTGTCCCCTTGGAGCAGGTGCCCTTGCAGGAACTACCTATCCTCTTGACAGAGAATATACCGCCAGGCTTCTGGATTTTGACGAGCCAACCAGAAACAGTATGGATTCCGTATCTGACAGAGATTATGTCATTGAGCTGTTATCTGCCCTTTCTACTATTATGATGCACCTCAGCCGTTTTTCAGAGGAAATCATTTTGTGGAATTCCAATGAGTATCGTTTTGTGGAAATTGATGATGCATACAGCACCGGAAGCAGTATTATGCCGCAGAAGAAGAATCCGGATATTGCAGAGCTGGTAAGAGGCAAGACCGGAAGAGTTTATGGCGCTTTAAATTCATTATTAGCTACAATGAAGGGAATTCCGCTTGCATATAACAAAGATATGCAGGAGGATAAGGAATGGGCATTTGACGCGATTGATACTGCGAAAGGCTGTCTTGCCCTATTTACCGGAATGTTAAAGACCATGGAGTTTAACAAAGACCGAATGGAAGAAAGTGCAAAACACGGATTTACCAATGCCACAGACGCAGCCGATTATCTAGTAAATCATGGTGTTCCGTTCCGAGATGCACATGGGATTGTCGGTCAGCTTGTTTTGACCTGCATTGAGAAGAAGATTCCGCTTGATGAACTTACTTTGGAAGAATATAAGAAGATATGTCCAGTGTTTGAAGAGGATATTTACGAAGCAATCAGTCTGGAAACTTGTGTAAATAAACGTACAACGATCGGAGCTCCTGGGCGAGAAGCAATGGAGCAGGCAATCAAGATTTATGAGGAATATATGAAGAATTATTAGGAGGAGAGAAAGATGGAGAAGAAATTAAGAGTTGGTATTTTAGGGGCGACAGGAATGGTTGGACAGCGTTTTATTTCTCTGCTTGAAAATCATCCGTGGTTTGAAGTGGTGACAGTTGCGGCAAGTCCAAGATCCGCAGGAAAAACCTATGAAGAGGCAGTGGGCGGACGTTGGAAAATGACGACACCGATGCCGGAAGGAGTAAAAAACCTGGTCGTACACAACGTAAATGAAGTAGAAGAAGTTGCAGCTACCGTTGATTTTGTATTCAGCGCTGTCGACATGACAAAGGATGAGATCCGAGCGATTGAAGAGGCGTATGCAAAGACAGAGACACCGGTTGTATCTAACAACAGTGCCCATAGATGGACACCGGATGTACCGATGGTAGTACCGGAGATCAATGCAGATCATTTTGAAGTGATCAAAGATCAGAAGAAACGTCTTGGAACAACACGCGGATTCATTGCAGTAAAACCAAACTGCTCAATCCAGAGCTATGCACCTTGCCTTGCAGCATGGAAAGAGTTCGGACCAAAAGAACTGGTTGTTACAACATACCAGGCAATCTCCGGAGCAGGTAAGACATTCAAAGACTGGCCGGAGATGGTGGAGAACATTATCCCTTATATCGGCGGAGAAGAAGAGAAGAGTGAGCAGGAGCCGCTTCGTGTACTTGGTAAAGTAGAGAACGGACAGATCGTGAAAGCAGAGCTTCCGAAGATTACATGCCAGTGTGTGCGTGTACCGGTTCTGAACGGACATACAGCAGCAGTATTCATCAACTTCGAGAAGAAGCCTACAAAAGAGCAGCTGATCGAGAAACTTGTAGCATTCAAGGGATTCCCACAGGAAGCAGAACTTCCGAGTGCTCCGAAGCAGTTTATCCAGTACCTTGAAGAGGACAACCGTCCACAGGTAACAGAGGATGTGAACTACGAGCGTGGAATGGGCGTATCTATCGGACGTCTGAGAGAAGATACAATGTTCGATTACAAGTTTATCGGACTGTCCCATAACACAGTAAGAGGTGCAGCAGGTGGAGCAGTTCTCTGTGCAGAGGCATTGACAGCAAAAGGATATATTGCAGCAAAATAAGAAAATAGAAAAGGCAGTGGCAGTACAAAAATAGTCACTGCCTTTTATACGTATACAAGTCGGGAAGGCAGCTGCCAATCCGATGAAAGAAAATGGGGATAAAAATAAAAATGGTATGAGTAGGAGGATTTTATGGAGAAGGAGAAAAAAGGAAGAGCGATTGCACTACTTCCAATAGGAGTGTTTTTGATCATTTTTCTCGGTGCGGGAATTGTGTTCAAAGATTTTTATGCGATGCCGGCGATCGTTGCGTTTTTGATCGCATTGTTTGTTGCATTTTTGCAGAATAAAGAATTGAGTTTTAACAAGAAGATTGAAGTGATTGCCAAAGGTGTTGGTGAGGAAAACATCATTACGATGAGCCTGATCTTTCTCTGTGCCGGAGGCTTTTCAGGTGCAGTTACTGCAGCCGGCGGAGTAGACAGTACAGTCAATTTAGGATTGTCATTGATCCCGGCACATTTTGCAGTTGCAGGTCTGTTTCTGATCGGATGTTTTATTTCGGTCTCTATGGGGACTTCCATGGGAACGATTGCAGCACTTGCACCGATCGCAGTTGGAATCAGTGAAAAGACAGGATTTGCACCTAGTATCTGCATCGGAGCAGTTGTGTGTGGAGCTATGTTTGGAGATAACCTTTCTATGATCTCTGATACAACAATTGCAGCAGTTAAGACACAGGGATGTGAAATGAAAGACAAGTTTAAGGCAAACTTTTTCATCGTTCTTCCGGCAGCGATTATTACAGTATTAATCTTCTGGTTTGCAACAAGAAATATGAATTTCCATTTGGAGGAAAACGTAAGTTACAGCCTTTGGGAAGTTCTTCCGTATATGGTTGTTCTTCTTGGAGCACTTATCGGAATCAATGTATTTGTTGTTTTGATCAGCGGAATTGTGATTTCCCTGATCGTAGGTGTAAGCATGGGACATATTGCACTTTCTGAAATGTTCCAGGTTGTTGGAAATGGTGTGACATCAATGTATGACATCACAGTTATTTCTATCATTGTAGCATGTATCGTATCACTTGTGAAAGAGCATGGTGGAATCCAGTTCATTCTGAATCTGATCAAGAGCAAGATCAATGGAAGAAGAGGAGCAGAATTCGGAATCGCACTTCTTGCCTTTTTTGTTGATGCATGTACAGCAAATAATACGGTTGCCATTGTTATGACAGGTCCAATCGCAAAAGAAATCAGTGAAGAGTTTGATGTGGATCCGAGAAGATCAGCCTCACTTCTGGATATGTTTACATCTGTAGGCCAGGGTATCATTCCATACGGAGCACAGCTTCTGTCAGCAGCAACACTGACCGGATTGACACCGCTTCAGATTATTCCGAATCTGTATTATCCGCTTCTTATGGGAGTATGCGGAGTTTTGGCAATCATCTTCCGGCCACAGAGTAAAAAAACTACAGTAAAGTAAAGTGGTAACTTAAAAAAGCAAAAATAATATATTTTCTTGTGGTATAAGAAAAGTTGTGTTATACTTGCAGACAAGAGTGATTTTCACTGGAAACTAAAAGTAAGAAATCAAGATAAAAGAGGGATGTAAGGATGAATCTATTATACAAAAGCACCAGAAATTCAGACAAGACTGTTACAGCTTCACAGGCCATCTTAAAGGGACTGGCTGATGATGGAGGACTGTTTGTTCCTGTATCCGTTCCGAAGCTGGATGTAACAATGGATGAACTTAAAGACATGTCATATCAGGAGACAGCTTATGCAGTTATGAAACAGTTCTTTACAGATTTTACAGAAGAAGAACTGAAACACTGCATCAACAGTGCTTATGATTCAAAGTTTGATACAGAAGTGATCGCACCACTTGTGAAGGTGGGAGATACTTATCATCTGGAACTGTTCCACGGAGCAACGATCGCATTTAAAGATATGGCACTTTCTATCCTGCCGCATCTGATGATCACTTCCGCAAGAAAGAACCAGGTGAAAAATGATATCGTGATCCTGACAGCAACTTCCGGAGATACAGGTAAGGCTGCACTTGCAGGTTTTGCAGATGTTCCGGGAACAAAGATCATCGTGTTCTATCCAAAGGGAGGCGTAAGCCACGTTCAGGAATTACAGATGGTGACACAGAAGGGAGAGAATACTTCTGTTGTAGCAATCCATGGTAACTTTGATAACGCACAGAGCGGTGTGAAGGCAATCTTTGAAGACAAAGAGCTGGCAGCAGAATTAGATGCGAAGGGATATCAGTTCTCATCAGCAAACTCCATCAATATCGGACGTCTTGTACCGCAGGTTGTTTATTATGTATATGCTTATGCAAAGCTGCTTGAGAATGAAGAGATCCAGGCAGGCGAGGAGATCAATGTCACAGTTCCGACAGGAAACTTTGGAAATATCCTTGCTGCATATTATGCAAAACAGATGGGCGTGCCGATCGCAAAACTGATCTGTGCTTCTAATGATAACAAGGTTCTCTTTGATTTCTTCCAGACAGGTGTCTATGACAGAAACAGAGAATTTATCTTGACATCTTCACCGTCCATGGACATTCTGATCTCAAGCAACCTGGAGCGTCTGATCTACACAATCGCAGGACAGGATGCACAGAAGGATGTAGAGCTCATGACACAGCTGAAAGAAAAAGGTGTGTATGAGATCACAGCTGAGATGAAGGAAGGTCTGAAAGACTTTGTCGGAGGATTTGCGACAGAAGAAGAAGTGAAAGAGACGATCCATGACACATATCAGAAGACAGGATATGTGATGGATACTCATACAGCAGTTGCAGCACATGTGTGTGCACAGTATCGTAAAGATACAAAGGACGAGAAGACCGACTGTTATTGCTTCCACAGCAAGTCCGTACAAGTTCGTACGCAACGTTATGACAGCAATTGATCCGAAGTATGATGAGATGGAAGACTTTGCACTGATTGATGAGCTTGAAAAAGTATCTGGCTTCCCGATTCCAAATGCGATCAAAGAAATCCGTGATGCAGAGGTTCGTCATACAACAGAGTGTGATGCAGATCAGATGAAAGAGACAGTAAAAAATATTCTTGGGGTGTAAAAAATGGATAACAGCTTGTGGGGATTTATAGGTATTTTTGTTCTATGTTGTGGAATTTACGCATTGTATTCCTTTGTTATAATGAAAGTAAAGGGCGAGATCAATGCATCAATTCTCCTGGGAAAAGATTATACTTATAAAAAATGTAAGGATAAAGAGGCTTATATAGCAAAAACAGCTCCGGCACTTTTTGTCTTTGGACTGGTATCTGTGATCTATGGAGTGATCGATGTGATTCACTGTTATGTTCATACAATGACAATAGTAGATACAGTTGCAATGATTATTTTCCTTATTGTATTGATCTGGTTCGGTGTTTATACAAGAAATCTCAGAAACAGATATTATTAAAAATGTCAGTTCCGTTTCTTTTTGCTGA
>OLRY01001578.1_pt1 | contig 20175 bp, 20 predicted proteins | sample 1672541 | NCBI WGS metagenome assembly OLRY01 (sample SAMEA3136697, study PRJEB25190) | human gut metagenome | biome: human gut; feature: human-associated habitat; material: faeces | place: Austria | collected 2013 | reverse complement strand
CTCATCGGCTTCATCGTCCCCATCGCGCTTCTGGGCGCCCCCTTCGTGTTCCTCATAGCGCCGCGCCAGGGCGCCGTGACCGTCGGCCTGGCCGTCTTCTTCCTCGCGGCCGTGCTGTTCGACGTGAAGAACCTGCGCAACGCCCTGCGCGCCTACCGCGCCGCCAAACGTGCCGCCCGGGCGTAGCGCCGCCCCTCCACGACCTCGTGCTATACTAACCGCTTCCAGGTAACGTTCGCGGGAAGGGTCCGGTTGAAGAAAGCGCTGCTGCTCGTTCTCGGCATCGTCGCGGTGTGCTTCCTCATCGCGAACGCCGACTACCTGGCGAGCTTCCTCGCCACGCTCCAGACCGGTGCGCTCGTGCCGCTCGTGGTGGCGTGCGTGCTCATGCTGGCCCGCCATCTCGTGCAGGCGGCCTCCTACGACGCGGCCTTCGAGGCCGTGGGCCATAAAACCGGCTTCTGGCACAACGTCGTGCTCATCTTCTCGCTCGTGTTCATCAACACGTTCTGCCTGTTCTCGGGCGCCACGGGCGTGGCGTTCATCATCGACGACGCGCACCGCACGGGCGCGGACGCGGGCACGTCCACCAGCGTCAGCAGTGGGATGGAAAAACAGTCGCAGAAGCGGATAAAACGCGCCCCTTTGTCAGATGCATTGATTTCCAGAGAACCCGCCATATACTTACTTTGGTTTGCCACAATTCCGATGGTTTCACCGTCAAGCCTTGCGAAACCGACCACAATGTTTCGTGCAAAGGCAGACTGCACTTCAAAGAAACTTCCTTCATCTACAAACGTGTTGATTACATCTCTTACATCATAAGGCTTTTTTGAATCAACCGGAACAATATTACTAAGTGCAACACAGTTATCTTTTTTCTTTCCCGCTACTGTCATTGGCTTTTCATCATTGTTCTGCGGCAGATAGCCCAATAACTGCCTTACGCCATTCAGGCAAGAAAGATCATCCGGATAAACAAAATGTGCCACCCCGGATATAGCGCTGTGTACGGATGCGCCGCCAAGATCTGAAGAAGATATTACTTCTCCTGTAACGGACTTCGCAACCGCAGGACCAGTAATATACATCTGGCTGGTCTTCTCAGTCATAAATATGTAATCCGTAATCGCCGGGGAATAACAGGCACCTCCGGCACAAGGACCAAGGATCACTGAAATCTGTGGGATAACACCGGACGCAATGGTATTGCGGTAAAAGATATCTGCATAGCCAGAAAGACCATCAATCCCCTCCTCGATTCTTGCTCCTCCACTGTCATTAATGGAAATGAAAGGAACCTTCATTTCCAACGCCTTATCCATGACACGGCAGATTTTTGTCGCCTGGGCTTCACCGAGAGAGCCTCCTCCTACGGTAAAATCTTGCGAAGATGCAAATACAATTCTGCCGTGGATACAGCCATATCCAGTTACAACACCATCGCCAGGACGTTTTTTCTTGTCCATTCCAAAATCGGTCGCGCGAGATGTTATCATGTTATCCATCTCAACAAACGTGCCGTCATCAAAGAGAGCCTCCATGCGTTCCCGCGCGGTCAGTTTGCCGGAAGTGTGCTGTTTTGCGATGCGATCCGGCCCACCAGCACTCGCTAGTACCTCTCTTTTTTGGTTTAACAAACTAATGCTATCATTCCACCTTTGTTCCATAACCTAATTCTGCTCCTTCCGTTAACACGATTAGTATCTATGGCCTTTTCTGCTTATCATAGATTTAATTACACAAATTGCATACTTCAAATCTTCCTTGTAAAATATTAAGGCAGCAATAAGAACCACCACACAAGCATATACACCAACAACCACGGAAATGCCAACCCACTGCACCCAACTTGCAATACCTATCTTTCTAAGAACAATAAAACTGGGTATCACTATTATAGCCATACACGAAAAAGTCCAGATAATCTTCTTAAAAACAAGACTCCTTCCGCGTTTCACGACATTATTGTCAATGTATAAAGCATAGCTCACAGTTCGGTATAAATTTGCCACCAGTGTACCAATAGCTACCCCTTCCAAACCTATAATGTTGACCAAAACAACTGAAATCAATAAATTTAGAGTTGCTTCCATAATTGCTGCATTTCTAGTTTCCTTATAATGCCCTATTCCCTGTACCAAAGCAAGATAAGGAACACGTATCCCCTGAGTTGCAAATGCCAGCGAGATCAAAACTGCATAAGACGGCTGAAGGTAATTAATATCTGTGACATTTTGTGGTACATACAATGAAACAAATGGCAGCACCATCACCATAGCAATTCCAAATGCAATCGAATTGAATGCGTTAACAAATAACTCAAAAACACTTAAATTTTTTTTGATTTTTTCTTTTTCACCACTCGCCCACATACTTCCAAAGATAGGTTCTGTCCCTTTTGTGAATATTGTTTGAATTTTTTTTAAGGCCGACATAACCATATTATATACTGTATAAACCGACACAATTTTTATATTAGTAAAAATAGTCAAAACAATAATATCCGTATTATCATGCACAATATTGGCCAGGGCGTGCATCATGGCATTACCGCGCCTGCTGAGTGCTGACATATCTGGTTTGCAATGCTTATCCAATTTATATTTTCTGGTAACATATATGTTTTGAAGCAGTGGACGTAACACATAAACAAACGCGCTCACCAATTTAACTATATAAATACTAAAACCAGATACTATCAAAAACACAGAAAGGAAAAGGTTCAAAATTGCTGCAATGCACGAGAAGATATTTGAAATATATACACTCTGGTCAGCAAGCAAAAATGTCTGGTAAGTCACCCCAAAAAAGTATTCCGCAAAGGAACTCACACCTACTATTAGTATCAGGATTGAAACATCTACGTATGAAAATCCCGTATGTACCACCAAAGGATACACTAACGAAAGCACAATGATATATATTCCTAAAATAAGAGCAATCTTTCGCATATAGCGTTCTGTAGCTCTTACGATTGCGCTTGTACCAGCATTATCATTTTCAGACAGAGTTTTGTATAATGCCACGCGGGTAGACGCTGTAACACCTAGTGTCAAAATCTGAATCATTCCCAGAAACTGAGTTGCGGAAGAAACAATTCCGTTGTATGATGATCCAAAGTATTGAAGAATATATCTAGGAAGAATCAGTCCAGAAAGCATTGATATTATTTCTAATAGCGCTGATGTTATTATATTAATTGATGCTTTTTTTGTTCTTGACATTGTCCTGCTGATGCTCCTCAAGTCTTTTAAATTACATTCCGCCAAAAATATTTTTTCAGAAAGCTACTGTTTATATTTTGATGGAATTTGCTCTTCACTCTTCGGGATAATATGATTGGTTCCCACAACGGTAGAATGTGAAGGCACATCTTTTGTAACAATCGCATGAGCACCTATCGTTACATCATCCCCTATTTTCAGATTTCCAATAATTGCACAACCAGCGCCCAAAATACAGTCGTCTCCAAACACCGCTTTCTTATATGTTCCAACAGAATTATCCCAATCTTCTGGCTTTATTGATGACATAACATGGCAAAAAGGATAAAGCTTACAATTGCTGCCAAATATAACTCCATATCCAACTCTGAGTGGTGCCGCATGGACAAGATGAAAATTTTCGCCCACTTCTATGTCTGGTCTAATATTGATCTGATATCTATCTAGATTCCTATTATATAGCCTCCATGCGCGAAGCTTATTAAGCTTTCCACCTTTTTTATACAATTCAATTGCTTTTAGTATTCTTTTCTCTCCTACTCGGTCATAATCATAAACACCGATCATTCTTAAAAGTGCATTTTTAATTCGCATAATTCTTTTTCTCCCATCCTAAATGTATACGTCATAAACCACAAAATATCAAATTTGGTATCAAATGTATGTCTTATCTTCGTTAATCAGTAACCCGTCTTAAGTATTCTTCCCCACAATGCTTGAGAGAACTAATGCAACATTTCTTCTTTGAATAATCAATGATTTCACAAGAAATTGAACCAGTATATATACGGCTCTTTAAACCTATTGTATTCAAAAGGTTCATAATTCGATCAGGAGCAGCAGGCGGCAGCAGAACATAAAATTGTTTCTCAAATACCAATGAAAAAGCTGTTCCATGAAATGAATTAGTCACAACATAATCCGCATTTGCCATAAGTCTTACAAATTCTCTTGGACCTGCGTTCCGTATGATGCGGTCTGCCTTTCCCAGCGGTCTCAGTGCTTTGGTTATAACTGCAACTTCCATGCTGTATTCCTTTGCAATTTTCTTTGCAACTTCATACAACCTTTCATCTTCGATCAAAGCGTATACCAAGACATATTTCTTTCTTTTTCGCTCCTTTATCCCCAGTAGCCTCTTCCATTCCTCCCCTGTATGTAAGAACACAGGATCTGGCATCACTTCTACAGAAATATCTAATTCGGACTTAAGTAAATCTGCTGCAGACTTTTCCCGTACCGACAGAAAATCAAATGAATTCAAATATGCCAAACAGTCATCTCTTTTTTCTATCTGATACGTACCCATACTTGCCGCATATGATGTCTTCTTTCCTTTCTCAACAAAATCCAGAAAAAAAGTTGTATCGTTTCCTGTCAATTTCAGATTAAACACCTGATCGCTGCCAGTGATAAATACGTCGTATTTTCCATTTGACCCTTTGATTGTCTCCTTTGAATAAGCCTTACTCCTCTTAGAATATCTTCTAAAGCAAATATAGCGGAGGCGTCTCGGTAGAAATACTATGTTATAAATAAGATTATAAATTCTCGGTTTCATACCGATTTTCAAATGAAACACCGGCCGCATTTTATGCATTGCATCAATTGCAGAACAACGATAGTCGATCAGTTCAGCGTCATTCCCCATGTCTTCCAGCATCCTTTGAAGCGAATATGCCTGTAATGCCGCGCCAAGATTATATGCATTTGAAAAAGTTAAGATTCCAATACGCATAAATCCTATGCTCCTTTCTCTAGCGGAATTAAAGTTAACATTATTCCTATAAAATATGTTATACAAAAATTGTAGTCATAGAGTGGATTCCCGCTTGCACAGTATGCAAGGAAAAAAATCTGGATGGCTATACCCATTTCTATTATATATTTTTCCGGAACATGGGCATCTGTCTTAATAATCTTCCTGTATTTCCCCATCCCATATACAAGTGATGACGTCACGGCCAAAAGAAAAGTCACAAGACCGAATATTCCCGTCTCACAAAGCAACTGGATATAAACACTGTGGACAGCATAAGATACGTCTGCCAGCCCAAAGAATCCTACTGTATTGAGACGGTACCTCCCCCATCCAATACCGGTAAATGTATGACCTCTATACAGCGAGAAAGCAAGCTCATACAGCTCCGTCCGTCCAGAAAGTGTTTCATCCTCCGTAGCAAATCTTTCCACCAGCGAATCAAGAGCATCCTGGATCAAGGGAACCTTGTTGTAAATAATCACCAGTACAATTGCAATAACCAAAAAAGAAAAAATTCCTTTTATTAATTTTTGTATATGAATCTTTTCTAAGTTCTCCTTTTTAACTGACAAAATAGCAATCACCGCAACCGTTATTGCTGTATCAGCAATGAATCCTCTCTTCTGAATCAACAGTGCTCCGGCTCCAAAAATCAGTAAGGTGATCCATCTGCTTGCCCAATTCCATCTTTTCTGCTTTAACCTTGTATTTGCAATATAAGCCACAAGGCCAGAATAAATATAGCAACCAGCAGAAGCCGTATGCGGTAAAAGGCCGCCAGTCGCTGTCAGCCGCCTCTTCACATCACCTGATGCCTCCGTATAAAGATTGATTAACCCTTCGCGGAATAATCCGAATGCACTATCAAGAATGACAGACAAGCTGACTACAATCCCGATAATATACAGCCCTTTCAAAATCAATTCATAATCCGCTTTTCTCTGCATCATAAGAATGCAGACCAATACACCACACAAAATCACAGACAAATCATAAATCACAGCTCTGGGTCTTGACAGCGATTCCATGGCAATAACTCCCAGGAACAGAAACCAGATGTAAAGAAAAGATCCCTTTATCCTTCTACTTATCAAAACCATCAATGCAGTCAATATCCACAAGGTGTAAAGTGGAACCATGGTGCCTATAGAGGCCGTGATCCTGAATACGCCCCAAACATTCCACCAGAAAGGCCATATAGCAAAGCAGCATAAGAGCAGATTATTTAAAATAATCGTTTTTCTTCTTCCAGCGTTTCCTGCAATCATGTTCTGCTTACCTCATTCTTCAAAATATATTTCAAGAACCTTCTGCAAGTTCCTCAAAGACTATATTCATATCCCATTGTATTCTTATAAATAATGCTCAGTTTCCTACAGATAGACTCTTCACTGAAGCGCTCTTTTGCATATTCCGATATCCATTCGCTGTTGTACTCGGAATAATGCTCATATATGAACAGCAGCGCATCCTCTAATGTCCTGGTGTCCTGACAGTCAACCATAACCCCAAGACGTGCATCCGCATTGTCAGCAAACACTGTTGTTGTCGTTGTTGTTATAACAGGCTTTCCACATGTCCATGCCTCAATAACCGGCACACAGAAAGTCTCAAATTCGCTGAACACCACCAACGCATCCGTTCCTGCTATTAAGCTTGCCATTTTATCCCTGGATACCATCCCCAGGAGACGCACCTGGTTTTCCGCATTTCTTCGTTTGATAATTTCAGCCAGGTTGCTATATTCTTCTCCATCGCCAGCCAGTGTCAGTGTAACATCGGTCTGTCCCTGGAACACATTCAGAAATGCTTCAATCACCTTATCAAACTGTTTGACCGGAACAAGGCGTCCGCAAGATAAAAACCGGAAGCCATCATGTTGTCCCTTAACTGGTTTGAAAACAGAATTAACAACATTCGGGATAACCATTACTTCTTTCTTTGTCCCTGTCAACTCAATGATTGCTTTCTTTAATAATCCCCCAACGCAGCAAATTGCATCAGCATTTTTCACAAAGTCTTTAAGATTCTTCAGATATTCTGGTGAGAGGGTTTTATTCTGAACCTGTGACCAGTGCTCTGTACCCACAACTTTCGCCCCATTTTCCTGCAACCCACGAAAAAAATCATATTGAAATAGAGCCGGGTAATGTACATGTACAATGTCAGGAACCCCATATTTTTTTCCTATTGCTTTTAATATCCGACGCCATAAAGGCGCATATAATCTATTTCTAATAACAGCAGGCAGCCGTCCAATCGGGATATTCATCCCGATTACACAAACACCATCTCTTGTCTCTCTTGTGAAGCCAAACTTTCGCCAGTGTCGTATCGAACGTAAATCAATATAGGGGTAATATACTTCATATCCAGCTCTTGCCAGCATCTTGGCCTGTTCATATTCAAAGCTCCCCTGCATATTGTTTTCTTTTGATGGCAGATCCCTTCCTACAACCACAATCCTCATTTTCTGATTTCCTGTCATTCAATCTTAATTCCCATCTTTCCCAATATCCTCTTACCATTCTCATAGGAACCATAATGCAGGATATCTTCCGAATCAAACATGATATCAAAAGTATCTTCCAGTTCTGAGATCAATGAAAGGTGTGCAACAGAATCCCACTGAGGGACTGATTTAAACGTGAAATCTTCGTTTAAGGAAGCTTCCTTTACTCCAAGCACATCTATAAAAATCTTATTGTATTTCTCCAAATTTGTCATACCGATACCTCACAATCAATTCCGCCAAATTGTTATAGACAGATTAGCTTTTCAAAATCATTTCTAGGTCCAATGCTCCAACTGCCTGCCGGAACATTTTGTAATTATCCAAAGCATACCGACAGGCCCGGAACTTATTCTTAGCAACTGACTCACTTTTTCATCAACGTTACAATGTCGCCAATAGTCTCAAAGCCCTTGATGACATCCCCACTCAGCTTCACGCCGAATTCATCATCCATCAAAACGATAAGGGAGAGCTTCGCCATGGAATCATACTCATCAACATCCGCAAGAGCAGTATCCAAGGTCAACGTTCCCTCATCAATTTCCCAAGTTTCCTCAAGCATTGCGATCTTTTCCTGATCTGTCATTTTAGATTTCCTCCTGAATTGTTTTATTTATTACTCCTGGTTTTCCAGGTTGTAATCGCTTAAGTAGCCAAACTACAGTAGAGTGTTTCTCTCCGTAATTCCAAGTCGCTACTTTTATCAGATACCTATTAGCACGTTGACAGCCCTCCATCAACGGGCATGGTAATTCCCGTAATAAACCTAGCCGAAGGACTAATAAGAAATGCAATTGCATTTGCAATATCCTGTGGTTGCGCTATACCAAGATATTGACGGCTAAGTAATTCCCTATTAGACTCACTGCCTTCACCATATTTTTCAAGATAACGTTCATATAGCTCTGTTGCTGTCATGGAAGGCGCCACCGTATTAATGCAAATGCCTTTCTCGGCCAGTTCTTTTGCCATACATCTTACCGCAGAATCCATCGCAGATTTGGAAGATGAATAGATTGCTTTAGATTTATCTCCTCGCAAAGACGCACAGGAACTTACCCCCACGATTCTCATTCCAGAATTAAAACGTCCTTTTCTGGAAACCTGCCGAACCACTTCAAAAAAACCAAAAAAGTTCACACTAAAAGCAGCTTGCACTTTGTCCGGTTTTGACTGAATGAGAGGGAGTGCCATGCCGATACCTGCTGCATATACCAATCCATCTAATGAACCATCTTTTTCAACAACATCCTTAATAAGGGGTTCAATTGATTCTACATTACTGATATCAGCCACATAGAAATCATGTCCTTCACCCTCAAGACACTCTACTGCCCCTTTAAGCATTTCTTCACGCCTGGCAACCAAAGTCAGCCTGGCTCCTAATTCACTCAATGTTATGGCAGTCTGTCTCCCAATTCCAGAAGAGGCTCCAATAATCAAAATATGTTTACCAGACAAATCTATTAAATTATTCATTTGGTTCTATCACCTCGTCATGCGGATACCCGTCAACAAAATAATCATCTGTATGTACCAGAGGATAGATGTCTTTCACGTTGATGGGAAGAGCAATTGTAGACCAGGACAAACCAACGCCAAAGCCACAGCAAAGAGCATTAATAATTTTATCTTCCTGTAAATCCCCATATTTATATACAAGAGTAATCGGTATGGAGGATGAGCTCGTATTTGCAAACTTGTTCAAAGAAATAAGAACTTTTTCAGCCGGGAAAGCGGTCTTTTTTCCGATACGCTTCATAATCATCAAGTTAGCCTGGTGGAGCACAAGGCAATCATAATCATCCGGCGTAGTCTTTGTGACATTCATATAGTCATTTATCTGATCAGTTGCTTCGGATGACGCGAAATTAAATACTGCAATTTCATCCATCCGGGTTCCAGGCACTTCATTTTCTGGTCTGTCCGGATTCCTGAATCTGCCATACGGGGCGATAATCGCCTGATAACCCGCACCATCAGTATGAGAAGAAACCAGGATTTTGTCAGATGGATTCTTTTCCACAAGGGTAGCCGTACCCGAGTCACCAAACAGAAGCTCGGCGGAGTGCCCCACCTTTGCCCGCTTCTTCTGACTCAGTTCCCTTGCAGAAGTGTCCCCGGCTAAAAGCAATCCGTACTTGGACTGTGTATTCATCAGCAGGCTTCCCAGAATCGTCATACCGTAAGTAAAGCCAGAGCATCCAAGATTAACATCAAATGCAAGACAACTCTTACTCAGTCCAAGCCGGTTCTGAAGGACACATGCTGTAGCAGGTATGCCATAATCGGCAGTCTGAGTGACAAATACAAGCACACCGATTTCATTTTTGTCTATTCCCTTTTCACTGATAATCTTCTCAGCAGCAGCAAAGCAGAAATCGGAAGTGCATTGTCTGGGATTCGCTGAGTAGCGCCCCTCCACGCCAGTAGTTTTAATAAACTTCTTGATAATTGCATCCCCTTCATTTGATATCTCTCGAACGCTATCCCATGTATTGGAAACAGCGGCAGCCATGCCGACAACACGAATATCTTTTAATACAGAATACATTATTAATTTCCTCCTTTTTTTGTCAATTCTTTTACCCCTGGGACATGCCGCCGTCAATCAGAATAGATGTTCCGGTTATTGTTTTAGCCGCATCGCTCAGCAGAAAAGCGACTGTATTGGCTATCTCTATTGGCTCTGTTACGCCCATGTACTGTTTCTCCTTTATCTCCTGAACTTCAAATGTATCAGGATATCTCTCCAAATAGGTAGTATACATCCTTGTGTTCACCCAACAAGGCATAACAGAATTTATCCGGATTTTCTTTTTCTTGAGATCGCATGCCAGGCAACGGATTGCACCATCAAGGGCGGCTTTAGAGGCACTGTAAGCAACTTTCGACTGCTTTCCCTGAATGCTTGCTGTTGATGAAATAGCAACAATACTCCCCTCATCCACAAAAGCTCCCTTTTTCGTGATGCATCTTACAATCTCAATAAAGGAAAAAAGATTTGCATCCATAACATCAATCATATTTTCCCTTTTTGTCATTTTTAGTGGTCTCATAGGAGCAATACCTGCGCAAAAAGCAACTCCATTAAAAGCACCGCATTCGCTTACAATCTTCTTAATAACACTTTCTATCGCATCAATATCATTCAGATCAAAAACATACTGCGCATGTCCCTCTCCCTCCAGATGATTGAACACATTTTTCAGCTTCTCTTCATTTCTGCCGCATATGACAACATTTGCGCCAAGTTTACTGAGTTGGATAGCTGTTTCAACTCCCATCCCACCCGTGGCGCCGGTGACAAGTATTCGTTTTCCTGTTAAATCCATCGGGTTAATCATTTTTCTCTCATCTCCTCACTTTCCTGCTACATCAGCATCTCTGGCGTGATTTTTCCATCCTCATACCAGTCTTTTGTTTTGACAACTGGACACACCTTCGCTAAATCAATTTCCGCACATGTCACTCCCCAGGACAGTCCAATTCCGAATCCTGCCATTAATACTTTTTGAATGCCTGCTCCTTTATCACCATAATTCACGCAAAGTGTCAGAGTGATGGATATACCACCCGTATTCCCATACCGATCCAAAGAAATCGGAACTTTCTCCTTCGGAAGTTTCATTTTCTTCGATAACTGCTTGATGATGAACTGGTTCGCCTGATGGAACAAGAACAGGTCATAATCCTCCACTGATGTTGCGGTACGCTCAAGATAATCTATTATAGCTTTCGGCACATCTGAAATGGAGAAAGAAAATACAGATGTCCCGTCCATATAAATATCGTACAGAGTCCTTTCGATCCCATCATTGCATAAGAATCTATCATGGGTTGGATTCATATCCCTGAATCCTCCTGCTGGAAGGATTATAGTCCTAAACCGTCCTCCATCGCTGCGGAGAAGTGTCGCTGTTCTAGATCCTGGTTTTCTTTCCAGCAGAATTGCAGCGCCTGCGTCTCCATACATCATTACAATGGACTTGTCATGAGGATCAACCAACTTAGATGCAGTTTCACCCATAAGAAGCAGGCAGTATTCCATATCAGAGTGCTCCATCAGATTCATGGCTGTCTGTAGTCCATACACAAACCCAGAACATCCCAGCCCGATATCCATTGCCGCGCAGTCCGTTGTCAGCCCAAGTCTATGCTGGAGAACACATGCGGTCGCCGGTCTGCGATAGTCCGGCGATTGTGTAACGAATAGTAACGCCCCAATTTTCTTCGATCCACCTTCAAACGAGAGAACAAGTTTTCTGCTGCAACATAAGCTAAATCTCCTGCTGTCTGTTCCGGAAGTGCCTTATACATTGAACGGATGCCCGTCCCTGCCGTAAATTTTGCTGGTATCTCTTCGCCAAAGACAGGGATGAAGCTTTCAACTGTCACTTCATTATCTGGAACAGCGCAGGCAATTCCAGCAATCCCTATTCCATCACTATATAAAAAAGCCACCTACTTCACCTCTTCATAATATAAACTCCTGGAAATGTCCAGGGCACACATGAATTCCGCAAGGAATCATCTTTAACCTTGGTTCCCCTATCTCTTTCCATTTTTTTCTGCTTCCCCCGGGCATCCTGAGTTCTATCTCGCTGTTCTCTATCAGGCTGTCGCCCGAGAAAAAGTATGCGCTGTCCAGGAGTATTCCAATACTCCCCGAAGAATGGCCCGGCATTTCAAACAGATGCCATTTATGTCCCTGCCATTCAAACCATATCTCATCCTCAAAGGTTTCATCTGCCTCACAAGAATATTCCGGGTCTGCCTGCGGAAGTTCTTCAAGTTCCATCCATGTCTGTAATTCACAAAATTGCTTAAAATGTCTCGAAAGGTTTTTCTTCGGACTCTGTATGTTTGCCGCACATGCCTTGCTGCAAAGAACCGGCGCATCTGTGACTTGCCGCCAGAGATTCACCCCGGAAATATGGTCATAATGTTCGTGCGTCAATACGATTTTATCAATTATCAGGCTTTCCGCCGAAGACGTATCCTGGTAAGGATCAATCACAACCGCATGGTCTCCCTCAACCACCACATACATATTTGATAAAAGCAGATCTGACTCAAATCTTCTGATTTCCATCAACCTTTCAATTCCTCCAAAGTGTTCTGCAGTGTCTTCATATTTTCTACACGGAGAATTTTCACGCCTTTTAGTGTTTTCTTAACTAAACCCACCAGGGTTTTCCCGGCACCGCACTCAATAAAAGTATCAATACCGTCCGCCTGCATATTCTCCAGTGTTTTCACCCAGTGGACAGGACTCATAGCCTGCTTCACAAGGAGTTCAGGAATCACGATTCCCTGCGTAACTGGCTTACCATCCACATTCATATATACAGGAATGGTAGGGTCCATGAAGTCCATTGTCTTAAACACCTTTCCAAGCTTTTTTGCTGCCGGCTCCATCATCGCACAGTGAAATGGTGCGCTAACCGCTAACTTTACGCAGCGAAGCCCATCCGCTTCTGCCAATTCACACACTTCATCAACACCAGCTACAGAACCAGACACCACTGTCTGCACAGGACTGTTGTAATTTGCGGCAACAACATACCCTTTTGTGGCCTCTCTGCAGAGTTCCTCCACCCGTTCGGCAGTCACCCCAACAAATGCCGCCATGGCGCCCTCGCCCGGTGCTACAGCCCCCTGCATCGCATCAGCACGAATTTGAATAATACGAAAGATATCTTCTGCAGAAACAACGTTCGCATACGCGAGAGCCGCATATTCACCAAGAGAGAAGCCAGCTACAGCAGCCGCTTCTACCCCATGCGCCCTCAATGCCATGGCTGCCGCAAGATCGCCCGCAAGCATACATGGCTGTGTATTATGCGTGAGATTCAAATCCTCTTGTGTTCCTGCAAAGCATATTTTTGAGATTTCCCTTCCAAGGGTGGTATCCGCCTTATCAAAAATCTCTCTTGCAGCCGGTTCATTGTCATATAACTCCTTCATCATTCCGGGATACTGTGCGCCCTGCCCGGAAAATAAAAACGCAACTTTCATATTCAAATTTCTCCTTTAGTCCTTTTATATTTATTCTAATTCCTTCATGCGTTTTGCGGGGTTACCAAGAACAGTCGTAGCAGCTTTAACATTAGAAAACACTATACTACCAGCCGCAATTCTCGCCCTGTCCCCAATTTTCCTACCCGGTACGATAAATGCATGGCCACCTATTTCAACTTCATCACCCACCTGACATCCTCCGCTAATTCCAGAGTCAGGCATAATTGAGGTGTAGTCTCCAATCGTAACATCATGCCCAATCTTCACGCCATCATTGAGCAAAACACCAGCCCCTATATTGCAATTAACAGAAACTTTTACACCTCCGTAAAGAACACATCCGGGACCAATTTTCGAGGAAGGTGCAATGTATGCTGTTTTTTCTATAATAGACTCAAACCTCACATTTTTCTGCATCAGCTCACTTTGAATCTGTTTTTTGATATGTGCATTTCCCACAGTACAGGTACAAACAACATCCTCTATATGGTCTAAAATCCAATAGCGATTGCCCAGCCATGGATATCCGTCAATTTTCATTCCCGCCGAGAAATGAGCCCCATCGTCCAGGAACCCCAAAAACTCATATGTGGGCTCATACCAGTTAATCATCCCGATGAGTGATGTCGCCACTTCACGCCCGAATCCGCCCGCTCCAATAAGTACAATTTTCTTTAACATAACCGTTTCTCCCCTTCATTCATTGAGCGAACAGCTGCTTTACCCGCACCTGTTAAAACGTTCCCAACAAGCTTCCACTGTTTCCATTGAAAGTCCGCCCTTTCCATTTCTATCTATTTTTATTTCCGGATAATTTTTTCTCTTCCTTATAAACTCGTCAATGGAGCATATATACCTGGCTGGAACGCCTGCATACACCCCACTGTGTATATTTTTATTAACCAAAGTGCCAGCTCCCACTATCGCATCCGGCCCTATTGTCACATTCGGCAATATGATCGAATGTGAGCCGATAAACACGTTATCCTTGATATCAATACATCCGAGATATTCCTGAAATGATTCACTCGTATCCCGAATATTCAACATATAGTGAATTGCATCGTGCGTTACAAATAAGACTTGTGAGACCACCCACACATTATTGCCAAAAGAGATCAGTTTTGGGTACAAAGGAATCTTCCTAAACATCACCATACAATTATCCCCCATATGGAAAAATATATTGTGTTTTTTTATGTACTGTGCTCTTTTAAATGGATTAATGATTAAACACATTCTCAATGTATGCCCTATCCTTAACAAATCCATTTCTTATGCACCACCTTTCTTATCGCCCATAAATTCTTCCATGGTTGCAGAAGTCTCAGAGCTGATTCCCTCCCGTCTCAAAACCGTTATCACAGTCTGCAAGATAATTTTCCAATCTCCCAGAAACGTAATATTATCCACATATCTGACATCCCAATCAAACTTTTCCTCCCAACTAATGGCATTCCGGCCACGTACCTGTGCAAGACCGGTAAAACCGGGACGAACCTCGTGCCGTCGCGCCTGATGCGGTGTGTATCTGTCCAGATATCGAACCAGAAGCGGCCTGGGACCTACGACACTCATGTCTCCCTTCAACATATTAAACAACTCCGGAAGCTCATCAAGAGAGGTTGAACGCAGTTTTCTCCCAAAAGATGTAAGCCGCACTTCATCGGGGAGCAGGTTTCCCTGCTCGTCCTTTGCATCGGTCATGGTTCTGAATTTGAACAATCTGAAAACTTTCCCGCCCCTGCCCGGACGTTCTTGTACAAACAATACAGGTGAACCCAATTTCACTCGCACGAGTATCGCCAATATAAGCATCACCGGTGACAGAACAATAATTGCCAGCAAAGCGCACAGAAAGTCTTGTGGGCGCTTTATATATTTTTCATATGGACCATACGGTTTATGACTCATCATACAGTCTCCTCCATCACGCAAAGCATCTCTTAACCACTTCAATAACCTTCTCCTGCTGCCCCGCCGTCATCTTGTTGTCGCTCGGCAGGCACAGCCCCCGCTCAAAGATGTCCATCCCGATATCCAGCGGCTTTCCGTCGGAAGCCTCAGCCCCCTTTATGTAAGCATTGCTCCCTGCCCTGCCGTTTCCAAGCCGGGTAACGAACGGGTTCATCCGGTAAATCGGCTGCATATGCATTGGCTTCCAGATTGGGCGGCCTTCCGCATTGATTGACTGGATTGCATCGAGAATCTCTGTTGGACAACTCTTGCCATGCTCCGGCATATACAAGGCGTCCTTCTCTCCTCTGACCTGCTTACATATGGCGTCTTTATCAAGCAGCAGACAAGAGAGCCAGTAATTCGGCTCACAGTAATCCGGGATCGGGTTCATGCTCACCGGCAGATCCTTCAATCCCTCCTGATATCTGTAGTAAATTTCCTTCTTCTGCCGGATGTGTTCCTCTAAGTATGGGAGTTGTCCCCGTACAACACCTGCAATCACATTGCTCATGCGATAGTTATAGCCCAGCTCCTCATGCTGGTACCAGGGCGCATCCTCACGGCTCTGGGTAGACCATTTGCGGACCTTGTCTGCATCCTTCAAATGGTCTGTCAAGAACATTCCGCCGGAACTGCCGGTGATGATTTTGTTTCCATTAAAACTGATGCAATTATAATCACCGAAGTTTCCTGTCTGTTTTCCTCGATAGGTGGCTCCAAAGGACTCTGCGGCGTCCTCCACGATCAAAGCCCCGTGCCTGTCAGCAACGGCTCGAATCTCGTCGATTTTCCCTGGTGTACCGTAGAGATGGGCCACAACGACCAGCTTTACCTCCGGGTAGAACTCAAACGCTTTCTCCAGTGCAACCGGATCCATGTTCCAGGAATCATATTCAGTGTCAATGAACACAGGAATGCCGCCCTCGTAGACCACCGGGTTCACCGTAGCGTCAAAGGTCATATCTGAGCAGAACACTCTTTTTCCGAACAATGCGCCTTTCCCCTGTTCCGGCTGGCCGTAGAGTCTCTCCCCTGCCAGCTTCATTGCCAGATGCAGGGCTGCCGTTCCGGAGGATAAGGCAACCGCGTATCTGCATCCGACTTTCTGTGATGATAGACGTTCTATGCAGTCCAGATTTGCGCCTATAGTTGACATCCAGTTCGTCTCATACGCCTCCGTCATATATTTCAGCTCTTCTCCATGCATCGTCGGAGAGGACAGCCAGACCTTGGATTCAAACGGGACAATGCCGTGATTTTTCTCAAACATATCTTTATTCTCCTTTGTTCTTTATCCACAAATATTGGCTCTATTATTATGTGAGCGCTCTGTAATCCAGATACTGGCCTTGTGCTTTCGGTATCCCCGGCATTTCGTCATCTGCGTTCATCAAAAAAAATTTCTGCCCTGTTGCTATTTTGGCACATTTTGAGTATAATATTAATGAGCCAATGGCTCGCCGGTCATGACGGCAAAAATATCATGAACATGTATGTTTAGCTTCTGTAGGCGACGGGATACTGCAAGGCATAGAATATCGCCTACTTGTAAAAGGGCTTGCCGCAGGACAGACTCTTATCCATTCTGATATCCAGGGAGCGGTAATTTGCTGTTTCTCTGAGTTTTTTCTTATGACATCTCTTTTGCTGCTGCAACCTCATCTAAAACGCTGCCCGTTACTGGATGCGGCCCTGCAATGACCTTTTCCGGATTCTTTCCCACCGGATGGAAGGTCGGCACCATCTGCGCAACCATATCTACGATGTTTTCACTGTTTTCATAGCTTGCCTTTGCCAGCTCTTCCAACTGTTTTAGAAACTCTTCTGTATCAAACGGGATCGGCTTTCCGATATGGATCAGGTCATTTTCCGTCTTTTTTATGCCTTCCTCCGCCATCAGCTTTTCTTCAAACAACTTTTCACCAGGGCGCAGTCCTGTGTAGACAATCCTGATGTCCTCATCCGGCTTATACCCGGAAAGCCTGATCAGGTTTCTGGCTAAGGTATCGATTTTTACCGGCTCGCCCATGTCCAGGACAAAGATTTCGCCGCCCCAGGCATACGTCCCAGCCTGCAGTACCAGGCTGACTGCCTCCGGAATCGTCATGAAGTAACGAATGATATCCGGGTGGGTAACTGTCACCGGCCCACCTTCCTCAATCTGTTTCTTAAAAAGCGGGATCACAGAGCCGTTGCTGCCAAGCACATTTCCAAAACGCACTGCCACAAACTGTGTCCCCCGGCGCTCCTTGTTTTTCACACTTTCAATTCTTACTTCAGGGCCCCTGCCGTCCATTCCCTCTAGTGGCATATAGTCCTCGTGGTCGTATGCAGTCTGCCCATCGATCTGCTTATCCATATGTCCGTGCAGGAACGGGAGAAGATCCATTCTGCCCGCCTTACTGACAGCATCCATGCTCTGAATAACCATCTCGCAAAGGCGCTTGCTTGCACCCATTATGTTGGTCGGATTCACCGCCTTGTCCGTGCTGATAAGTACAAACCGCTGCGTGCCATTTTTCAATGCTGCATAAGCTGTCTTATACGTACCGATTACATTGTTTTTAATTGCCTCATTCGGGCTTGTCTCCATCAGCGGGACATGCTTGTGTGCCGCTGCATGGTATACGATATCAGGCTTGTAAGTTTCAAATACCTGATTGATTCTGCGGCTGTCCCGCACAGAGCCAATCAATGCCGTTAATTTCAGCTTGGGATATTTCCGGCGCAGCTCCTGCTCGATATCATATGCATTGTTCTCATAAATATCAAAGATGATTAAATGCCCCGGCTCATGCCCGGCAATCTGCCGACACAATTCGCTCCCGATGGAACCTCCGCCTCCGGTCACCAGGATTGTTTTCCCTTTTATGTACTGAAAGATCTCTTCCATATTTACCTTAATTGGATCCCTGCCGAGCAGCTCCTCCACCGCCACCGGGCGCATCCTGCTCATGGACACTTCGCCGTTTGCCAGCTGGTAGACGCCGGGAAGACTCTTCAGCTCACAACCTGTCTCTTTACAGATGTTCAGGATATCCCTCCGGTTCTCCGCCGATGCGGTCGGGATCGCGAACAGGATCTGGTTAATCTTATATTTCTGTACATTTTCCAGGATGGAATCCCTGCCGCCCACAATCGGGATGCCCTCCATGTACCTGCCCCATTTATTGGGATTGTCGTCAATCACGCAGCACGGGGATGCCTCTGCCTCTTCCGAGTTTTTCAGTTCACGGATAATCACCTGCCCGGCTGCACCTGCGCCAATAATCATCGCATTGTACACCGCACGGCCGCTCTGCCTGCGGCGCGCCCGCTCCATGTTGATATAGCGATAGGAAAACCGCACCAGGATCACCAGGCAGTATTGTATGACCGCGCCGATAATATAGTAAGAAACCGGCATCCGCTGTACGAAAAAGGTGATGCCCGCCCAGTGGATCACTGCCGTGACAGCAGACGCCGCCGTGATCCTGTTCAGCTCGCTGAAGCTTGCAAACCGCCAGACGCTGCCGTACAGGCGCAGCATATAAAACACAGCGACGGTTATTATTGCGTAAATCGGTGCGAATTTAGCAAACGCAGACAGATATCTTGATGGAATCTGCGAATAACGCATATCAAAACGCAATAAAAGTGCAAAAAAATAAGAGAAGTTTACAGCAATCACGTCATACAGCACCAGATAAAGTGCGATAATCTCCCAGTGGTGGATGCGAAATTTCCCCTTTTCCGCATGTTCTTTTTTCTTTTCCCTATTACCATTTTTCATATCTCTTCCCCAAATGTTCTGTTTTTTGCGGCAGCCCCAGTCCGTTTTATAAACCGGCATATCTATCTGCAGCCTAAAAGGCAGATGAAACACATGCATTAACATCCGACGAATTGGAGCCAAACTAACCGGAAAGATACATCTTTATCACCGCTGAAGAATCACTCTCATAGTCTGGAAACGATATATTTCGCGCGTTGCTCCCTTTCTTCAGGAATTCTTCGTAAAGCAATTTTGCTTGCATAGCCTTTCCTGAACCTTTCAGACTTTCGACAGCAATCAGCTGGCTTTTCATAAACATACTTCATGCTTTAAATATACTTTATAACAGCACTAATATTTCTTTTTATTCCTCCGCATCCTTCGCACTGATTATCACACATGCCTCCACCTGTTCCAGTGAAATATCAACGCCCTGTTGCGGCATATCCTTTTCCTCTCGCGCATCCGGGAAATATTCCTTCAACTCAGCGATAAGATCATCATCATCCGCATAAATTGTTGTATCTGCAACAACACCCGAATAACTTCCGATTGCAATATCTGTGTAACCGTCCTCCTGGAATCTCTCCTGCCACTTTGCAGATACACCCACCATATCGCTTCCATTAATCAACGCAATTTTCGCATCAAGAAATTTCTTTTCTGTTTCCGTATCAGATTCCGGTTCCGTTCCCTTCTCCAGCGCATCTCCTTCTCCAACCGATTCCTGCTGCGCTGCCGGTTCTGTATTAGCCGAATCAGCCACCGCAACACTTTCTGTCCCAGCCGGAATATAATCTACTATCCATTGTTCTTTCGATACATTATTGCTGGAATCCATTGCAGCATAAATTACTTTTGCTTTTCTTTCATCCGCTGAAGGGTAAATAGCCTCGACCATCAGAGAATCTGTCACATCTCCATCCACATTATC
>OLRY01001577.1_pt1 | contig 20178 bp, 17 predicted proteins | sample 1672541 | NCBI WGS metagenome assembly OLRY01 (sample SAMEA3136697, study PRJEB25190) | human gut metagenome | biome: human gut; feature: human-associated habitat; material: faeces | place: Austria | collected 2013 | reverse complement strand
AAGCAGTCGCGAGAGGAATCCCAGCCGATGTCACAGTCAGGCTGAGAAAAGTAACAGTCTTGATTTTACTGGGCTGAAGATTCCGAGAGATTATATCTATGATATGGAGGTGACCTCAGAGCATGACATCCCACTGATTGTAAAATGAATCGTAGAGGCTGGTGGTGATGTGTATCATGTATCAAAAGAACAGCTTTCGTTGGAGAAAATCTATTTTTCTCTGATTGACCGGGAACATGCAGAAACGGAGTGTGAAAGATATGAATAACGGACAGTTCGCTTTAATAAAGAAAGATATTCGGAGCATTACATCAAATAAGCAGATATTCGCGGTTCTTCTTATCGTGCCGCTTGTGCTTACCATTGTTCTGCCGTCGATTTTTGTACTTGTACTGACGCAGGCTCCAGATGCTGCTTCAGATTTTCAAAAGCTGCTGGATATGATGCCCGTTACAGATGGGGAGTATAGTCAGCAGCAGAGGATATTGGGACTTATATTGAATAACATTATGCCGCCCTTTTTTCTGATTGTTCCCATCATGGCATCCTCTGTTATGGCAGCAAGCTCCTTTGTGGGAGAAAAAGAAAAGCATACCTTAGAAACATTGCTTTATTCGCCGCTGTCCCTGCGACAGCTGTTCCAATCCAAAATACCGGCTGGATTTTCTGTTGGGATGATGGTTTCCTATATTTCGTTTGCTGCCATGCTGTTGGTTGTAGAAGTGGAAGTATTCTTTCTGACCGGCAATCTGATTATCCCAGGTATAAGCTGGCTGATCAGTATGCTTCTGATTGCTCCGACATTCTCGCTCGTTGCGATTGCTGTGACAGTGCGTAGTTCTGCAAAGGCTAAGACCATCGAGGAAGCACAGCAGCGGGCTGTATTTCTGATTTTCCCGATTCTCGCACTGGTTATTGGACAATTTACAGGCATCCTTTTGATCAATTCGTGGCTTCTTTTGGGATTGGGTGCCGTCTTGGTAGTGCTTGATGTACTGCTTATGAGGAACGCTGCTGGCCTGACTGCCTGGATCGTCAATCATCAGGACGTGATCCCAGGTTTTGTGAATCGTCTGGCGCATCTGTTCTTTTTTGTTTTTATGGATCTGACCATTATCATTACGGCAGAATACATGTATGAACAATTGATCGGAATTGATAAAAACAAAACAAAAGCTCTCTTTTTGCGGAGAATCCCAGGTGTGCTTTCTCTCCTTCTGATTACGGCAGGAATCGGGAAACTGGGGTACATCCGGGGCAGGACTACCTGGTATTCTATGGGCTTCTCAGTGTATGTCTGTTACGGGACAATCATATTTTATTATGGAATGATTCTGTTTCTGGTGATAACAAGGCATCGTTTTCTCCCAAAAGAAAAAGTAATGGGAACATTATCCTTTATCCTGATTGCAGGACTGATACTGGCTGTACAGATCCGTTTTCCGGAAGTACTTCTTACTTCCATATTCCCAACTGTACTGCTGCTTGGAATTTATATTGATTTTGAGAATCCATTTATACGGAAGCAGACTGTACATAATGAAGAAATGCTGGATGGGTTTGCTACTATGGTAGAAAACCGGGACTATAACACAGGTGGACACATTAAACGTACAAGGGCATATGTAAATCTGCTTCTTGAAAAAATGAGGGATGACAGATATTACCGGAACATTCTGAACAAGGATTATATGCTAAACGTCATTCATGCTGCGCCTCTGCATGATATTGGTAAAATTGCAACCCCGGACAGTATCCTGCAAAAGTCGGGTAAGCTTACAGCGGCGGAATATGAGATCATGAAACAGCATGCAGCAACTGGAGGAGATATCATTCTGCAGACCTTTTACAATCTGGATGATGCAGACTTCCGGCAGATTGCCTACGAAGTAGCCCGATTTCACCATGAAAAATTTAATGGAAAAGGCTACCCAGACGGACTGGCAGGGGAGCAGATCCCGCTTCACGCAAGAATCATGGCAATCGCAGATGTATTTGATGCAGTTTCCCAGAAACGCTGCTACCGGGATGCCATGCCGCTGGAAGAGAGCTTTTCTATTATTGAAAAAGGAAGCGGCTCAGATTTTGATCCCAGACTGGTCAAAATATTTCTGGCTGCAAAGGAAGAAGTAAAAGAACTAATGGAAGCCATTGAAAGGAAAGGGGAAGAATAATGTTAAAAATCAGCCATGTCACAAAGTCCTATGGAGAAAAGAAAGCAGTAGATGATTTGAGCCTGCACATTCAGCCGGGGGAAATTTATGGGTTCATTGGTCACAACGGAGCCGGAAAAACTACTACTTTGAAGTCGGTAGTAGGGATTTTACAGTTTGACCAGGGAGAAATCTATATTGATGGAAAATCCATAAAAGAGGATCCTCTGGGATGTAAGCGTGAAACAGCCTATATCCCAGATAACCCGGATCTTTACGAATATATGACCGGAATTCAATATCTGAATTTTATTGCGGATATATTTGGAGTGGATGCAGATGAACGCCTGAAGGATATCCGTAAATATGCAGACCGTTTTGAACTGACACAGGATCTTGCACAGCCTATTGGAGCATATTCCCATGGAATGAAACAGAAGCTTGCCATTATTGCAGCGTGGCTTCATCATCCCAGGCTGATTATTATGGATGAGCCATTTGTGGGACTTGATCCGAAGGCAGCCCATTTGTTAAAAGAGATGATGCACGAGGTCTGCGCTGGAGGCAGTGCCATATTTTTTTCCACCCATGTGCTGGAAGTGGCAGAAAAGCTGTGCGATAAAGTGGCAATTATCAAGGGAGGACAACTGATCCGCTCCGGAACTATGGATGAAGTAAAAGGTGATGATTCCCTGGAAGATGTCTTCCTGGAACTGGAGGAAGAAAAATGCTGAAGGTTTTAGTAAAAAAGCAGTTGATAGAGATTTTCAGAAGCTATTTTTATAACGCAAAAAAGAATAAGGCATACTCAAAGGGTGCGACGGCTGCGTATGTTGTATTGTTTGTTATGCTGATGGTGGGCGTGCTTGGTGGAATATTTACCGGCATGGCACTTATGATCTGTAAGCCAATGGCGGAGGCAGAGGTAGAATGGTTTTATTTTGCCCTCATGGGGTTGACAGCCATACTGCTTGGAGCATTCGGAAGTGTATTTAATACATTTTCCAGCCTTTATCTTTCAAAAGATAATGATCTGCTTCTTTCCCTTCCCATACAGGTTTCTGTGATCATGATCTCAAGGCTGATGAGTGTATACCTGATGGGGCTGATGTATTCAGGTGCTGTAACACTTCCGGCAGTGATTGTTTACTGGGTTACTGTGGAATTCTCTGTAAAAGCAGTGGCAGGTGGTATTTTATATCTGGTACTAATTTCCATATTTGTAATGACACTTTCCTGTGCCCTTGGCTGGATTGTGGCAAAGATCAGCCTGAGGCTGAAACATAAAAGCTTTATCACTGTGATTATTTCCCTGGCTTTCTTTGGTGGATATTATTTTATCTCTTTCCAGGCACAAAGGCTGATCAGCGAACTGCTGGCAAATGCAGCGGTATATGGAATGCAGGTAAAATCTTTTGCATATCCGGTATATTTACTGGGAATGTCTGGTACAGGTGATTTGGGAGCATTGTTTGTGGTGATGGCGGCAGTTCTGGTTTTTTTCGCTGTTATGTGGCTTATGATGTCAAAAAGCTTTTTGAAAATTGCAACCTCCACAGGAAAAACGGAGCATAAGGTTTACCGGGAAAAAACAGTAAAATGCAAAAGCATTCCGACAGCACTGCTTGGAAGGGAAGTCCTTCATTTTACCTCCAGTCCCAATTATATGCTGAACTGTGGGCTTGGAATTATTCTTCTGCCTGTTGCAGGTATTGCATTTCTGGTAAAGGGAAAAGGTTTATGTATGATCTTGAACCAGGTATTTTGGGATCGGCCGGGCTCGGTTATGCTGATCCTTTGTGCAGCCCTTTGTGCCCTGGCATCCATGAATGATATGTCAGCGCCATCTGTTTCATTAGAGGGGAAAAACCTCTGGCTGATTCAGTCACTTCCCATTACACCCTGGCAGGTACTAAGAGCTAAACTGCTCCTGCATGCAGGGCTGACAGGGATCCCTATGCTGTTCTGTGTTATTTGCATGGCAGTGACAGGAATCTGTCCATGGGAACAACTACTTTTAAGCTTTGTACTGGGTTTGGGATTTTTATTATTGATGGCACTGTCAGGACTTTTCCTGGGTCTCAAAATGCCAAATCTAAATTGGACCAGTGAACTGGCACCAATAAAACAGAGTGCCTGTGTTGCGGTTAATCTTTTTGGAGGATTTTTATATACGCTTTTGTTTGCAGCCGGTTATTTAATGACCGACCTGTGGAAAATGGGCTTTGCAGGATATACAGGAATATTCACAGGAATTACTTTCCTTTTATGTCTGGTTTTATATAGATGGTTGAAAAAGAAAGGAAGCCAGATACTGGCGGAGCTGTAATATGTGAGTCGGTGCATTTTTTTGCAAGGATGATTTTCTAAAAAACAGGCAATTCTGGAAGCAAAAGAAGAGACCAAAAAGTAATATTCCAAGACATAGTTAGGGAGCCCTAATCGTAGAATTGATGGTCTGTGTGCTCCAAGGGCTGCACCACACCTGGCTGATCAGCGGAATGGGGATCACGCTGATGACCCTGACTTTTTACCTGACCCTGGAGAACCCGGACATTATCCGCGCAGAGCTTACAGAACAGAAGATGTCCATGCTGTACCTGAAAAGCCAGGTCAATCCCCATTTCCTCTATAATACCCTGGATACCATCCGGATCCAGGCAGAACTGTACTGATTTATAGGAAGCAGTTACTGGGTCTTTTGTTTTACTCTAAAATGAACAAATTAGTAGATTGGAGCAAAGAGTATGTATCAGTCAGATTTACAAAATAAAACATCAAAAGTGATAATAAAGGAGTTGAAAGAAATGTTTGACAGGATTGATTTCCACGTCAGAGAACCGGAAACAGGAAATTTCCACATCCCTGCATGGGCAAAAGAAGAACATATGGAACAAAGTGTTTCAGAAAAAGAATTTTGGAGTTATGAAATAACAAAAAATGAGGAGACAAGATTATGAAAAAGTCAGTATTGTTATTAATTTTAACAGCCATGGCCATTACAGCAAGTGCCTGCAACGGATCTGATGTAACAGGCACCATGACAATGAACAGCAGTGCAAAGCAGGAGGCGAAAAGCACAGAGGCTTCTATAGCTGGGAATGAAACCTCTCAAAATACCACAACTACCTCTTCTGCCGTTACAGAACTGGACAATATGCTGAATGAAATCAACACGGATGTCCAGCCTGGAACAGCAGGCAGTTCCTTAAAAACTGTAAAAGTGGCAGCCAATCTTCTGGACTGGGGAACCGAAACCAGCCTTAGTCAGGAAGAAATCAAAAGTGAGACTGTCCGGTGGCTGTCGGATAAAGGAAACGACGAACAGGCGGAATTTTCCCAGAAGATGGCAGATGTATATGATGCATACCAGGAACTCCTTGGAGAGAATGCTGAAGAACTGCTTTCGTCAGCTGGTTATACTGGCAAAGGGTATCCATGGGGCAGCTCAAAAATTGAGGCAATTGAAACTATCAAAGATGTGGTACAGCTTCCTGAGAATCGTGAGGATGCTGTAGCGATGGAACCTACAGAAACAGATGTGACGAGCGGTCAGGACAACCAGGATGGACAGCCGGATGCCGGGCAGTCATCTGATTGTAATTATCAGTCCCAGACAGAACAAACCGACTTCCCAGGACCAGATACTGCCATGCTTGTAAATCTGAGGGGTGATACCACAACAGTTTATAAACTGGCTGATGGCAGATATATGGACCGGACCAATACGGTATATACCTTTGATGGCGTAGACACCTGGATCGATGAATCCGGCGTAGAGTGGAATGAAACAGTCCAGACCTCTGAGGCAGAGGAAAATGTACAAGATCCTTATGATCTGTACTCCTGGGATCCGGAAACCGGAACCTATATCCCATATCAGCAGTCAGACGGAAATGGAGAGCCAATCGGAAGAGGAAATGGCTGGTACTATTATGATGACGAAGCCGGAACTTATATACTCTGGTAAAAAAGCGTGAAGGATATCCATGAGGCTGAGGATCTGATTTGGATGTAAGGACTGATTAGAATAAGCACAACGAGTCGGAGGTCACGGGTAGCAAAGTGGCTTCCGGCTTTTTTTGGCATTAAGGCGGTGATGTTTTCCTTGTGTAAAGTGGAGTAAGGGGGGTATAATAAAATCAGTTTTTTGCATAATTTTAAAAGCTATAATAAGGAAATCGGCAAACCAGATGAAAATTTGGGACGCAAAGCTACAGGACCTGTAAAATGGTAGCCAGTTGCATAAAGTGAGGTGCACTGTCTGTTTGGCAGTGCTTTTATTATAACATGAATTATTAATAGTACATGATAGGTAATTGCGAAACAAGTTCGCAATCCTGATTAAAAAGCGGTAAGAATCCTGCAACGCAGAATTCTTAAGATGAAAAGTAGGTGCTTTTAAATTTAGACATGACTAAAAGACTTCCCAGATAAACTGCGAAGTCATGAGATGGATGCTTTTGTATCTCTGGAGGAATCCATCTGGTCTGAATAGGGAATATCTTCGGTTACTACTATTGGCAAATCGGGCGTATATTTTGCAATAAATAAAGAGTCCTTTTTTTTAGGCAGATCTGTATAAGAAGTACTTTACGCTTGAGTATAATCGGAGTCTTACAGGCGGAGAAAAATCCTGGGTGAAAGAAAAACTTACGGGTATGCTGGCAGAATATATCTCTTATGCCAAAGACTGTCTGGGGAATCAGACACTGAAATTTAAGATACAGGACTGCAATGATTATGATGAAATGCTTCAGGCACTGATATATGATAACGATCAAGACTTCAAGAGTGTTCCACTTACAAATATACTCGTACTTTTAAGAAAGGCAAGAAAAGCAGAAGCTGTCGCAAAATGTCATCGGGAACTTATGATCTGATACTTATGGATATCCAGATGCCAAACATGGATGGCTATCAGGCAACCCAGTGTATCCGGCATTTAAATGATAAAAAGAAGGCAGAGATCCCGATCATTGCCATGACAGCAAATGCTTTTGAGGAAGACAAAAAAAGAGCATTTGATGCGGGCATGAATGAACATATAGCGAAACCCATTGATATTGAGAAACTGAGAGTGGCCATTCTTTCTGTATTGAATAAACAGAAAAACTGACAGACTGGGAAGAACAACAGCAGGATAATAAAGATGAAAAGAATAAATAAAAAGATAGGAAAAAATAAGAATAAAAGATTATGTTTGAGCATTTTTGCAATTATTATGCTGCTTTTTGTATCAGCTTCTGTTTATGCGTCGGAGATAAAAAGTGACGGGGAAACAACTCAGGCAATGGAAGAAGAAAATAAAACCGTGAGAGTCGGGTATTTTCCATATTCCAATTTTCAGGAAGGCGGTTCCGGGGAACACAAGCAGGGAGCAGGCTATGAGTATCTTCAGAAAATTTCTTATATAACCGGCTGGAAGTATGAATATGTCTATGCTTCCTTTAAAGAGTGCCTGGATATGCTGGAAGCTGGAGAAATAGATATACTTGGAAATGTCAGTTATACACAGGAAAGAGCAGAAGCTATCAATTTTTCTTCTTATGAGGAGCTAACGGAACGATACTGGATCTATACCAGAGAGGACCATGCGGACCTTACGGATGGTGATCTAAAGCAGATAAATGGCTGCCGTATCGGTGTTGCAGATGGAAGCTATCAGAAAGAACTTCTGGAAAAATGGCTGGACAGCAATCAGATCCAGGCAGAGGTTGTTGCCTGTAAAGGCTATGATGAAATGATAGAAAAACTGGATGCAGATGAACTGGAGGCTCTTGTGATTCCGGCACTGTCTGTCAACAGCGATTTTATTGCCATTGCCAATATCGGGGCAAGTGACTGTTATTTTGGTGTATCAAAATCCAGACCAGATCTGTTAAAGGAATTAAATTCTGCCCTGGAAGAAATCAACAACACAGAAACGGACTACAGCAGCAAGCTGTATGCCCGTTATGAAGGAAAAGCGGTCATAAATTATGCACTCAACAAGGAAGAAAAACAATGGCTGGATGCACATGAAAATACAATCCGTGTGGGATATCTAAAGGATAATCTTCCTTTTTGCGGTGAAGAAAATGGGAAACTGACAGGAATCCTTGGAACCGTTTTGAACACTGTCCAGGAAAAATATGAAATCACGATCAAGGCAGTTCCCTGTTCCACGGGAGTGCAGATGAACGAGGCATTGCAATCTGGTGAAATAGATATTGCCGGTCCTATCATTCAGGATCTTTATATGCAGGAACAGTTTCAGGTGGTTTTGACGGATGTAATCTTTGATATTACGCCGGTTGTTATTTACCAGGGGAAAGAATATAGCAGCAGTCTCTCTGCAATCGCAGCGACAGAGACCTCACTGTATTCGGAATTGATGGTGTCCCTTCTTTTTCCAGATGCAGAGATCAAACAATATGACACACAAGAGGAATGCCTGGAGGCAGTAGCAAAGGGAAAAGTAGGAGCAACGGTTATTCCCTCTTCAAAAATCAATCTTCTTAATGAAAGTCCACTGACCAAAAGTCTGTCATTTGCAGAAATGGCAAAACGGCAGGAATTAGCGATGTTTACAACGAGAGGAAACAGAAGAGCAGCTACCATTATCAATAAAGCAATTGAGCAGTCATCCAATATCTTAAATGGCGTTGTTCTGGCACAGAATTCTGTTTCAGAAAAGAAAATGACCTTGCAGGATGTCCTTGCAGAGTATGCCGACTTCGCTATCGGAATTTCATTTGTGATTATTTTTGTACTGCTTCTTCTGGTCTATTTCCTTTCCGTAAGCAGGAAAAAACAAATGGAAGCGTTGAAAGAAGCACAGAATGCAAATGCGGCGAATATTGCAAAAACAACATTCCTGAACCATATGTCCCATGACATCAGGACACCAATGAATGCAATTGTCGGATTTACAGATATTGCCCTGAAGAGGAAGCCGGACGAAGAAGTGGAGAATTGTCTGAAAAAGATCAGGCAGAGTTCCGAATATCTGATGACACTGATCAACGATGTGTTGGATATCAGCCGCATTGAAAGTGGTAAACTGGAATATAAACTGGTACCGGCAGATCTCAGGGATATGATAAATACTGTTTTGTCGATTGCAAGGGGATATATGGAAAACCGTGACCTTAATTTTTATGTTTCAAGAGAAGAACTTAAAAACCCCTATGTAATGGCAGATGAACTCAGAATCAGGGAAGTATTGCTCAACATTATCAGCAATGCAGTCAAATTTACAAAAGACGGAGGCACTATTTCATTTATTGCAGAAAACAGTCTGGGTAATGATGAGCACCATATAATCGTGCGCTATCGTATATCGGATACCGGAATTGGTATGAGTGAGGAATTCCAGGCAAGAATATTTGATGAGTTCAGTCAGGAAAATGATGGAGCAAGAACCAGTTATAAGGGAACCGGACTGGGAATGGCCATTGCCAAACAGTATGTAAATCTTATGGGTGGGAAAATTGAAGTCAGCAGCAGACAAGGTATTGGCTCAACCTTTACGGTAGAAATCCCCCTGCTTATAGCAGAACAGGTATTGACTGAAAAGGAAGAAAATTTAAGGAAAGATATGGATTTACAGGGTTTGCATGTTCTTTTGGCAGAGGACAATGATTTAAATGCGGAGATAGCAGTAGTTTTATTGGAAGAAAAAGGGATGGTTGTAACCAGGACTGTAGATGGCAAATCTGCTCTGACACAGTTTTGCAATACAGCTCCCGGGACTTTTGATCTGATCTTGATGGATATTATGATGCCGGAAATGAATGGATATGAATCGACAAAAGCCATCCGAAATCTGCCGGACCGTCCGGACGGAAAGAAAATACCTATTATTGCAATGACGGCAAATGCATTTGCAGAGGATGTACAGGCTGCTTTGAATGCCGGGATGAATGATCATGTGGCCAAGCCAGTTGATATGGAGATTCTGATATCTGTCATCACAAAATATATAGAACGATGATTCAGGTGTTAAAAATGGATTGAAAATTTCACATGGAATGGAGCTTGAATATTTGGTACTAAAAAGTGGACGATTTCGATCATTTAGTTGCGATAGTAATAAAATATATTGAAAAAAGTAGGAGAAATTCAGTTGTTAGAGAAAGCAGTTCAGTCTGCAATATATGAAAAAGCTCTTAAAAATCATTATATAGAAATCCTGTACATTGATTTTGAAGATACAGGAAAATGCATAAAGCTTCATCAGGATACGAAGCTGCGTAGTGGTGAAAACATTTTCCCAGAGTCGGATGAGCAGATGTTTGAGGATTATATCTGTGAGAAAATTATGCGTTATGCATCTGGTGATACAGAGGATCTTAACCGGGTAAAGCAGCAGATGATGCTGTTGCAGAAGAATGAAGAATTGTCAAATGCACTTCATTATAGCCAAAAACGGGATGAAGAGCTTACAAAGGCATTGGAGACGCCGTACCATAGAAGCAGCCAGTTTCAGCTTTGACTCTTTTTTCTGCCACATACGATATCCCAGAGGTACAGACAGATAGAGTGCATGGACATGGTTCTTTACCGGGATACAAAGCATGATACTTACAAAGCAGTGACCATTAAGGCAGCTGGAACCATTATGTGCTGCGTGGTCAAAAAGTTTTGTGATTTTGCACAACTTTGATTGACAAGAAAATAACATTTCGGTATAATTGACGTAGTGTATCGCGGAAAAGTATAGGCAGCGGGAACAAGGAGGGGAACATTTTGGAGGCGAAAGAAATCTCAAAGGCAGTGGTTAAGAGACTGCCAAGGTATTATCGCTATCTGGGGGAACTGATGGAAGAGAAGGTAGAGCGTATATCTTCCAATGATCTGAGCAAGAAAATGCACGTAACTGCATCCCAGATCCGTCAGGATCTTAACAACTTCGGCGGTTTTGGACAGCAGGGATACGGATACAATGTAGAATATCTTTACACAGAGATCGGCAAGATCTTAGGGCTGGACACCATCCATCCCATGATCATTCTGGGTGCAGGTAATCTGGGACAGGCACTTGCCAATTATGGGGATTTTGAGAAAAGAGGATTCCGCCTTGTAGGAATCTTTGACGTGAATCCGGTTCTGGAAGGAATTTCCGTTCGCGGCATTGAGATCCAGATGATCAGCCGGCTTCCGGAATTTATGAAGGAGAATCAGGTGGAGATCGCCATTCTGACACTTCCCAAGAACAAGGCCAAGGAGATGGCGAAGATTCTCATTGAGAACGGAATCAAGGCAATCTGGAATTTCGCACATACAGATCTGGACGCTCCGGAGGACGTAATCGTGGAGAATGTCCATCTTTCCGAGAGTCTGATGGCTTTGTCCTACAATTTAAGCCAGTATCGGAATGAACATACAGAGAAATAGAAGTTAAAGAGGACTGCTGCTTGTCTCACTGGAAGATTTACAGGAGACCGGGCAGCAGTTTTGCATATAGACGCGAAAGGAAATGATTTGTTGCCTGACGCGTCAGATGAGGAGCTGATCATGAAAAAAGTTGTGACCTGCAGCCAGATGAAGCTTCTGGACCATGAAACCATTCACAGCATGCACGTACCGTCACTGGTGCTGATGGAGCGCGCAGCCCTGGCTGTCAGAGATGAAATCGTGAAGTACCTTCTGGGGAAAAATCCCGATGGCAGCTGGCAGCATGAACGTGTCCTGGCAGTCTGCGGTTCCGGCAACAACGGCGGCGACGGCATTGCCATTGCAAGGCTGCTTCACTTATCCGGGATCCATACGGAGATTTTTCTTGCAGGAAATCCGGACAAAATGACCGAAGAAACCAGACGCCAGTGGGAAATTGCCGCCAGCTATCAGGTGCCGGTAACGAATAACCCGGTATGGAGTGAATATACTGTTATAGCAGACGGGATTTTCGGCGTGGGGCTTTCCCGGGAAATTGCGGGAAAATACAGAGAAATCATCGACTGCATGAATCAGGCAGAAGCCTGCAAGGTGGCAGTGGACATTCCGTCTGGCATCCATGGTGATACAGGAGCCATTCTCGGCGTGGCTTTTAAGGCAGACATGACGGTAACATTTGCATACCGGAAACGGGGACTGTGCCTTTACCCAGGAAGAATGTACGCGGGAAAGGTTGTGACAGCAGACATTGGAATTTACGACCGGGATCCGAAAGGCATCCAGATTGCAGAAAAAGCAGCCTGTCACATGGAGCAGACAGACCTGGCAGAGCTTCCTTTAAGAGCCCCCTGGGGAAATAAAGGAACCTTCGGGAAAGTTCTCCTTATCGCAGGCTCCCCTGGAATGTGCGGCGCCGCCTGCCTAAGTGCCAGCGCAGCCCTTCATGGCGGAGCAGGAATGGTGAAGATCCAGACCGTGGAGGAGAACCGCGTTCCCCTTCAGACCCTTCTTCCCGAGGCAATGGTAACCTGTGAATTTAACGAGGAAGCCAACCAAAAGAACCTAAGCTGGTGCGATGTGCTGGTGATCGGCCCGGGACTTGGAACAGACGGAGTGGGCAGAGAGCGAATGCTCTGGTTTTTGAAAAACGGGGCGGCAGCGAAAAAGCCTGTAGTCATAGATGCGGACGGGCTGAACCTTCTGGCTGAGCATCCGGAATGGCAGGAATTTATAAATGAAAATACAATTCTGACCCCGCATATGGGAGAGATGAGCCGTCTGACAGGCAGCAGCATTTCTCATTTGAAAGAGGATCCGGCAGCCGCGGCCTTTGAATTTGCAGACAGAAGCGGGGGCGCCTGTGTGCTGAAAGATGCCTGCACCGTAATCGCAGACCAGGAAGAACACCTGTATTTCAATCTTTCCGGCAATTCGGGAATGGCAACTGCGGGAAGCGGGGATGTACTTTCCGGCATAACGGCTGCAGTGCTTTGCATGTATCACAGCCAGGAAGAAAAGCCGCCGGTTTCTTATCAGGCAGCCATGGCCGTTTATATCCATGGCCGTTGCGGGGATTTTGCCCTCAGGAAAAAAGGAACCCACGGCATGACCGCACAGGATCTGATCGAAGCACTTCCAGAAATATTGAAGCTTTCGGAGGGGGAAAATTAGAGCGTACTCCCAAAGCGGAAATGATTTTTTAAACAGGTTACATCGGTGAACAGTAACGAGGAGAACATTATGGAAAAATATAACAGAATTAAGGCGTTGATTTCCCTTGATGCCGTGAAATATAATTTTGAACAGATGAAAAAGAACATAAAAGAAGGGACGAAGATCATTGCCGTGATCAAGGCAGATGCATACGGACATGGCGCAGTCCCCATTGCGGCCATGCTGGAGAATTTGGATTACATCTGGGGCTTTGCCACTGCGACTGCCCAGGAAGCCTTGCAGCTGCGCCGGGAAGGAATCACCCGGCCGATTCTGATCCTGGGACTTGTGTTTGAAGAGTACTACGAAGAGCTGGCAAGAGAGGATGTGCGCATGGCAGTCTGTGATTATGAAACTGCCCGCAAATTTAGCGAGGCGGCAGCCTCCTGCGGCAAAAAGGCGCTGATCCATCTTGCGGCAGACACCGGCATGACAAGAATCGGATTCAAGGACAGCGAAGAGAGTCTGGAAGAGATCCGCAGGATTTATGAGCTTGACAATGTGGAAGTGGAAGGCCTGTTTACCCATTTTGCAAGGGCAGATGAGTATGACCGCACCCCGGCCATGGTACAGCTGAAGCGCTACCTTGACTTCGCGAACCTTCTGGAGAAAAACGGCATCCATATTCCTCTTCACCACTGCTCTAACAGCGCCGGAATCATCCGTGTGCCGGAGGCAAACTTAAACCTTGTCCGCGCCGGAATCACCATTTACGGCATTTACCCGTCCGAGGAAGTGGAGAAGGATGTTGTGAAGCTTCAGCCGGTAATGTCCTTAAAGAGCCACATTTCCTATGTAAAAGACGTGGAGCCGGGAACGGAAGTAAGCTATGGCGGAACCTACACCACAGACCGCGTCACCAGACTGGCTACCATTCCGGTGGGCTATGCAGACGGATACCCAAGAATGCTCTCCAACAAGGGCTGGGTGCTGATCCACGGCAAAAAGGCGCCGATCTGCGGAAGAGTCTGCATGGATCAGTTTATGGTAGATATAACCCACATTCCGGATGCAAAAACAGGGGATGAGGTGACACTCCTTGGCACAGACGGAGAGGAAGAGATCACAGCAGACACCATCGGGGATCTGTCCGGCCGCTTTTCCTATGAGTTTGTCTGTGATATCAGCAAGCGCGTTCCAAGGATCTACATCAGGGACGGAGAGGAATGCGGAGAATTAACGTATTTTGATTAAATAGTAAAACACCACACATGTATACACAGGAAAAAAGTTGGAAATACTTATTTTCAGAAGTGAAAAAGTTAAAGTAAAACGGAGTGTGAATTGTGTGGTAATTAAAAGAGGGGATATTTTTTATGCGGATCTTCGCCCTGTGGTGGGAAGCGAGCAGGGAGGCATCCGCCCGGTACTTATTATTCAGAACGATGTGGGCAACAGGCACAGCCCCACTGTGATCTGTGCAGCCATCACATCCAAGATGAACAAGGCGAAGCTGCCTACCCATATTGAGATCGATGCGTCCGCCTACGGAATCGAAAAAGACTCGGTAATTCTTCTGGAACAGCTTCGTACCATTGACAAGAGAAGGCTTAAGGATAAGGTATGCCACCTGGACGGCCCCATGCTTGACAAGGTAAATCATGCCCTTGAGATCAGCCTGGAGCTTACATTCTCTTGACGAAAAGAAAGTTTAGTGATATAGTTGTTAAGTCTCAGCGGCATTTGCAGCCGCATTTTAACCAAATAGCAAGGCGGATGGTGAAGATCCCCTTGACTGGTTTTATACGGAGGAACAAAGGGTTTATTTATGGAGGACGGCAGTAGTATGCCCCTGGCGGGCGTTATTATTTTATTGTTGCTGCTGTGGCTGAACGGTATTTTTTACGGGTTCTCGGCTGCAGTACACAATCTGAGCGGAAGCGAGGTTGAGAAGCGGGCGCAGGAAGGAGATAAGAAATCCACTTATCTGTTATCCCTGATGAACAGTCCCATGACGTTTGTCAATGCGATTCCGCTGATTGTCATGGCTTCCGGTGTGAGCTTCGGAGCATTTATCGTTCCGTGGGTTACGAAGACCTTTCATCCCTACATAAAGCATCTGGCAGCAGTGATCCTGGTGCTTGCACTTGTGGTGATCCTGCTTGCATCTCTTGGCATCCTTACGTTTCGAAGGATCGGAACCTACCATCCGGAGAAATATGCCTACCGCTATCTGGGAGTTGTGGGATTTTTTACCAGGATCTTATATCCTTTTACCATGTGCGTTACCTTTATCGCCAAGCTGGCGGCACGCCCCTTCGGAGTGGCCTTTAACCAGGCAGAGGAGCCTGTGACAGAAGAGGAGATCATTTCCATGGTAGATGAGGCCCATGAGCAGGGCGTCATCGAGGAAAATGAAGCCGAGATGATCCAGAACATCATGGAGTTCAATGACACAGAAGCCAAGGATATTATGACCCACCGCAAGAATGTGATCGCCTTTGACCAGGAAGAGAATCTGCAGTCTATTGTGGATACTATGCTGGAGGAGGGCAATTCCCGTTATCCGGTATATAAGGAAACCATTGACAATATTGTGGGAATCATTCATTATAAAGATGCGCTGAAGTTCCTTACCCGGAATTCCTGGGCCAAATTTAAGCCCCTTAAGGATCTGCCGGGACTGATCCGGGAAGCTTCTTTTATTCCGGAGACCAGAGGAATCAGTGATCTGTTCGGCTCCATGCAGGTGAAGAAGATCCATATGGCAGTGGTAGTGGATGAGTATGGACAGACTTCCGGAATCGTTTCCATGGAGGATATCCTGGAGGAGATCGTAGGGGACATTCTGGATGAATATGATGAGGATGACAGCACCTTCCGCACACAGAAGGACAACAGTGTGATCATTGACGGGCTGGCTTACCTGGAGGATGTATCCGAGGAACTTGGCATCGACTTCGGGAAGGTGGAGTTTGAGACCCTGAACGGTTATCTGACCAATCTTCTGGGGCATATCCCCACAGAGGATGATCTGGATAAAGAAATTGTGGTAAACGGCTACCGTTTCAGAATCCTTTCCCTTGGAAACAAGACTATTGGAAAGGTACGGGCCGAAAAGATAAAAAAAGAACCAAAAGGAGAGGATAAGAAATGTCAGGACATTCAAAATTCGCAAACATAAAGCACAAGAAAGAAAAAAACGACGCTAAAAAAGGTAAGATCTTTACCATCATCGGCCGTGAGATCGTAATGGCTGTTAAGGCCGGCGGTCCGGATCCAAGCAACAACGGCAAGCTTCGCGATGTAATCGCAAAAGCGAAAGCCAACAATATGCCGAACGAAAACATCAAGCGCTCCATCGCGAAAGCGGCGGGTGAGCTGGGCAACGTCAATTACGAAGAAATTCAGTACGAAGGCTATGCGCCGGGTGGCGTCGCCGTTATCGTTTCGACCGTTACGGACAATCGTAACCGCACCGCTTCCGATATCCGCCACATCTTCGATAAGAACGGCGGTTCCCTGGGTACCAATGGCTGCGTTTCTTACATGTTCGATAGTGTTGGCTTGATCGTGATTGAGCGCAAACCGGGCATGGATGAAGATGAAGTGATGATGGCAGCGCTTGACGCGGGCGCCAGCGATGTGGACGTGCTTGACGACAGCTTTGAAGTGACAACCACCGTTTCCGATTTCTCTGAAGTGCGCGACAATCTGGAAAAGGCCGGTTACACGTTCCTGAGCGCTGAGTTGACCATGATTCCGCAGACGACGAACGAAATTACGGATCCGGAGACCGTCGAAAAGATCCAGAAAATGTTGGAAATGCTCGATGATCTGGATGATGTGCAGGATGTTTACCACAACGGCGATCTGCCAGAGGAAGAGGACGAAGACGAATAATCTTCATCGACATAGAGAAAAGACCGCCCGGTTTGCCGAGCGGCTTTTTTCTTGTCGTATCTTGACTTTTGGCCCCGATTATGAAACAATATACACGTATATTTGCCGGTTTTCGGCATGAGGAGAGGTTACTATATCATGAAAGGGACTGTAACGCTGATCGTACCCTGCTACAACGAGGAAGAATCCCTTCCCATTTTTTATCATGCCGTTTGCGATGTTGCCCAAACTCTTCCTGATTACCAAATGACTTTTCTGCTGATTAACGACGGTTCCAAGGACAATACGCTTCAGATCATGCGCGATTTGGCCGCAAAAGACGAGCGTGTCAAATATCTGTCTTTTTCCAGAAATTTTGGAAAAGAAGCTGCCATGTATGCGGGCTTTTGTAATGCGGAGGGAGACTACGTTGCCGTTATGGATGCGGATATGCAGGATCCGCCGTCCCTGCTGCCTCAAATGATCGAAATTCTCGAAAAAGAGGGATACGATAGCGTTGCCACGCGCCGCGTAACTCGTGACGGCGAACCGCCAATCCGCTCTTTTTTTGCACGGATGTTTTATAAATTGATCAATCGTATTTCCGAAGCCGACATTGTTGATGGCGCGCGGGATTTCCGCCTGATGAAGCGTGAAATGGTGAAAGCGATTGTGTCTATGTGCGAATATAATCGGTTTTCCAAGGGAATCTTTGGCTGGATCGGTTTCAAAACAAAGTGGCTGCCGTATAAAAATGTAGAACGTGTCGCCGGCGAAACCAAATGGAGTTTTTTCAAGCTGTTTAAGTATTCATTGGACGGCATTGTTAACTTCTCGCAGGCTCCGCTCTCCATTGCGTCGATTTCTGGCTTGGTGTTTACGTTTATCGCTTTTTTCATGATTCTTTTCGTCGTTGTGCGCCGATTAATCTTTGGCGACCCTGTTGCAGGCTGGGCATCAACAGTGTGTATTATTCTGTTTATCGGCGGCGTACAACTTCTCTGCATGGGGATTATGGGACAATATCTGGCTAAAACATATTTGGAAGTCAAGAGCCGCCCGCATTATATCATCAGCGAAACCAACGACAAAGACGCTAAGCGCATCGGCTGAGAGGGGAGGTTTCCATATTGAAAGCAAAAAAACATGGCTCGTTTCATCAAAAGCATAGCTTGGGACAGAATTTTATTGAGGATGAAACCCTGTTGGAGCAGCTGGCGGATCTTTCTCTGGTCACATCGCAAGACTGCGTATTGGAAATCGGGCCGGGCTTTGGCGCGTTGACGAAGCCGCTGGCTCGTCGCGCTAAACAGGTTGTCTCCCTTGAAATCGATCGAACGCTGATTCCGATTTTAAATGTGACGCTTGAAAAGCAGTCCAATGTTCGTGTCATTTGCGGCGACGTCATGCGCACAGATCTGGCTTTGCTCGTCAAAGAATGCTTTGGGGAAGACTGTTCTTCGCTTCGCATCGCGGCGAATCTTCCGTATTACATTACAACCGATGTTCTGACCAAATTGATGAATGAATTGCCGCAAGCCCAATCCATCGCGGTCATGATTCAAAAAGAGGTTGGAGATAAACTGCTCAGCAGCCCCGGCGAAGATGGATACGGCCCGCTTGCCGTAATGTGTCAATATCACTACAACGTTGTCCGTGCGTTAGACGTTCCAGCCGCCTGTTTTAATCCGCCGCCCAAGGTGGATTCCAGTTTTATGGTGCTTGAGCGCCTTGAAACGCCTTACGTGGACGGGGGAGACGAGGCTGTCTTTACGCGCCTTGTCCGCAGCGCCTTTGCCATGCGCCGCAAGACACTGCTCAACAACCTCATTTCCGGCTTTGCGCTAAATCGTGAGCAGGCCGCCTCATACCTTGAAGCCGTCGGTCTATCCGTACAGGCAAGAGCCGAAGAGCTGAGCCTTGAAGATTTTGCAAAGCTTTCCAGACAACTACAATCCCTTTAATCAAAAGCGCACTCCTGTCGCGGGATTAGTCCTGCGGCAGTTTTTTTATCTGTTACCAAAAAAACATTACAAATCGCTTGCATTGTCAAAGTCTTACCATTATATATAGAGATTTACATTTCTAACAAAATGTGGTATGATGAGCAGTGATCAACATCGTTTCAAATCGATATGAAACCGACTTGTCATGAGTGCATAGAGGTGAAAGAAGTCGTGAAAAAGAAGTGCATGGTACAGGCTGCGCTGGTGCTGCTTCTCGTGCTGTGCTTTTCCTGCGCAGCAGCCCAGGAAGCCAAAGACCTGACAAACGCATGCATCATTTCGTCTCCGGATAAGACAACCGATAAGGTTCACGATGGGGCATATACCAGTTTCTGGCAAAGCCGTACAAACGAAAAGCCCCATCTGGAGTTCCAAACGCCTGAAGGAGAGAGCGCGCAGTATCTTTATATCTGTTTTGCCGAGATGCCGGAGGCATGGAGCATTGAAGAAGAAATCAACGGCGAGTGGCAGACTTCCATAGAGGGAACAACAGACTATTATCATGTCTTGGTAGCGCTGAATGGAAAAAACCATTTCCGTCTTGTTGGCATTTCGGAAAAGAAAAGCTACTTGAAATTGAACGAAGTCTTCGTTTTCTCAGACGGCGAACTGCCGGACTGGGTGCAGCAATGGGAACCTACGCCAAAGAAGGCGGATTTGCTTCTGCTTGTTGCGCATCCGGATGATGAGCTGATCTTTTTCGGCGGAACCATTCCCACTTATGCAGTGGAAAAGAATATGAACGTCGTTGTCGCGTACATGAGTTATTCCAATACGACGCGCCGCAGTGAGCTGCTCAACGGCCTATGGCATATGGGTCTTCGCCAGTACCCGGTGATCGGAGATTTCGGCGACGTTTATATGCGATCGTTGGATGATGCTTACGCTCACTGGACAAAAAGAAAAAGCCGTGCATATATCATGGAACTCATTCGCCAATACAAGCCGGACGTTATGATTACGCATGATATCAACGGCGAATATGGCCATGGGGCACATAAGCTTTGCGCCAATGTCACTCAGTACTGCGTAGAACATTCTGGTGACGAGACTTTCATGCCGGAATCTGCCGAAAAATGGGGGACATGGACGGTAAAAAAACT
>OLRY01001568.1_pt1 | contig 20319 bp, 15 predicted proteins | sample 1672541 | NCBI WGS metagenome assembly OLRY01 (sample SAMEA3136697, study PRJEB25190) | human gut metagenome | biome: human gut; feature: human-associated habitat; material: faeces | place: Austria | collected 2013 | reverse complement strand
GATTTGATCGTAACGGTGTTCTTTTCAGACTTGCCGGTGATGACAGTGTCGGTGTCCCGCACCGTTTCCTTATCACCCTGAGTGACCTTATTATAGGACTTTCCATCCTCTTCTCCGTCTGCTTCGACGGTGATGCTGCCCTCGGAAATGTCCCACGTCTTTGCATAGACCGGCAGGCCAGAAGTTACCACGATACCCGCAATGACTGCCGCAGCAACTCCGCGCCGGAGCGTATTTTTCAGTCTCATCGTATCTCTCCTTTACATCTTGGCTGCCCCGCAGGCTCTCTCCCTGCACCGGCGGCGTATTTATGTTTCGAAGATACAACTTCTGCCACATTTTGTCAAGATTTATTGCTGAAATACAACAAAAGTAGCCCTCTCAGGCGCTTACGCGCCAGCTCCCCCAAAGGGGGCAACAACGACGACCGCCGCCAGCGGCGGAAACAGGGAGGAGCTGTTGGGGCAGCGGCCAGCAAGACGCAAGCGGAGCGCAGCGGATGCTGGGAGCCGCAACCCGGGTGCGAAGCACCACTGGCGTGCCGGGCAACTCTGCGCTGACCGCTGAAAGCTCAATATGGCGTAAAAAATAGTGCCCTGCTACAGAGAGCAGCAGCTTCTAGACAAGAGCACTTTGTCAAGCTGCTGTGAATCTCTGTAGCAGGGCACTACTGTTTCCGATAAAATCAAACTTTGCTCGTCCCGCGTGGGCCTGACCGGCCTGCCAAAGGCTCTCCCTCTGGGAGAGCTGGCGAGCGGAGCGAGACTGAGAGGGCAAGGATGCTACAGAAAAGCAAAAAGCACAGCGATAGCACCGCTCTGACAAAAGCCAGTGCCTATCGCTGTGCAGATATTCTTGGGAAGTGAGCTTGCCCTCTCCGTCATTGCTTCGCAATGCCACCTCTCCCAAAGGGAGAGGCTTGAGCGAAGTTCCCCTCAGTCCTCCATCCGCGCTGCGGCAAGCTCTTTCGTCAGCCGCTTGCGCACTGCAAAGTACGCCGGGATGAGGAAGAAACAGGCGAAGAACCATGCCACAGGGTTGGCGATGCATGCCGCAAAGTAGCCCCAGAGCGGCACGAACCAGAAGCCCACCATGGCACGGGCGACCATCTCGGCCACGCCCGCGAACATGGCAAGGCCGGAATAGCCCAGGCCCTGGATGGTGTAGCGGTAGATGATGAGGACAGCCAGCGGGATGTAGAACACGCTGTTCCAGAAGATGAAGCTGCGGGCATTCGCCATGATCTCCACCTCGCTGCTCTCGAGGAAGAGGCTGATGAGCGGCACATCCAGCACACGCAGGATGAGGAAGGATGCCACACTGTAGACGCAGCCAATGCCCAGCGCGGTATTGACGCCCCGGTCCACACGCTTGAGGTCGTGAGCGCCCATGTTCTGGCTGGCGTAGGTGGTCATGGAGGTGCCGATGCTCTCCAGCGGCACCGAGAGGAACTGGGCGGCCTTGCTGCCTGCGGTCTGCGCGGCCACGATGCTGCTGCCCAGACCGTTCACCGCGCCCTGCAGCACGACGCTGCCGATGGCGGTGATGCTGCACTGCAGACCCATGGGGATGCCCATGTTGCAGAGCTTGAGGCAGTGGCTGGCGCTCAGACGGCTCTCTTCCTTGCTCCATTTCAGCTCCGGGTAGTGGCGGCCGATGTAGATGAGACTGCCGATGCCCGCCACCGCCTGACTGAACACAGTGGCGAAGGCCGCACCGAACGCCCCCATCCGGAAGGTGAGGATGCAGAGCAGGTCGAGGCCGATGTTCAGCACACTGGCCACCAGCAGGAAATAGAGAGGCCGCTTGCTGTCACCCAGCGCGCGCATGAGGGCGCTGGTGACGTTGTACAGCAGGGTAAAGGGGATGCCCCAGAAGATGGTGCGGATGTAGATGTCCGCGATGTCGATGATGTTGTCGGGGGTGTTGGTCCAGACCAGCACCGCCCGGGTCAGGGCCACCGTCACCACCGTGAGCACGACGGCGAAAAAGAGGCTGAGCCAGACGGTATTGGCGGTGTAGCGCCGCATCTCGCGGTAGTCCTTCGCGCCGAAGGTCCACGAGATGGGGATGGAGAAGCCGCAGGCGATGCCGTTGACGAAGCCCAGCACCAGATAGTTCAGGCCGCCCACGCTGCCCACCGCCGCCAGCGCATCCACGCCCACGAAACGGCCCACGATGATGGTATCCGCCAGATTGTAGAACTGCTGGAACAGACTGCCCAGCATCAGCGGCACCGCAAAGGCAAGGATGAGCTTGAGCGGGCTGCCCTGTGTCATGTCTTTTGTCATACAAAGCCCCTCCCCGGGCGGTCACTTAACATTTCTTTGCCAAATTTTTCCCGACAAAAACGCCCTGCCGGACGAGGGGCAGGACGTTTTGCGTTTCATGAGTGGTATTATACTCAGCTCATCGTGATTTTGCAAGGGGTTTGGGACAGATTTCTTCGTACAACATTGCTATTTTCTATCGGCGGTTTTTGGTGATTGTGCGCAGGTCAGTTTCCGCGTCCCGCGTGCCGACCCCGAGGGCCGCGGGGTTCGCCGGTCTTATCCTTTCGTTTTGTGTATCATGCAATGCCGTCGATGCCGCTCAGGCTCTCCTTTGAGGGGCTTATGAGATGCCCCAAGTCCTCCGGTATCCAGAGTTTGGCCTTCTCCAAATCCTCCGGTATCCAGAGCTTTATCTCACCCTGGGTATCCGGCAGGTCGTCCCAGTCGTCACTAAGGTCGGTATAGCGCCGCAGGTCACTCTCCAACGGATCGATATACTTTTTGCGCTCCGTGCCGGAGGGTTCGACCAGAACGAGCAGTGGCTTCTTATCCTCCTCGGGAGCGATGTCCTCAAATCGGGCAGCCAGCTGTTTCAGGGACTCGTCAAGTTCACGTCTGAGCTCTTCACTCGTTTTTTGCTTTACCGTTTCCGCTCTCGCAGGCTCGAGCCACCAATCCAAACTCGGGAGGTCGTCTCTTTTCTCGATTTGGAAGACCGTCCGCTGCCTCAGGGACTCGTCAAGTTCACGTCTGAGCTCTTCACTCGTTTTTTGCTCTACCGTTTCCGCTCTCGCAGGCTCGAGCCACCAATCCAAACTCGGGAGGTCGTCCCTTTTTTTTCGCAAATTGGAAGCCCATCTCCAGCTCTTGTTTCCGTAATTCGTCGAGTTCGCGTCTGAGCTCTTCACTCGTTTTTTGCTCTACCTCTTTGTGGGTCAATATCAGCCGCTCCTGCGGCTCTGGCGTCTGCACCGGCACCCACTCCTGATAGCGCTCCGACAGGTCATCCCGCGTTTCGCCGTCCAGCCGGAGGCTGATGTCCTCCCTGTTCTGCTTCAGCTCCACGTCAGCGTCCTCGCCCGCCGCGTCGGCCATCTTGTCCACGCTATAGTGGGTCATGGTGTCCTCATAGCGGAAGAAGATGTCCTCCACGCCGTCCTCCCGGAGGCTGGGGATGTCGGTGGTGACGGTGGAGCGGGGAGCGGCGCTCTCAATAAGCACCACATCCCTCGAGGTGAGATCCTCTCCGGCGTCGGAGGCCTTTACGCTGCCGAACACGGGGACGATGCCGCTCTCCGCGACCCCCGCAGGGTCCAGCCGCCGGATGGTGACCCGGCTGGAAAAGAAGCCGCCCACCACCATGCCGCCGGGCAGGGGCTCGGGGGCGTTCTCCTGTGCCGGGGGCGGGACGTCATCATCATCGTCGTCGTCCGGCTGGGGCGTGGGGGTGGAGGTGTAGTCGTAGCCCATCCCCTCCATCACGGTGCCGTCCGCGTTCAGACGGGTCAATCGTCCTCCCGTCACCTTGTGTTCCTCGTCAGAAAGGTTCTCTGTGGGTACTTCGCCGTACTTTCCGCCGATGGCCGGGGCCTTGGCGTCCAACATTTGGCTCCTCCCCGCCTTGGCCGTCACCTCGGCGTCGCCGCAGATGATGATGTTATTGGGGTTGCTGGGCGGTGTATCCTGGTCTATCTCAGGCTGCTGCGCACCTACACCGTCGCCGATGCCGGCCGCTCCTGCGCCGCCCACAGCCTCGATGGTGCCGCCCCGGATGGTGATGTTGCTGCCGGTTCTCTCCGCTCCTCCGCCGATGCCTGCGCCGCCTTCGCCGCCCTCAGCGGTGAGGGAGCCGTCCTTGCCCTTGTCGTCCTTGATGGTCAACGTGCCTTTCGACTCTTGTTTGTTCTTCTCAAGGCCCGCATTATTGCTGCCGCTTTTCAGCTTGTTGTCGCCGTCCAGCTCGATGGTGGCATCGCCGCCGCCCTGCACGGTGACGGCGGCATTGCTCTCCCGGGTAGAGCCGTCACCGCTGCCATCCACCTCGGTCTTGCCGCTGACGTCGATCTTCAGGTCGTCGAAGGTGACGTCCACGTCGCCCTTGGAGGTGTCGATGGTGACGGTGTTCTTATCCGACTCGCCGGTAATGACGGTGTCGGTGTCCTTCACATCCTCCTTCTCCCCCTGTGAGACCCAGTTCGTCCCTTCGGTGTCGCCCGCTTTCACGGTGATGTCGCCGTCGGCGATGTTCCACGGGGCCGCATAGGCCGGGATGCCGGAACTCACCACGATGCCCGCGATGACGGCGGCGGCCACGCCCCGCCGGAGTGCGCTTTTCAGTCTCATAGTCTGTCCTCCTTTGGTCTGTTCGTCTTTTGAAGAATCAGCCTTTTCTGACACAAGCTTACCAAAAAATTCAGAGAATGTAAATAAAATCTGCGCGAATCGTGGTGTTTTCGGCGTGAGTGGCGCAAAAAAGCCCTCCCGAGCGGGGAGGGCCATAGCCTGTCTTATTCAGAGTAGTGCGCCAAAAACTGCTTGGTGCGCTCCTCCTGGGGGTGGTCGATGAGCTGGCGGGCCGGGCCTTCCTCCACCACGACGCCGCCGTCCATGAATAGGATGCGGTCGGCCACGTCGCGGGCGAAGTGCATCTCATGGGTGACGATGATCATGGTGGTCTTTCGGTCGGCGAGGTCCCGCAGGACGCGGAGGACTTCGCCGGTCAGCTCCGGGTCAAGGGCGCTGGTGGGCTCATCGAAGCAGAGGATGTCCGGGTGGAGCGCCAGTGCGCGGGCGATGGCCACCCGCTGCTGCTGACCGCCGGAGAGCTGGTGGGGGTAGTGGCCTGCCCGCTCCGACAGGCCCATCTGGGCCAGCAGGTCACGGGCCTGTGCTTCCAGCTGGGCGTGGATAGCCTTTTTGTTGGCCTTGTAGTCGGGCTGCTCCTTTGCCAGAAGCTCCCCCGCCAGCATCACGTTTTCCAGCGCGGTGTACTGGGGGAAGAGGTTGAAGTTCTGGAACACGAGGCCGAAGTGGAGGCGCTTTTTCCGTACCTCGCTCTCCCGCTGGGTGGCAGGGTCGGCGGCGTCCCACATGGTCTCGCCGTTCACCCGGATGACACCGGTGTCGGGACGCTCAAGGAAATTCAGGCAGCGCAGCAGCGTCGTCTTTCCTGAGCCGGACGAGCCGATGATCGCCAGCGCCTCGCCCTGTTCCAGTGTGAGCGAGATGTCCTTGAGGACTTTCGTCTCGCCGAAATTCTTCCCGATGCCGGAGGCTTCGAGTAATGCCATAATTCAGTATCCTCCTTAGCAGCGGAAATAGTTCATCTTTTTCTCGGCCCAGTCCAGCAGCAGGGTGAGTGCGCCGACAAAGACGAGGAAGAAGATCGCGGTGGAGAACAGCGGCCAGATAAGGCCCTTGGCGCTGTACTCCTTTGCCATCATGATGATCTCCTTGTTGGCGATGACGTTCGCCAGCGAGGTATCCTTCACCAGCGTGATGATCTCGTTGCCCATCGGGGGCAGGATGCGCTTGACGACCTGCAGGAGCGTGACCTTGAAGAAGATCTGGCTCTTGGTCATGCCCAGCACCTGACCGGCCTCGGTCTGGCCTTTCGGCACATCCTCGATGCCGCCGCGGTAGATCTCAGAGAAGTAGCAGGCGTAGTTGATGGCGAAAGCCACCACCGCCGCCACCAGACGGCCCGAAGAGCCGGAGGGCCAGGGGTTCGTCATGCCCAGCAGGCCGGGGCCAAGGTAGATGACGATGATCTGGAGCATCAGCGGCGTACCGCGGATGACCCACACGAAGGTCTTGACGACGCCCCGCAGCGGTGCGCACCGGCTCATGGAGCCAAAGGCCACCACAAGGCCCAGCGGCAGCGAAAACAGCAAGGTCAGAAAGAACAGCTCACAGTTGAGCGCGAATGCGCCGGTCAGACGCTCCAAAATCACAGTCACAGAATCACTACACCTATCCGTTTATAATGTAAGTTACTCCGCCAGAGTCAGGCCGTACTTGTCGGCCAGAGCCTGCATGGTGCCGTCAGCCTTCAGCTCGTCGAATGCATTGTCCACAGCCTCGGCCGCGTCGCTGCCCTTGCGGAAGGCCACGCCGTACTCCTCAACGTTCAGCTCATTCACCATCTTGAGGTTTGCGTAGTCGGTACCCTCGCCGATCATGGCAGAGGCCAGAGTCAGGTCGAGGATGGCGGCGTCTGCAGTACCGGCGGCGACTTCCATCAGGCAGTCGGTCTGAACAGCCTTGGAGATGAAATCAGCCTGAGACAGGTCGGCGTTCTCGGTGATGGTGGTCTCACCGGCAGAGCCGGCCTCGGCCACCACGGTCTTGCCGATGAGGTCGGCGGTGGAGGTGTAGTCGGTGCCGTCCTTCACCACCACGACCTGGGCGTTCTTGACGTAGGGCTCGGTGCAGGCCATGTTCTCCTCCCGGTCATCGGTGAGGGTCAGGCCGTTCCAGATGCAGTCGATGCTCTTTGCGGCCAGCTCGGTCTCCTTGGTGTCCCAGTTGATCTCCACGAACTCCGGCTCAACACCCAGCTTCTCACAGACGGCGGTGGCCAGCTCGGTATCGAAACCGGTGAAGCTGCCGTCGGCGTCGGTGTAGTTCATCGGCTCATACACGGTGTAGCCGATGACCATTTTGCCGTTGGACTGGATGTAAGCCAGGTCGCTGTCAGCGGCCGCGGAGCTTGCCGGGGCGGCAGAGGCGGCGGCAGAAGAAGCAGCCGTGGAAGTGGATGCAGAACCGCCGCAGGCGGCAAGGCTCAGTGCCATCGCACCGGCCAGAAAAGCAGATACCAGACGTTTCATATACAAATTCCTCCCTCAGTTTCAGCAGAAGCGGCGCTTCGTTTTACCGCTTTACCATGCTAAATTGTTAAACTGTGACTATAGAATAGCGCGTTTTGCCCCGTTTGGCAAGAGGAAAACCGATTTTTTCGCGTTTTGACGGTTTCCGCCTGTATTCAAGGGAGGGACATAGGAAAATTGAACAAAGCCGTGCCTTTCCGGCACGGCTGCGGCTCACGGGCAGGCTGTCCTTCGTACAACCTCTCAGGCGCTTCGCGCCAGCTCCCCTAGTAGGGGAGCCTCTGGCGAAGAGGCGAGGCTTTACGGTATGCCAAGGCCTCTCCTACAAGGATAGGTGGCATTGCGAAGCAATGACGGAGAGGTTGTATGAAGGACAGGGCGCTCCGCAAGGCGCAAAAATCCCCCTCGGGGAGTCTCTCCGAGGGGGATGCTGTCCGTTTTTCTTATCTTCCCGCCGCAGGAGCGTCAGCTTCTCTCCGGGATGTCGCCTACCATGATGACGAAGAGCCTGGGGTTGCCGTTCTCATCCTTCCACCTTCCGAAGCCGACCCGGTAGCTGGATGCGAGGAAGCTGATAGTGGTCCAATTTTTCTCATTCGGTTCCGGCAGTACCGGTCTGTAGTCGTTACAGAGGTCGATGGCCTGCTTGACGGGGTCGTCCGAGCCTCTGTCCGCTCCATTGTAGAAGATGACCTGTTTGTTGGCGGTGCCGGGGGCGATGCCGATGGTATTCAAGAGCGCTGTGCGAGGCTCAGAACCGATAGAGTGGTAATTGCCCAACTTCAATTTGTTAATGAGAAGAGTTCTTCCATCCTCAGAGCTCACCTGTGTGTACTTCTCCGCCGCCTCACTCAGCTGCGGGTCGGCCTCGCAGGTGATGTTCTTACCATACCGCACATTTATGATGTCCGCCAGAGCCTCGGCCCGGAGGGTGTCGTCCGACTTATCGCCCAACTTATCGCCGCAGCCGGTGAGCAGGGCCAGCGCCATCACGCCAGCAAGGGCAAGGGCAAACAGCTTTTTCAATTTCATGGTCGTTTCCTCCTGTGTCAGTTCTGCGGGGTCTTGATGGTGGCCTGTGTTTGCAGTGCGAGGTAATAGCGGTGGCCGTCACTCTTCTTGTCCGTCATTGTAAAGGCTATGGCTTTCAGAATCGGTATGCCGGAAGCTAGCGGATAAATCTCTATCCCCTGGCTGTACTTCATACTCTCCGCCTGCGCCAGCGCGCTCTGGCCCGGCTTCACTTCTCCGACCCAAAGCCGAACGCTGCCTGTCACCAGATAGTCCTTCAATTCATTTTTAATGATGATCCGTGCATCCCCGGTCAGCCCACCCGCTTCATTATTCAGCCAGCTCGGCTGGAACTGCTGTGCGATGGCCTCGAGCTTTTTGTCCAGCGTCTCGTCCTTCTGATAGTCAACATTTTGTCTCGTTTTCATTAGAGAGCGGAAGCACTCTTCTACCTGCTTGGCTTTGGAGCTGCTGTCCGAGCAGCCGGTGAGCAGGGCCAGCGCCATCACGCTCGCAAGGGCAAGGGCAAGGAGTCGTTTTGCAGTTTTCATCGTCGCTACCTCCAATCGTGGGGTGTGTTTCGGTGATTTTATTATACCATACCCCCCCCCCCCCCCCCCCCCCCCCGCAAGTGCGATTCACGCAGGTTTCAGGCCCTTTCGCGCAGGTTTGGGGGTGAAAAGGCTCTCCCTTTGGGAGAGCTGGCGAGCGGAGCGAGACTGAGAGGGCAAGGACGCTGACGGAGATGTACAAGCGCGGCGATAGCATCGCTCTTACAAAGGGCCTGCTTATCGCTGCGCGGCGGCTCTCGGGAGACGGGCTTGCCCTCTCCGTCTGCTTCGCAGACACCTCTCCCAAAGGGAGAGGCTCTGGCCTACCCGCAGGCGCAAAAAAACCGCCACCTCACGGTGACGGTCAGACTTTCCGTTCAGTTTATAATGACGCATTCTCAAACGCATCCCCTGCGGCCTTTTGCAAAGCGTCGATGGAGATGGTGCAGAGGGCCGCGAGGTCGGCGTCCGAGCCGTCGGCAGGGATGTCCGCCACCTCTTTCTCAGTCTTGCCCTTGAGGTAGCTGCAATAGCCCTCGCTGTGCTCGTACCACTCCTTGCCGAGGCTGGATGCGTTCCGCATCCCGTAGCTGTCGCCCAGCTCAAGCTTGGAGCGGACGGTGTCCGGGGCGGTGACGCCGCCGTCTGCCGCGATGGTCAGCGCAGGCTCTGCCATGTCGCCGATGGCGCTGGTCACACGGCCATCGGCATCCAGCGTCAGGGCCACGATGGTAAGGTCAACTTCTGCGTTCACATCCTTGTCGTCGGTGGCGGTGATGTCCGAAGAGGCATTTTCCGCCTCCACGCCGAGGCTCACCCGGTCGCCCTTTGCCGCGCCGAGGGCGACCGCATTCGCGCAGGCTTTCGCCACGGCGTCGCGGTACCGATCCACCCGGATGGTGCAGCCGGACAGCAGGTCGGCGTCCACAGCCTTGCCGTCCTTATCGGTTTCCAGCATGGATGCCTGCTCGGGCGTCATGCCGATGAGGTAGTCGGCGAAGTCATCGGCCTGCTCGGCCCAGCCCTTTTTCAGCGAAGATGCCGCTGCCAGCGGGTAGTCGTCCCCTTTCTGGCGCTTGGTGCGGTAGTCGGTGGGCATGGTGACGACGCCTTTGCCGTCGGCGGTAACTTCCACTTCCAGCTCATCCAGCATCACGTCGGCCAGCTTGCCGTCTCCGTCCAGCAGGACGGCGGCGGCGATGGTATGGATGGTGCCGGTGCGGGCCTCGTCGGAGGCCTCGGTCAGGATGCCGAGGCCGGTCTTCCAGCCGCCGGTCTGGGTGGTGCTGGCGCTACCGGACGAGCCGGACATGGCGTTCGAGCTGCTCATGCTGCCGGAATCGCTGCTGCCTTTGCGGCAGCCGGACAGCAGCAGTGCCGCCGCCACGGCACAGCTCAGAAGAGCTTTTTGTCTCTGTGTCATAAGCGTTACGCTCCCTTTCATCTCTTTGGGAGTAGTATAGCCCGACACAGAGCCAATCATGCACGTTTGCTCTGAGACCGACGTGTTATCTGGCAAAGTGGGGCAATATTGACGTTATATCATGCAAAATCGCACTTTGCCACTGTGGCAATCTGGTAAGCAGCTGGCACTCTGACCCCACTTTGCCAAAAGGGGCAGAATGCCAAGTTGGCAAACTGGCAAAATATAACGTATCTATATTATTAAATAGCCATATTGCCACTTATTCTACCACAGTATCTCTCACATCAGCGGGCTCAACAGGCGGAGCACACTGTCCAGCAGCGTCCCGGCCAGCGAGGTGCGGCAGTCGGCCAGCTGCACTTCCCGGCACTCTGGCAGGGTGCGGAGCACATCGTCCCGCAGCGCAATGACCTGACTGTTATAGAGCAGCAGCGCCCCGCACTCAAAGTGGAGGAAGAGGCTGCGGTAATCCATGTTGATGCTGCCCACCACGGCGGCGCGGTCATCGCTGACGTAGCACTTGGCGTGGAGGAAGCCGGGCGTGAACTCGTAGATGCGCACCCCCGCCCGGAGCAGCGGCACATAATAGGAGCGGGTCAGCCGGAAGACGAGCTTCTTGTCCGGGATGCCCGGCAGCACCAGCCGGACGTCCACGCCCCGCTTTGCCGCCGCCTTGAGGGCTTCCAGCATGGTCTCGCCCACCGCGAAGTAGGGCGTGTAGATATAGACGTACCGCTGGGCCTGATTGATGATATTCAGGTAGACCGTCTCGGCCAGAGCCTCTTCGTCCAGCGGGCTGTCCCCGTAGGGCTGTATCACTCCGTCCGACTGGGCAGACAGGGCCTCAGCCTGCGGCATAAAGGGCGTATAATCCTCCTCGCTGGGGCGGAAGGCGTTCCAGTGGTCGAGGAACATCACCGTGAAGTTCCAGACCGCCGCGCCCTCGGTGCGGAGAGCTGCGTCCTTCCAGTAGCCGAACCGCTCTTCTTCATTGATATACTCGTCGGCCAGATTGATGCCGCCCGTATAGGCTGTATTTCCGTCCACGACCACGATCTTCCGGTGGTCGCGGTGATTCATGACCAGCGACACCAGCGGCACCACTGGGTTGAACGGGATGCAGCGGATATGCGCCCGCTCCATCTTTACCACGAAATCGGACGGCAGACCCAGCAGACTGCCGAAATCGTCGTAGATGAGCCGGACGTCCACCCCCTGCGCCGCCTTGCGGACAAGGATGTCCTCTACCCCCTTCCACATCTTGCCGGTGCGGACGATGAAAAACTCGAGGAAGATGAAGCGCTCTGCCTTTTCGAGGTCGGCCAGCAGGTCAGGGTACATGGCCTCACCGCAGGGGTAATATTTTGCCGTGGAGTTTTTCCATGCGGGGTATGGCCCGTACTCCGAAATATACCGGCTCAGTCCCCTGCTGGCGGGGTCGAGGGCGTCGGTCTGGCCCGGCTGCTGGGCGAGGTCGGCGGTGTGCCGGCGCTCCACCGCCTGCATCCGCTGGCGCATCCGCTTGGCGGGGGCCTTGTTGCCGAAGGCCAGATAGAGCGCACCGCCCAGCAGCGGCATCATGCCGATGAGGACGAGCCAGATGATCTTATAGTCGCTGTTCTCGTCCTTCCGCACGAGGTAGAGGGTGATGAAGAGGCTGAGGACGTTCAGCCCCGCATTCACCCACACCTTTCCGGCGGTGAGGGAGAAGAAGGCCCAGAGCAGCCAGCCGATCTGCAGCAAAACAAGGGCCACTGTGACCGTGGCCCTGTTGATGACACGATTGAAGAACCGTACGACCGGCAGCCGAAAGAACATCTGCGCCTCCCCCGCTGCCTTTCGGCAGCATTTTTATGGGAATAGTATAGCGCAGAGATGCGGAGATTTCAAGCTCAGGCGTCCGCGTCCTCGAAGCCCACCATGAGGCCGCCCAGCTCGGCGTAGTAGCTGCACAGGCCGCCGCACTCGGTCACCCGCACCTGTGCGCCCTCGAAGACAGCTTTCACCATGTGCATCAGGCGCTCGGCGGCGGCGGGGTTGCCGCAGTGGGCAATGATGACCTTGCCGTTCGTGTAGCCGTGGCCTTTGAGCTCCAGCACGATGCGCTCAAGAGCGCCGTGCTCGCCGCGGGTCTTGCAGAGGACGTCCAGTTCGCCCACATCGCTGGCCTTGCCGATGACCCGGATGTTGAGCATCCGCGCCACAGCGGCCACAGCGGGCTTCACCCGGCCATTCCGGGCCAGATTCGCCAGCGATTCCAGCGAGAACAGCAGATGGGTGTGGTGACGGTAGCGCAGCATCTCTTCGCACACCTCGTCAAAATCCTTACCCTCTTCGATGAGCGCACGGATGTGCTCGGCCAGCAGCACCAGTTCCGGGCCGGCAGACAGGCTGTCCAGCACAAAGACCTGAGCACCCGGGTGCTCTGCCTGATACTCCTCTGCGGCCAGCTGGGCGGCGTTGCAGCTGCCCGACAGGGTGCCGGTGATGGTGATGGCATAAATTTCATCTGCGCCCTCATAAGCCTCCAGCCAGTCGCCGATGTTGGGGCAGGAGGTGCTGGTCTTGCCCTTATAGGTGCGCAGGGCAGTCGCCATTTCCACGGCGTCCAGCGTGCCGTCGTCGAGGTATTCCCTCTCGTCGGTCACGATCTTCAGAGGCACAGCAGCAAAATCCACACCGTCCAGCGCATACAGGCTGGCGGAAGAGTCCACAACGATTCGTTTCATCTCATCTATCTCCATTCCGGCGGGTGTCCGCCGCATTTTTTACGTTCGATGAGTCCACTATATCAGTTTTTCAAAAACCTGTCAAGCGATTTGTAAAATTCTTAATATCGTTTTCATAAACGGTTGACCCCGACTCAAAAATGCGATATACTACCACCATGAATCAGGAAATGAAACGCCGTGTCACGGCCTGCGCCGCCGGGTTTTCCCTGCCGCGCTACCGGGAGCTTCCCTCCGTGGGGCTGTATCTCGACCAGACCGTGCAGCTCGTCAACAGCTGCTTCCGGGGCTTCCCCGGGGTGGAGCTCACCCCCTCCATGGTGAGCAACTACGTCAAGAAAGGAGTCATCTCCCACCCCGTCAAAAAGAAGTATTCCCGCGAACAGCTGGCTTCTCTCATCTATATCGTATTGTCTAAAAATGTCCTCTCGCTGGAAAACATCGACGCCCTGTTCCAGATGCAGCGGGCTCACTGCACCGCCGCCGAAGCCTACGACTATTTCTGCGACGAGGTGGAGAACTGCCTGCCCTACATCTTCGGGGCCAGCCGCACCATCCGCGACCTCGACCCGGATGCCGCCGACGAAAAGCGTCTGCTGCGCGGCACCATCGTCGCCGCCGTGAACAAGATGTACCTCGACTGCTGCTTCGTCGCCATGCGGCAGGAGGAAGCGCTCTGGCCGGGGATCCTGGGCGACTTACAATAAGATAGGTACAAAAAGCCCCCGGCACCATGCGGAAGTGCCGGGGGCCTGTTTATAGGAAAGCGGAGCTTTGCGGTAAACTCCGCCTGCGGGGGAGGCTAAGCTTAGTTGAGCAGCTCGTTGTGTGCAAAACCGCCCACCGTCAGCTCTGCGCTCTCACCGGAGTGGGTGAGCGTAAAGAGGGTGTCGTCCACGCCCAGAGACAGCATGCTGTCGATGTTCAGGGCGGTCTCACGGAGCTGGGTGCGGAACACGAGGGTGTTCACGCCCTGCGCCTTCAGCTCCTTCAGGTTGCTCAGGCAGCCGGAAAGCACGGCAGCCTCAGCAGGCACTGCAATAGTATACCGGCCCTCGGCCATGGAGGTCTCGTAGGCCCCTGCCCCGGTAACGGTCAGGGTGACAGCGGAGGAGCCTCCGTTGCTCTCGGGCACCAGCATCGGCACAAATTCCCGCTTCTCGGTCTCACCGCAGTTTGCGCACTTGTAGATGGTGTAGCCCTCGGAGGTGTAGGTAGGTGCGACCACTTCCATACGCTCCGTGAAGTGGTGGCCCAGTGCGTCGATGGTCTCCTCGTAGGTCTCGCCCACATGGGTGGTGCAGGTGTAGACCCGCTTGCCCGGGGTGGTGCAGGTGGGCTCCACCGTAGCCGTCAGCTCGTAGCTGTGGCCGTCCTGCTTGATGCCGACTAGGTCACCTGTGACGGTAATGCTGCCGTCCTCCTTCTTGACTACCTTGGCGTTCTCCACCTCTTCGATCTTGCCGCCATTGGTCTTGATCTCGACATTTCCGATGATACCGTTTCCCTTTCCATCCCGCTCGCCCGGCATGGCGGTGACAAGGGTACCGCCCGTTTCAACACTCAGGCCAATCTTGCCATTCCTGCTAGTCTTGATGCTGCTGCCATTGGTGGCTTTGCCGTCGGCGCCCTCTGCCTTGCCGCCCAGCGCAGTTGTCGTGCCTCCCTTCACAGTAACTTGGTTACTATTACCATCATAGAAACTCGCATTGCCGCCGGTGGCCTTGCCCGAGCCCGACTTGGCATTGCCGCCGATGAGCGTCGTCTCGCCGGCGGACACGATACCGCCACTTATTCCACTTATTCCACTTATTCCACACGTTCCATTGAGAGCATCGCCTCCGGTAACAACGCCGCTTTTCGACTCTGCATTGCCGCCGATCGCCGTCAGCTTACCGCCCTTCTGGACCTCATAGCCGCAGCCAACGCCTGTCCCCAAGAAGCGGAGAGCAGCACCACCCCAGGCACTTCTCTTCACAGTCTTATGATCGCCGCCAATGGCAATGACCTCGCTGCCCTCTCCAACAACGACCTTTCCCTTCACGAAGAGGCTAATGCCTGTGCCGCCACCTGTACTTGTATCCTCTCCAGGGTGCAGCTGGCCGCCGCCCTTTGCAGTGAGCTTCGAATTTTTGATGTTAACTTCATCGTTGGCAGATATGCCATCGCCGCCGCCGAAACCGCCGGTGGCCGTAACCGTTGCATTCACCAGATCCAGCTTTCCACTAGTAGCACATATGCCAAAGGATCCGCCCTTAGTGCCCGAGCCGCCGGTGGTAGACAGAGAGGAGCCCTCCTTGCCCTGGATCGTCAGCTTGCCTTTACCAGATGTTATTCCTCTCGTCCCAAAATCGCCGCTGTTGCCGCCGGTCAGCTCATTCTTGCCCTCCAGCTCCAGCGTCACATCGCCGGTGCCCTCGATCTTCACAGCATCTTTGCCCGTATCCCCTGCATCCACCTTCAGGTTACGGAGGATGACCTTCAGGGGGCTGGCATAATCATTGATGATCTTCACCACATTGCGGGCGGCTTCCTGAGCCTTTTCGGTAAGGGTGGTGGGGGCGTTGGTGTCCTCGTAGGTCTTCTCCTCAGCGGCCTTTTTCTCCCCGGTCTCCTGCTCCGCAGCAGGCTTGGGGGCGGGCTTGGCGGCCTCCTGCTGGGCCTCGGGGTCATACTGGCCGTACTCGATCACCTGATCGGAGGTCTTTTCGGTCTGCTCCGGCTCCTGAGAGTCGGCGGGCTTCTCCTGAGTCTCCTTCTCCTGGGCCTGCTTCTCCTCGTCCTCCGGGGCCAGCAGCTCCAGAGAGCCGGGCTCCTGGGCCTGCTCCTCGGTCTCGCCGGTGTCCTCGCCGGTCTTCTCAGCCTCGGCGGTGTCCTCGCCGGACTTTTCAACCTCGGAGGTGTTTTCGCCGGACTTTTCAACCTCAGCGGACTTCTCAGCCTCGGAAGTGTTCTCTTCCTCTGCGTTCAGGCTTGCGGTGGACTTGGTGTTGTCGCCGGTGTTGTCGCCGGTGATGATGATGTCGTCTGTGCCGCCGCCATCCTCCTTGATGCCGTTTCCGGTCGTTACCTTGGTGCCGTCCGTCTTGATGGTGACACTGTCGTCGCCGACCTTGATGGTCTTATTGCCACTTTTGTCCACCGAGACTACCACATTGCCCTGACTCACATCACAGATGTAAGCAGCCGAGGCCGGGGCAGCAACTGCCGACACTGCCATGCTCAGGGCCAGGACGGCCGCTGCCGTCCGCTTCATGTTTTTCCGTAACCGCATAATTTTTACCTCCTGTTTCGTGGTTTTTCCCTTTTTTTTTTCTTCCCCCCCCCCCCTATAGGTTTTTCAATAGATTTTGTCAACAATCTTTTGGGCAAATATTTGTCATTTCTCACAAAAAGGCCGCTGGACCACATCTTCCGTGCAGCGGCATGAGCGATTTGTCCATGGGCCGTTTTTTCCCGGGCAAAAAAACACCCGCCTCTCTCCCCCATCGGGCAGAAAAGCGGGTGCTGATTTTTTCAGGGTCGTGCTCCGGCTCAGGTATCCTGCAGCTCACCACGGCTTGCGGCCTTGAGGTAAGCGAAGATGAAGCCGTCGAGGTCGCCGTCCATGACAGCGTCCACGTTGCCGGTCTCGTAGTTGGTGCGGTGGTCCTTGACCATGGTGTAGGGCATAAAGACGTAGGAGCGGATCTGGTGGCCCCAGGCGATCTCGTTCTGGACGCCCTTGATGTCGTCGATCTTATCCATGTGCTGCTGCTTGGCGATCTGGTAGAGCTTTGCCTTCAGCATTTCCATGGCGTAGTCGCGGTTCTGGAACTGGCTGCGCTGGGTCTGGCAGCTGACCACGATGCCGGTGGGCTTATGGATGAGTCGGACAGCGGAAGAAGTCTTGTTGATGTGCTGGCCGCCGGCACCGGAGGAGCGGTAGACCTGCATCTCGATGTCCTCGGGGCGGATGTCCACCTGGATGGTGTTGTCCAGCTCGGGCATGACTTCCAGCGAAGCAAAGCTGGTCTGACGGCGGGCGTTGGCGTCAAAGGGAGAGACGCGCACCAGACGGTGGACGCCGTTCTCGCTCTTGAGCAGGCCGTAGGCGTTGGCACCCTTGACCATCATGGAAGCGCTCTTCATGCCGGCCTCGTCGCCGTCCTGATAGTCCAGGACCTCGACGGTCATGCCGTGAGCCTGCGCCCACTTGTTGTACATACGGTAGAGCATCTCGGCCCAGTCCTGTGCCTCGGTGCCGCCGGTGCCTGCGTGGAAGGTCAGGATGGCGTTGCTGTGGTCGTACTCACCGTTCAGCATGGTCATCAGCTGCAGCTCGTCCACAGCCTTGCCCACGGCGTTGACGGCCTCTTCGGCCTCCGGCACCATCTCGGGGTCGTACTCCTCGTCCAGCATGACCAGCATGGTCTCGGCGTCATCGTACAGGCCCTGCAGCTTCTCGAAGCGGGTCAGCTTGCCCTTCAGGTCGCCCACCTCGTCGAAGACCTTTTTGCTCAGCTCAGCGTCGTCGTAGAAGCCGGGGCGGGACATGGTGTGCTCCAGCTCCTGCACGCGCTTGCGGGAAGCGTCGATGGCCAGCGCCTCCTCCAAGTCCTTTACAGCGGTGTGGTATTCAGCCAGCTGTACTTTCAGTTCATCAGTGGTGATCATCGTTTTATTCCTCTCGTCTCAAAAAACAGGAGCAGCCTCTTCATCATCAGCCACGCACATGGGCAGGCCCGTCTTAGTACAACCTCTCAGTCTCGCTGACGCTCGACAGCTCCCCTAGTAGGGGAGCCTCTGGCGAAACCGTTCACTTTGCGGGGAATGCCAAAGCCTCTCCTACTAGGAGAGGTGGCACGGCGTCAGCCGTGACGGAGAGGTTGTACAAAGACGCGCCTGACAATTATAAAATGACGCTATAAGTAAAAGGAAGTGACCCGCTATGCCTGCTTTTCGCCTGCCTGTCCGCCAGCTGGTGGAATTTTTGCTCCGCACCGGCAGCATCGACAGCCGCTTTACCGGCTTCGACCGCGCCAACGAGGGCGCACGCATCCACCGCAAGCTCCAAAAGGCCGCAGGCGAAGGCTACGCCGCCGAAGTCTTTCTCTCCGGCGAGCGGGAGGCGGCGGGCATCACATTCACCATCGAAGGCCGGGCCGACGGCATCTTCACCGACGAGGCGGGCGTGACGGTCATCGACGAGATCAAGACCACCGCCGTCCCCGCTGACGACATCGCCGAGGACATGAACCCCTGCCACTGGGCGCAGGGGATGGTCTACGGGGCGCTGTATGGCCGTCAGCAGGGGCTGGAAAAGCTGGACGTCCGGCTCACCTACTACCAGATCGACACCGACGACATCCTCCGCTTCGTGCGGCATTTCACCCTCAAAGAGCTGGAGGCGTTTTTGCAGGATCTGCTCGAGCAGTACGCCCCCTGGGCGCAGCGTCAGCTGGCGTGGAAGGAGCAGCGGGGCGTGAGCCTTTCGGCGCTGGCTTTCCCCTTTCCGGCCTACCGGCCCGGGCAGAGGGCGCTGGCAGGCGAAGTCTACCGCGCCTGCACTGCCGCGCCGTCTAAAAGCGGCGTCCGGCTCTTCTGTCAGGCCCCCACCGGCATCGGCAAGACCATGAGCGTCCTCTTCCCTGCTCTGCGGGCCATCGGCACCGGCTGCGGCGAGAAGCTGTTCTACCTGACGGCCCGCAACACGACTCAGTCCGCCGCCGAGGATGCCATTGCGCGGCTGCGGGCGTCTGATCCCAAGCTGGCTCTGCGCAGCGTGACCCTGGCAGCCAAGGAGAAGGTCTGCCTCCACCCGGATGCCGAGGGCCATCCCGCCTGCCTGCCGGAGCTCTGCCCCTATGCAAACGGCTACTACGACCGGGTGAACACGGCCCTGAAAGCCCTTCTGGACGACGGCACCGGCCGCTTCGACCGGGCCGCGCTGGCCGACGCCGCAAAGCAGTTCACGGTCTGCCCCTTCGAACTGGGGCTGGATCTGAGCGAGTGGTGCGACGTCATCATCGGCGACTATAACTACCTCTTCGACCCCGTGGTGCATCTGCGGCGGTTCTTCGACAGCGCGGGCGACTGGCTCTTCCTCGTGGATGAGGCCCACAATCTGCCCGAGCGGGCGCGGGCCATGTACTCGGCACGCTTCTGCAAGAGCAGCCTCACCGAGGCAAAACGCGCACTCGGGCGGGGCAAAAGCACCCTTAAGACAGCCCTGAGCAAGGCCGACAAAGCCTTTTTAGCGGGACGGAAAGCGGTCTCGACCCTCGCGCCCCGCCGGGGCAGCACTGCCGCCGAAGAGGACGACAGCGGCCAGACCTCCCTGCCGGGATCTGCGGAGACGCCCGCCATCGAGCTGCCCGCCGCCGACTACGCTCAGGACGGCACGGTGTTCTGCACGGAGCTTCCCTCAGCCCTGCTGGCCCCGCTGCGGGCGCTGACGGCTCCCTTGCAGGACTGGCTGGAAGACGATCCCGACGCCGAAGCCCACGCGGCCCTGCTGGATCTCTACTTTGAGGTGCAGGACATCCTGCGGGCGTCGGAACGGTACGACGAGCATTTTGCCGCCCAGCTCACCGCCCGGGGCAGTGACCTTGAATTGCAGCTGCTCTGCCTCGACCCGTCCCCCTTCGTGGACGCAAGCCTTTCGGCAGGGCGGGCGGCGGCGCTGTTCAGCGCCACTCTGACGCCGCCGGGCTACTACCGCACCGTCCTCGGCTGTCCCGAGGCCCGGGCCGTGGCGCTGGAAAGCCCCTTCCCGGCAGAAAACCTCGGGCTCTACTGTCTGCCCTCCATCTCCACCCGCTACCGCCAGCGGGACGCCAGCATCCGGCCCATCTCGGACGCCCTCGCGGCACTGGCGTCCAGCCGGGTGGGCAACTATCTGGCCTTCTTCCCCAGCTATGCCTATCTGCGGCAGGTGTGGGAGGACTTCACCGCCCGCTACCCGGACATCGGCACACTGGTACAGGAGAGCGGTCTGGACGACGCCGGGCGGGCGGCGTTCCTCGAGCGGTTTTCGCCCTGCCCGGAGAAGACGCTTCTCGGCTTCGGGGTCATGGGCGGCATCTTCGGCGAGGGCGTGGACCTCGCGGGCGACCGGCTCATCGGCTGCGCCATCGTGGGCGTGGGTCTGCCGCAGGTGAGTCCCCGTCAGGAGATGCTGCGCCGCTACTACGACGCCCAGAACGGGGCGGGCTTCGACTATGCCTACCGCTGGCCCGGGATGAACAAAGTCCTGCAGGCCGCCGGGCGGGTCATCCGGACGCAGGAAGATAAGGGCGTGGTGCTGCTCCTCGACGACCGCTTTGCCCAGAGCGAGTACGCCCGGCTCTTCCCGAAGCATTGGAGGCATCTGGAGTATCTGAGGGATACGAAGGAGCTGAAGAAAAAATTAGCGGAATTTTGGGGGGAATAACCTCTCCGTCAGCATCCTTGCCCTCTCAGGCGCTCCGCGCCAAGGCCGGGTTGCGGCTCCCAGCGTCTGCTGCGCTGCCGCTT
>OLRY01001565.1_pt1 | contig 20373 bp, 18 predicted proteins | sample 1672541 | NCBI WGS metagenome assembly OLRY01 (sample SAMEA3136697, study PRJEB25190) | human gut metagenome | biome: human gut; feature: human-associated habitat; material: faeces | place: Austria | collected 2013 | reverse complement strand
CGTACATTTTGTTCATTCCTTTTCGTTGTACTCGCTGGTCGTAAAGGCAGGCCCTCACAGGGGCCATTTGAGGCGCCCACACCAAGCGGCTAGAATAGTATAGCAAAAAAATGTGCGGATTTCAAGAGGAAAATCCCGCTTTTGCGGAAATATTTTCAGTTTTTCTTCTCTTTCAGCTGTTCATGTGCTTCAGCACCTCATCCATATCCCTGCGGCCATAGACGATGCGGAGAAGCCAGACCGTCTTTCGTTCTTTATCCGCACGGTAATACAGCAGATAATTGCCCACGACCTTTTTCCGAATGATCTTTCTTGGCAGGAATGCATTGGTGACCAGTGCCCCGCCCTCCGGGAAAACGCACACCGTCTCCATGCAGTGGCCGATGTCCTCCATCAGTTTTGCTGCCGCCTTTGCGTTATCCAGCTTGTTTCCGATATAATCAAGGATGTCGTCAAGCTCTTTTTCCGCTCTCCGGGTCAGGCGATAGTGATATTCACAGTCCATACTTTTCCCTCAATTCTGCCATCGCCGTCGGGCCATCGACTGTGCGTCCTGCCTCCACATCATCCAGTCCCTCCAGAATAAGCTTTGCCTCTTCCATCTCCTGCATGGTGCGCTCATAGTAATCAATATCCATCACCACGAGGCGGCCATAGCCGTTCTTCGTCACAAAGACCGGGCCGTTCTCCTCGGCGCACCGGCGCTCGATCTCCACGGTATTCTTCAGTTCTCTCATCGGAATGATCTGCATCGTAATGCCCCCTTTATGTTCTGTGGCTATATTATACACCAAAAAGAGCCACAGCACAAGGTTCTCTGCACTGCGGCTCTTTCGAAATATTCTGATCAGGCGTCTTTTTTCTCCGCCAGTTTCTCTTTGAGCTGCTGCTTCACCCGCTCGTTATAGGCATTCGTGCGCTCGAGGAAGAGCTTGCGGGGGCTGGAAGCCACCAGCTCCTCCCTCTCCACCGTAAATTCCGGCTCTGCCTTGCGCACCTTTGCCAGCAGGCTGCGGTTCTCTGCCGTCAGGGCCAGCGTCACCATGAGAGGCTTGGACTTATATTTTCGGGTCAGGAAAATTTCCAGTGCCACACCGCCCACGACGGCCGCAGCCGCCACCAGCTGGGAAGCGCGCAGGCCGAGCGACGGCACCAGCAGCAGGCTGTCGGTGCGGAGAGATTCGATCCAGAAGCGGCCTGCGCCGTACCAGACAAGGTAGCGCAGGGCAATGTCGCCGTTGAACTTCCGCTTTTTGATGTACGCCACCAGCAGAGCCAGACCCACGAAGCACCAGATGCTCTCGTAGAGAAAGGTGGGATGGACGGGCATGGCGGGGTCGATGGTGACGCCCTTCGGCACCGTGACGGTGCTGCCCATCAGGTAATCTTCCGTTGCTTCGCTGAACATACCCCAGGGCAGGGTGGTGTTGCAGCCGAAAGCCTCCTGATTGAAGAAGTTGCCCCAGCGGCCGCAGCCCTGTCCGATGAGGAAGCCCATGCCGGCCAGGTCGAACATGGGCAGCACCGGCACGCCCCGCCATTTGCAGGCCAGGCCGCCGAACACAAAGGCGCCGATGATGCCGCCGTAGATGGCCAGACCGCCGTCGCGGACAGCCAACACATCCCAGATGGTATCGTAATTATAGGGTGCCATCGCCACATAATACAGGCGGGCGCTGGCGATGCCCAGCACCACGCCGATGAGGATGACATCCACCATCGAATCGGCGTCGATGCCGAACTCCGTGCAGCGGCGGAACGCAAAGACCAATGCGAGGCAGAGGCCGAAGGCGATGCAGACGCCGTACCAATAAATATCCATGTCGCCAATGCTGAAGGCTACCCGGCTCAGCTCAAAGCTGAGGCCGAGGCCCGGGAACTGTACCAGATTCGTCATTCTTCCGTCTCCTCTTCTTCGTCCTCTTCAACGGCAGTGCCGTCCGGCTCAATGTACATCACGGCCATCCGCTCAGGCCGCAGGATGTGCTGCAATGCCGCGTCGGCGTCCTCTGCCGTCAGTCCTGCCAGCATGGTGATCTGCTGGGCCACAGTCTGACCTGCCAGCGCGAAATCTGCCATCTGGCTGGCCGAATCCTCGACGTTTTCCAGATTTTCGATGAGCTGGCCGTATTTTTCGTTCTTGCAGAGGGTGAAGATCTCCCGGTCTACGCCCTCTTTGCGCACCCGCTCGATCTCGTCCAGCAGAAGCTGCCGGACGGTGTCGGGCTGGTCGCTCTCGCCGGTGAAGAGGATGCAGCAGCATCCGTCCACCCGCAGCACCTCACCGCCGAAGCCCGGGTTGGTCAGGCCCTCGTCGTAGAGGCGGCGGTAGAGCGGCGACATCCCGCCGCAGATGCAGCAGAGGATGAGCTCGTACAGCATCTCGCTGCGCAGGTCGCCGAAAGGCAGCGGCTCTTCTTTGAAGCCCAGACCGAAGCAGGGCTTGGCGATGGGCATGGTGATGGTCTTTTCGGTCGCTGCCAGCGTCATCGGCTCGGGGCGGAGCAGGCGCTCGACCTTTTCCGCCGGGCGCTCGTCCATCAGGCCGTGGCGGGCGCAGGCAGCCAGGATCTGCTCCATGCTGGTGTTGCCCGCTGCGGCCAGCACCATATTGCCCGGCGCATAGAACGCCTTGCAGCAGTCGTAGAGCATCTCGGGCGTTATCTCCGCGATGCTCTCCACCGTTCCCGCAATATCGCTGCGGATGGGGTGGCTGTGATACAGACACTCGCACAGGCCGGTGATGAGCCGCCAGTCAGGGCTGTCATCGTACATCTTTATCTCCTGCCCGATGATGCCCTGCTCTTTGGCGATGGTCTGCTCGGTAAAGTAGGGGTGTCCCACCATGCCCAGCAGCACGTCAAGGCTCTCGTCCAGCTGTTCCGTGGCCGTAAAGAGGTAGCAGGTGCGGTCGAAGGCCGTGAAGGCGTTGGCATTCGCGCCGGTCTTGGCGAACTTTGCAAAGGCGTCGCCGTCCTCATCCTCGAACATCTTGTGCTCGAGGAAATGGGCCACACCGGCGGGCAGATGCACTTCCCGCTCCCCCAGCCGGAAATCCCGGTCGATGGAGCCGAAGCGGGTGGCGTAGATGACATGGGTGCCGGAGTAACCCGGCATGGGGCGGACGAGTACGGTCAGCCCCGAGGGCAGAACTTTCCACTGGTCAGCGGCGGTGCATTCCAGCACGCTCTGGGTGTTCTCAGCCATTCTCGTTCCCCTCCTCCCGCGTCAGCAGACAGCTCACCGACAGGGTGAACTGCTTCAGAATATCCCGCACATCCTCCCTGGTCACAGCCAGCAGGGCGCGGCGGGCGTCGTCCGGCGTCTGCACTGGGCCGCCCCGCAGCACCTCCATATAGTACCATGTCTCGATGCCGCCCAGTGTGTCCTCCAGGCCGTTCATCCCGGCCAGCAGGCCCCGGCGGCAGTCTTCCAGCTCTTCGTCGGTGATTGGGCCGTCGCAGAGGTCCGCCAGCTCTTTGAGCACCGCCTGCTCAGCGCGGGCCGCGTCGGTGTGCTCGACGCCGCTGTTGACGGCCATGCTGCCCGTGAAGCTCTGGAAGGACGACGAGCAGTAGTAGCACAGATGGTCGCGCTCCCGGACGTTCAGGAAAAGGCGGCTGGTCACGCTGCCGCCGTAGAGAGCCATCGCCAGCCGGACAGCGGCCAGCTGTTCAGGCTGCATGGGCCGGCCCAGCGTGAACAGCATACAGAGCTTGGCCTGTGTGGTGTCGAAACGCTCCACCTTCCGCACCGGCTCCCGCCGGGGCATGGCGATGTTCTCGGCCCGGGGCAGCGGGGCGCGGTCGATGGCCGAAAGCTCCGTCAGAAGGGCGTCCTTCACGGCGGTGGTGCTGGCCTCGTCGCAGCCCAGCACGATGAGCTCGATGTTCGCCGTCCGCAGCATCTCGTAGTATGCCTCGGTCAGCGCTTCGGGCGTCAGGCCGTCCACTTCTTCTAAGTAGCCCTCCTGCCGGACACCGGCGGGGCTGTCGCCGAAGAACTCCCGGTTGGCCTGCCGCTGGCAGTAAAGGCGCTTGTCGTTCACTTCGTCTTCCAGCGCCTTCTTCAGCATCTGCTTTTCGATGCCCACGGCCTCGGGGTCGAAGGTGCTGCCCACAAAATAGGGGTGGAACGCCGTGCCGAGGGCCAGTGCGGCGTACTCCTGCGTCAGCTTCTCCCCTTCCAGTGCGAACTGGTCCTTGATGCCGGTGATGCTGACGCAGAGGTTGTGGCTGCAGCCCATGGGGCGGGCGTCCACGGTCAGGTCGGCGCCGTAGAGGCGGGCCAGCTTTTTGGTCATCTGGGTCATGTCGGGGCAGTCGGCATAGCCCCGCTCCATCACCAGCGGCAGCAGCGCGTGGGCCGTGGCCGTCTCGCGGCGGGCCGGGAACGCGAAGTTGATGCTGATGCGGCAGCGGTTGAATTTCTGTGCGGCGTCATACGAGAGGTGGACGCCGGGCGCGATTTGGAATCGTCTCAATGTTCTATCGTCCTTTTGTATTATTTCGTTTGTTCCAGCGCCAGATACTCTTCCAGCGAGAGGCCGGAGGCGCGGATGGCGAGGGCGTTGTCCCTGCCCACATACCGCCAGTGCCACGGCTCAAACACCATGCCGGTGGCGGCCTGACGCTCCTGCGGCCAGCGCAGGATGAAGCCGTGCTCTGCGGCATAGGCTTCCAGCCACTCATAGGCACGGGTGTCGGCGAAGCCGGTGTCCTTTTCCATGCTGTCTGCCGCGAGGATGTCGGCACCGTAGCCGGTGGCATATTCGCTGGCCTCCGGCGCAGGCTGAACGGTCGCAGCCCTGACAGCGGCCTCTTCCTCCGAGCAGCCGGACTCCCGGTAGCTCTGGACCGCGGCCTCATAGGCGCTCTGGCGGGCGGCGGCATCCTGATACCCTGCCGTCAGCACCAGCTCGATCTCATCCTGCTTTGCGGCCTCGGCCATTTCGCGGTAGGCTGCGGCAGCCTTGGCTTCCAGCGAAGCACCGGTGGCATCATCGGCCACGGCCAGCTCCGGCGTCGGCTCTTCCGTCAGGGGAAGGTTTGCATTCACCAGCATGAGGCGCTTATCCGAAAGGTCCGTCTCCGCGCCGCCCTCATACTCCCGGGCCTCGAAGGTCGTCGGCGGTGCGATGAGGGCATAGGCCCTGGGCAGCAGCCAGAGGATGCCGCCGGTCATCACAGCCATGACCGCGCCGCAGCTGAGCAGAAAGACCGTCCAGTTGCGCACGAGGCGGATACGGTGTCTCCGGCGGCGTTCTTTCGGCGACAGAGCGCGGCGGGGTGCGGGTCGATTTTGCTCCATGATGCAGCTTCCTTCCTGTTTTTGACGTTCGCCCTGGATACAGGCACATAATAATATTATACACCCCTTTTATCTGGGTGTAAACGGCAGGGGCTGTAAAAAAATTGTGTACGCAAAAAGCCGCCGCACCGGCGCAGGACGCACGGCACGGCGGCTTTGAAGCCACATCTTACTCGAACAGCATATCGTGGATGGAGCTGACAGCCTTGTCGGCGTCCTCACGGTCGATGATGCAGGAGATCTTGATCTCACTGGTGGAAATCATCTTGATGTTGATGTTGTTGTTGGACAGAGCCTCGAACATCTTGGAGGCCACGCCGCTGTGGCTCTGCATACCGGCGCCCACGATGGACACCTTGGCGCAGGTCTCGTCGCAGGTGACCTGGTCGAACTTTGCGCTCTCGCGCAGGACGCGCATGGCAGTCTCAGCTTCGCTCTCCGCGCAGGTGAAGCTGATGTCCTTCTTGCCGTCGCGGCCGGTGGACTGCAGGATGATGTCCACGTTGATATTCTTCTGGGCCAGCAGGCCGAAGATCTTGAAGCTGGTACCCGGCTCATCGGGAACATTCAGGATCGTAATAACAGCAACGTCGGTGTCCTTTGCGACACCCTTGATCAGCATACCTTCCACGTCTTTTACAACCTCCTTGACGACCGTGCCGGGCACGGGGTTCAGGCTGGAGAGGACCTCCAGCTCCACATTATACTTTTTAGCCAGCTCCACGCTGCGGTTGTTGAGCACCTGTGCGCCGAGGGATGCCAGTTCCAGCATCTCGTCGAAGGTGATCTCATCCAGCTTGCGGGTGTTGCGCACCTTGCGCGGGTCGGCGGTGTAGACGCCCTCCACGTCGGTAAAGATCTGGCAGCGGTCGGCGTGGAGCGCTGCTGCGATGGCGACAGCGCTGGTGTCGGAACCGCCGCGGCCCAGCGTGGTGATGTCGTCCAGCTTGTTCAGGCCCTGGAAGCCTGCCACGACGACGACGCGGTTGCGCTCCAGCTCCGAAGAGATGCGCTCGGTCTCCAGCTTGGTGATGCGGGCCTTGGTGTAGGCACGGTCGGTGCGGAAGCCTGCCTGCCAGCCGGTCAGACTGGTGGCATGGCAGCCCAGCTCGTTCAGAGCCATAGCCAGCAGGGCGATACTGATCTCCTCGCCTGCTGCCAGCAGCATATCCATCTCACGGGCAGAAGGGTTGTGGGTGATCTCTGCTGCCTTTGCGATGAGGTCGTCGGTGGTGTCGCCCTGTGCGGACACTACCACGACCACGTCATTTCCCGCGTTGTGGGTGTTGGCCACGATGCGGGCCACGTTGAAGATACGGTCCCGGTCCTTCACCGAAGAACCGCCGAACTTCTGTACGATCAACGCCATATCTTGTCACTCTCCTCTTTTTGCTCCCTCAGTGTGTGAGGGGTACACCGGGCGGAAGCGGTCTTGCACTTCCGATCCTGTTTATCATTCCACTGTCGCACCGGTGTTGTCGGCATCCAGCCGCAGCAGTGTAAATGCTTCACATCCGTCCAAGCCTTCCAGCAGCTCGAGGCCCTTTTCCAGTTTGGAGTAGAATTTCTCGGCGTTGGCCTTTTCGGCCACAGCCATCACGGTGCTGCCGGCGCCCGAGACGTACACCGCCTTGGCACCGCAGAGCCGCGCCATATCGAAGACTTCCTTCGAGCCGGGCATCAGGGGCATCCGGTAGGGCTGGTGGAGCTTATCCTCGGTGGCAATGGCCAGCAGGTCGTGGCGGCCCTCGCAGAACGCCGCCGGGATGAGGGCCGCACGGGACAGGTTATACACCGCATCCTTGTGGGTGACCTCTTTGGGCAGGGCCGCACGGGCGGCTTCGGTCAGCAGCTTGTAGTCCGGCACGATGGCCGCGAAGCAGAGGCTCTCGTCCACGTCCCGCTTGACGGAGTAGACGACGCCGTCCTCGAAAACGCTGCTGGTCAGACCGCCCAGAAGGGCCGGTGCCACGTTGTCCGGGTGGCCCTCGATGGAGGTAGCCAGCGTCAGCAGCTCCTGGGTGTTGAGCACATCGCCCAGCATCCGGTTCGCACCCAGCAGGCCCGCGATGATGCAGGCCGAGGACGAGCCGAGGCCCCGGGCCATCGGGATGGCGTTGGTCTGGACGAGCTTGAGGGGCGGCATGGTCTTGCCGACCTTATCGAACAGACCCTTGGCCGAGCGGTAGACCAGATTGGTCTCGCCGCGGGGGATGCGGGTGCCGTCCGCCGCCGAGATGTCCAGATGGTCGCTCTCTTCGAAGGTCACGGTATTGTACAAGGTCACAGCCAGACCCAGCGCATCGAAGCCGGAGCCGATGTTGGCACTGGTGGCCGGGACGGAAACTTTTATCTTCATCGCAGTTCCCTCTTTTCTCGCGCTCAGGCGTCCTCAGGCAGGCGGCGGAGCACCAGCTTCACGCTGCCGCCCATGGCCTCTACCTTGCGGGCTGCTTCGGCCAGAGCCTTGCCGTCGGCGCTGTCCACAAAGTAGGAGCAGCCGTCGAAGTGCTCTTCCACCACATGGCCCTTGCCGTAGATGGCCTCGGCCACCGCCGGGGCGATGCCTTCCACACGCACATAGTATGCGGCGGGAGCGGGGTCGGTGAGCATTCCTTCCACCGGCTCGGCGGGCTGCCAGAACAGACTGTCGTGGACCTTGACGCCGTTCTTGAGGGCGTCCACCACGTCGGCCACGACAGCACTGGCGGTGGGCAGCTTGCCCGCGCCCTTGCCGTAGAAGACCACGTCACCCAGCATATCGCCCTTGACGAGGACGGCGTTGAAGACGTCATCGACACCGGCCAGCTGGTTTGCCTTCGGCACGAGGCAGGGCTCGACACCGGCGGCAACGCTGCCGTCCTCGCCCCGCTTCATCCAGGCGATGAGCTTGATGACGCAGCCCAGCTTCTCTGCCGCAGCCACATCCTCCACCGTGATGCCGCGGATGCCGCGGGTGGGGATGTTCTGGGGGTAGATCTGGTGGCCGCAGACCAGCGAGGACAGGATGGCGATCTTGCGGCAGGCGTCGCGGCCGTCCACATCGTCGCCGGGGTCCTTCGTCTCGGCGTAGCCCAGCTCCTGGGCGATCTTCAGCGCCTCGTCAAAGCCCAGACCCTCCCGCACCATCTTGGTCAGCATGAAGTTGGTGGTGCCGTTGACGATGCCTTCCACCTCGGTGATGACGTTGGCCGCGAGGCACTGGTGCATCGGGGTGATGATGGGCGTGCCGCCGCCCACGGAAGCCTCGAACAGGAAGGCGCAGTTGTGTGCCTTGGCCAGAGCCAGCAGCTCTGCGCCGTAGGTAGCCACCATCTCCTTGTTGGAGGTGCAGACGCTCCGGCCGCTCTCGAGGCAGGCCTTGACGTAAGGGTAAGCGAAGCGGGTGCCGCCGATGGTCTCGACGACGACCTTTACTTCGGGGTCTTCCAGAATGGCGTCAAAATTCTTTATAAACAGCTTTGCGGCCGGATGACCCGAGAAGTCTTTTGGGTCAAGGATGTACTTGACCTCCACCGGTTCGCCTGCACGGCGGGAGACGTCTGCGGCGTTGCGGCAGAGCACCTCGTACACGCCGCTGCCCACCGTGCCAAAGCCCAGAATCGCGATTTTTGCCATGATACTGCCCTCGTTCCTTTTTCTATGAATGTACTGTCACAGATTGTATCCGCAGTGTACGCCCACGACCATCCGCTGGCGCGAAAGCTTTTCTGTCAGCTCCTCGGGGGTCATCTGCATGGTGTCGGTGCGGATGGTGACAGCCACCAGCGCGGCTCCGTTCTCCGGAGTAGACTGATTGATGGTCACGATGCTGGCACCGGCGGCACTGATGCCGGCCAGAAGGCTCTGCAATGCACCCGTCTCGTCCCGCAGGGTCGCCATGACAGTGATGACCTCGCGGCCATTCTCCGAGTCGAAAATGCAGTCCTTATATTTATAAAATGCACTGCGCGACAGGTCTACACTGCGGGTCGCAGCCGAAATGCTGCGTGCCTCTCCGCTGGCCAGAAGCTCCTTGGCCCGGACGACCTTGAGGAAGACTTCCGGCAGGACCTGCGCATCCACCAGATAAAAACGGCGTTCCAACTTGTTCACCTCTCAAACACAAGTGTTCTTGCAGAAAATATAATAGCATCCGACTCCCTGCATTGCAAGAGGTCGGATGCTATTTTGTCAGATTATCCAGTTTTGAGCCGTGAAGTACCCCTTCAGCGCACCGAATCTGCAACCCGATGCGCTGAAAAGTATGATTTTTGCCTCAGTCGGTGTCGAGGCCAGTGGTGTCCGGCTCAGGCGCAAGGGGTTCGCTGGCGACAGCTGCCTGACCGTGGGAATAATTGCAGACGTCGGGCAGGTCGTCGGCACGGTAGTAGCCCACTGCCGTGCTCGGGCAGGAGCCGCTGGCCAGCAGGCCGCTCTGGGTGCAGTAGCTGCGCTCCACGACGCCGTCAGCCGCCGGGAATGCCTTATAGGGCAGGTCTGCCTGGATCTGCTCCATCAGGGCCTTCCAGGCCGTGACGCAGGTGCGGGTCTTGGCCTGCTGCTTGCCGAGGGTCTTGGTCATATCGAAGGGCGCGTCATAGCCCCACCACACAGCGGTGACGTAATAGGGCGTGCCGCCCACGAACCACAGGTCCTTCTCATCGCTGGCCGTACCGGTCTTACCGAAGGCCTCCATGCCGTTGGAGTTGGGGTAGCGGCCGCTGGCCGTACCAACGCTGGAGAATAGGACGTTCTTCAGCAGGCGGTTCATGACGTAGGCCGTCTGGGGCGTCAGAGCCTGATAACTGGTGTCGTTGCTCTCCATATAGATGTTGCCGTCCCGGTCAAGCACACGGGTGTAGAGGTGAGGCGTGGTGTACTCGCCGTCGTAGAAGATCTGGAACGCCGCCGCCAGCGCCATCGGGGTGACGCCGTGGGTCTGGCTGCCCATGACCATCTGTGCAAGGCCCACGTCGTTGACGGGGTCCAGCGTGCTGAGCTGCAGGGTATTGTAGACGAAGTTGAAGATGTTGTTCGCGCCCACGAGGTCGCCAACGCGGATGGCGATGGTGTTCAGGGAGCGGGCGAGGCCGTTCCAGAGCGGCAGGTCGGAGCCGTCGCCGTAGTTGCCGCCGTAGTTGCGGGGCCAGCTGCGCCATGCGTTGGGGTAGGCTTTCAGCTGCTTGTCCGTCAGACCCATGAGGCCGTTCCGGCGGCAGTAGTCCTCGTCACGGATGACCATGTCCTGCTTGAGGTAGAGGGGCGAGTTGTTGAGCATGGTAGACCAGTTGACCAGACCATACTCGATGCCCAGCGCATAGGCGCCGATGGGCTTGATGGTAGAACCGGTCTGACGGGTGACGCCGTAGGCGCGGTTCAGGGAAAGGCTCTTGGTCTTTTCGCCCAGACCGCCCACCATGGCGATGACATTGCCGTCATAGTCCAGCGTGACCATCGCCGCCTGGGTGCGGACGTTGCGGTAATAGTAGACCGTACCGTCGTCGCCGGTGCGGGTCTTGGGGGTGCCGTCCTCATTGAAGACCTGCACATCGTCGTCGGAGATGCTGGTCACCTCTTCCTCATGCCAGCCGGCCGGGAAGTAGGCGTCGTCGGTGTTGAGCATCAGGTTCTCCATCGCGGTCTGGATCTTGGGGTTGACCGTTGCCTCGATGGTGTAGCCGCCAGTGTAGAGCATACTCTGGGCGGTGGACTCGTCCACGCCCTCCTTGGCCATGATGTCCTTCACCACCTCGTTGAAGAGGGCATCGGTGAAGTAAGAGGTGGTGGAGCTGCTCTTCTTCGTGTTGTCCGTCTCTGCCAGCACCAGCGGCTGGGCAGCGGCGTTGCGGTAATCCTCCTCCGAGATGACACCCTGCTGCCACATATTGTAGAGCAGGAAGTTCCGGCGGTTGATGAGGTTCTCGGGGTTGGTGTAGGGGTTATAGTTGGTGGGATTCTTGGTGATGGACGCGATGGACGCGCACTCCCAGAGGGTCAGCTCGCTGACATCCTTGTCGAAGTACTCGTTTGCCGCCGTCTGGACGCCCTGGATGGTACCGGTAAAGCTGATGGTGTTCAGGTAGGCTTCCAGAATGGTCTCCTTGGAGTAGCTGCGGCTCAGGATGAGGGCGCGGTAGATCTCGCGCAGCTTGCGCAGTGCGCCCTCGATGCCGCTGGCGCTCTTGTCGCTGGTCAGGTTCTTGATGAGCTGCTGTTCCAGCGTAGAGGCGCCCTGCTTGGAGCTGTAGATGGGCAGCAGGTATTCATTGATTATCGCGCCGATGGTGCGCTTGAAGTTGACGCCCGGCTCGTTGTAAAAGTCTTTGTCCTCGGTGCAGATGAATGCATACTGTAGGTTGGTGGGGATCTGCTCGAGGTCCGCCCAGACGCGGTGGCTGTTGGAGGAGCGCAGGGTGGCGTACTCCACCTGTGCGCCGGTGTCGGGGTCGGTGGCCACCACAAGGCTCGACTGGCTCAGTTCGATGTTGTCGAGGTCCAGCAGGTCGCCGTCACTGGCCGTAGCCTGCACCACATAGTACACAGCGCCCACTGCCACCAGACTGCCCGCCATAATGCCCAGACAGACGAGGGTGACGATGGTCCGGCCCAGGAATCCGAGAACGGGATGACCGTGCTTTTCTTCCTGCTCCTGCGGCCCGCGGGGCTCACGGACCCGCCGGTTCTGCTCCGCTGCGGGCCGCTGCTCCCGGAGCGCACCATCACTGTGGAGTCTCCGTCTTTCATTGTTTGAGATAAGGATCGCCTCCTATCGCAATTTTCACTGTTCTGCATCTCAAAGCATCCTCTGACGATGCCGTTTGCTGTTTCTGCTGCGGCCAGACGGCCCACAGCCATAATAACACATTATAGTCCCCGCCGCCCGCTTCCGCAAGGGGGAAATCGACCGGATACGATGTTAGTATAGCACATCTGCCCCGCCAAAGTACAGCATCCGGGTGTGAAAATTCTGCATTCCTGTCTGAGGCAGTTTTCTTTTGCACATACTACCGTCTGAAACACCATTTCAGCCGAAAGGAGTCCACTGCCATGCGCAAGGTCTGGCTCTGCATTTTTTATGCGCTGTGCATTTTTACCATCGTGTTCAGCCTGTTCTGGATGGCCCTGCCCAGTCTCCCCTTCCCTGCCGACTCCGGCGAAGAGACGCCGGCCTCCGAGCCGGGTCTGGCCGCGCAGGGCTCCGCCGGGCAGAGCGGCACCGATTTCTACCTCTGCGACGAGGGCGGGCGGGTGGTCGTCTACACCTGCTCCGACAACGGGCTGCCCGACAAGCGGCTCCTGCGCACCGGCATCTATGTCAATCTTCTGCCCGAGGCCGATGCCCTCCGGCTCAAGCAGGGCCTCTACGTCACCGGCGAAACGGCCCTCCGGGCGCTGCTGGAAGACCTGGGCGAATAAACAAAAACAGTGCAGACCTCCCCGGGGAGGTCTGCACTGTTTTTATCCTTGATCAGAATCAGGCTTCGAGCTGTTCCAGCGGGATAAGGTAGTCCTTACGGCACTGCTCGTAGTTGAGCATATATTCCTTGGTGGGGTTGTGGTGCATCATGTTCTTGAGGGTATGGGAGTCGTAGTCCTCGCCTGCCTCCATGCCCACCAGACGGGCGGCGATGTTGGAGCAGTGGTCCGAGATACGCTCTACATTGTTCAGCACATCGAGATAGACGACACCGGTATCAATGGAGCAGGCACCATCTTTCAGACGCTTGATGTGCTGCGCACGAAGCCGCTCCACGAGGATGTCGATGACCTGTTCCAGCGGCTCCACCTGGCTGGCGGTCCGGGCGTCGTCGAACTCGAAGGCGTCCGTGGTGAGGGTCAGGATCTTTTCCAGCGCATTGTCGAGAAGCTTCAGCTCCTGCTGTGCCTTCTCGCTGAAGGTGACTTCCTTGTCGGTCAGCTCCTGCGCTTTTTCTTTGATGTTGACTGCATAGTCGCCGATGCGCTCGCACTCGGTGACAAAGTTGAGCAGCTCGGTCACCTCATGGCTCTCCGCGTCGCCCAGCTCCTGGTCTGCCAGCTTGATGAGGTAGTTGGAGATGTCCACCTCCATCCGGTCGATGAGGTTCTCGCGGACATCAATGGCACTCACGACGTCCTCGTCCATCTTGAGCAGCAGCGGGGTGGCGAGGCCGACGTTGCGGGCTGCGCGGCGGGACATCTTGACCACCGCGTTCTTCGCCTGCTGCAGAGCCACAGCCGGGCTCTTGAACAGACGCTCATCCAGCACAGGCATACTCAGCTCCTGCGCCTCCTCCGCGCTGTTCGGCACGGTCATCATGGCCAGCCTGGACAGCACGCCGCTGCAGGGCAGGAAGAACAGCATCGCAATGACGCTGGTCATGGTGTGGATGTTTGCAATGCTGCTCTTGTTCATCACATCGCCCCACATGGGGATGCCGATGGTGAACTGGACTGCATAGACCAGCGCCAGCAGGATGACGCTGCCGATGATGTTGAAGTACAGGTGGATGAGGGCGGCGCGCTTGCCGTCCTTGGAGGAGCCGCCGATGGTCAGCAGCGGGGTGAAGGCCGTGCCGATGTGGGCGCCCAGCACGATGGGGATGGCCGAGCTGAAGGTGACGAGGCCGGTGCTGGACAGCGCCTGCAGGATACCCACAGAGGCCGAAGAGGACTGGATGATGACCGTGACCACCACGCCCACGAGAACGCCGAGGATGGGGTTGGTCATGGTGACGAACAGCTCCTGGAACGCTGAGCTCTCACGCAGGGGCGACACACCGGTGTCCATCAGGCTCATGCCCGTGAACAGGATGCCGAAGCCCAGCATGATCTGGCCGATGTTCTTTTTCTTCGCGTTGCGGATGAACACATAAAAAATGCAGCCGATAAACGCCACCACCGGCGCAAACGTCTTGGGCTGGATGAGGGTCAGGATGAGGCTGTCGCCCGAAATATCCGCCATGCGGATGAGCTGACCGGTGACCGTAGTACCAATGTTTGCACCCATGATAACGCCTACCGACTGCGTAAGGGTCATGATGCCGGAGTTGACGAGGCCGACGCAAATGACGACCGTACCGGCCGACGACTGGATGACGCCGGTGATGAGGGTGCCGAAAATGACGCCCTTGATGGTGGACGAAGTCAGTTTCTGCAATATGCCCTGCATCTTGCCGCCGGCCAGCTTTTCGAGGCCGGCACCCATGATCGACATGCCATACAGGAACAGCGCAATACCGCCCAGCAGAGAGGTGATGTGTGTAATGTCCATAAAACAATGCTCCTAAAATCTTCCTATTGCTCCATTGCACAAGACGGCTGTGCTTAGCTCTCCATACGCAAAACGCCGTCCTTTTTATTATAGCATCGAACCCCCCGGCTCAACAAGCATTATTTTACAGGAAAATCACTTTTTTGACCGGAATTTTAAGATTTCCGGGTCTCCTTAGACGGTTCTTTTCTTGAATTTTACATTCATTTTACATTAGTATTTTCTAACTCCTGCCCGGTGCCTTCCGGTATTTCCGGGAATGCATCAGGCGGCCTCCAGCTCTTCCATCGCCTCCCGCAGGGTGTCCGCCGAGAACAGGAACGCGCCCGCCCCCGTATACACCTCCACATGACCGCCCACATACCGAAGTTCAATGTCTTTCATTCCTCTTCCCTCCTGTGTCTTTTTGTTCTGACAGGAGTATAGCAGAATAAAAGTCCAATAAACTGTATCTTCAGGAAGTTTTTCGAGCAAAAAGGCGCAAAAAGCTCTCTGTCGGCGTCCTTGCCCTCTTAGTCACCTTCGGTGACAGCTCCCCCTTTGGGGGAGCTGGCGAGCGGAGCGAGACTGAGAGGGCAAGCCCGTCTCCCGAGAGCCGCCACGCAGCGATAAACTGTCTCTTTGTCAGAGCCAAAATCTGACGGTTTTTCTCCATTCACGCAGGAAATAGGGCGATTCGCGCAGGTTTTATTGATTTTTCCCCGCAGATGTGGTATATTCAAAGCAACCTGATATTCTACGGTCTCACCATTTCTTTTCACCGTTCAAAGGAGGTTTTTGTATGCTGTCTTATCGTAAGCTTGCGATGCGTGTTCTGGGTCGCCCTCTCCATACGGGGGGATCGATTCACCCCGTCCGGCCTCTCAGCGGGCAGCAGCGTTTATCCTGACTGCCGCAATGCTCACCACCCTTGCCGCCCCGGCCTTTGCAGAGATATGGCACATCGAGGATGGTGACATCACCGTGAAGGCAGGTGAGACCGGCAACGACGTCACACAGAAAGGTACGACCACCTATGGCGACACCGACACCATCATCACAAATAGTGATAAGAACACCGCTTCTTCCCACACCGTGACCATCGAGACCAACGATAAGAACGATAAGGTCGAGGTCACACTCAAGGATGTGAACATCGACACCAGCAGCCGGAACAACGCCGCCGTAAGCGTGACCGGCGAGGGCGACACCAATATCAAGCTGGATGGCGACAACGCGCTGAAGAGCGACACCTACCGCAGCGGCATCTACGGCAGCGGCAGCGGCAGCCTCACCATCTCCGGCGGCGAAAATGACAGCCTGACGGCCCAAGGCGGCAGCGGCGCAAACGGCATCTCCAGCAGCGGCAGCCTCACCATCTCCGGCGGTACGGTCACTGCCAACGGCGACGACGGCGGCCGCGGCATCTCCAGCAGCGGCAGCGTCACCATCTCTGGCGGTAGTACGGTCACTGCCAACGGCGGAAGCGTCACCATCTCCGGCGGCGACGGCATCTGCAGCAGCGGTGGCGTCACCATCTCCGGCGGTAGTACGGTCACTGCCAATGGCGGTAACGGCGGCAGCCTCGTCGGCGGCGACGGCATCCGCAGCGGCGGCGGCCTCACCGTCTCCGACGGTACGGTCACCGCCAAGGGCGGTAACGGCGACAGCAAAGACGGCTACGGCGGCGACGGCATCCGCAGCGGCGGCGTCGTCACCATCTCCGGCAATACGGTCAACGCCGCTGGCGGCTACGGCGGCAAAGTCGGCGGCTACGGCATCTGCAGCTTCGACCGTGTCGCCATCTCCGGCGGTACGGTCGAAGCCGCTGGCGGTAACGGCAGCACCGGCGGCGGCAGCGGCATCTACAGCAGCGTCATCGATCTGTCGGGCAGCCTCGAACTGACCGCCAAGGCCGGTAGTCCCACTGGCAAGGCCCTCTTGCAGAACGGCCATGAGCTCAACCTCGACGACATCAAGGAGAAGCTGGGCCCGGGCGCAAAAGTCACCGCCACCGACGCTAATGGCGAGACCAAGCAGGTCTCCATCCCCCGCCCTGTGGAGCCGGAAGAGTCTTCTTCCTCTTCTGACGGCGGCTCTGCCACCCCGTCCGCACCCGCCTCTCCCCTCCCCGGCCTGACTGTCACCGACAAGGACGGCCAGCGCATCTCCTACACCAGCACCCAGAGCGGCAATACCCTCACCGTCTGCGTCGGACGGTTCACAGCTTCCCTCCGCATCTCGCTGGCCGCGCTGCGTCAGCTGCGGGCTGAGGGCATCGAGACCATCGCCTTCCAGACCGTCCTCTGCTCCACCACCCTCTCGGTGGACGAGCTGCTGGCCATGGGCGGCGAGGACGCCGAGGCTGTCCTGACCCACCGGCTCACCGATTCCAGCCTCACCGTGGGCTGAAGCACCACTCTCCCTTTCCCACAGACATAGAAAGGCCCCGCTGCCCTGCACATTTCATGCAGAGCGGCGGGGCCTTTTCCTGTTTTACTGCACCCCGGCAGAAACCGGGACTCGTTTTTCCTGCTTTTCGGGCTTTCTGCGCTGCTCTGCGGCGGCAGCGCGGGAGCGGTCGTAGCAGTAGCGGATGATGGCCTGACGGCGGACGATGCCGATGAACATTCCCCGGTCATCCACGACGGGGACGAAGTTCTGGTTCATGGCCGCCTCGATGAGCTGGTCCATGCTCGTGGTGACCGTGACGGCCTTGTAGTCCCGCTTGTGGGCAAAATCCCGGATGGGGATGTCCTCTGCCGCCTCAAGGTCGAGGCCGTGGAACTTTTTCAGCCCCCAGAGGATGTCCCCTTCCGTCAGAGTTCCCACATACTCTCCCTTGCGGTTGAGCACCGGGATGGATGCGTAGCGGTTGTTCTCCCATTTTTCCAGCGTCTGGCGGAGGGTGAAGTCATCGTACACATACATCAGGTCCTGCTTGGGGGAAAGGAAAAACAGAATATTCATGAAAACAACTCCTATTGTAAACTTTTCCACCGCCGGGCCGCAGCTCCTGTGCAGCCGCAGCAAATTCCTGTCTTCAGCACCTTGGCAGCCGAATGCCCCTGCATCCTGTGCCGGATACAGTCTTACTCTTGCCACCTTAGATTTTAGCACTTTTTCATAGTAAGATAAAGATGTCTGCGCCATCTTTTATATTTTATTCACAATCACCTTTTGTTTTGTCGGATAAATATTCACGAAATGGATGCACTGCGAAGGATTTTGTGCTATACTAACAGCAGGAACGCGGCCCTTTGCGGCTCTGTCTGTCTTTCAGTATACCGGCTTTGCGGTGTCGAAACAGACCGAGACGGGTAAGCCGCGCCTGACTTTTTTCTTTCTGTCAGCAATTATATGCTGTACAGCTTCCTCATAAAGTTGTATAATAAAAGTGGTACGCCGCCTTCTTTGGCCCGCGCACCGCCCCGCCGCCGTGCGGACCGGGGTATCATAATGAATAAAAGGAGCAGAGCGACTATGATCACTTCCCGTTTCCCGCTGGGAGATGTCAGCTTCTCAGCCGAGTATTTTTCCACGCTCGTGGGCGAGGCAACCAAACAATGCTACGGCGTGGCCGCAATGGCCCCCCGTGATCTGACCGACCGTGTCCGCAGCGCCGTGCGCGGCGTGGACGACTCGGCCAAGGGCGTCCGTGTCACACAGGAAGAGGGCCGTCTCGTGATCGAGCTGCACATTGCCGTCAGCTACGGGCTGAACATCTCCACCGCCGCGCGTTCCATCTCGCACCGCGTGAAGGACGAGGTGGAGCAGGCCACCGGCCTGAAAGTCGCCCGCGTAGTCGTATCGGTCGATGACGTGGTTGCCTGATGAGACAAAGCCCGCCCGGGGGTACCGGGAAGATATAAGGAGTAAAAAGCAATGATTTCTGGTAAGATCCTGCGCGACGCCATTATTTCCGGCGCAAACAACATCAACAACCAGCGCTCCCGCGTGGACGAGCTGAACGTGTTCCCCGTCCCCGACGGCGACACCGGCACCAACATGGGCATGACCGTCGGTGCAGCCGTCCGTGAGCTGCAGGCCATGGACGACAGCTGCACCGTGGGCGAGGCCGCAAAGACCGCTGCCTCCGCCATGCTGCGCGGCGCCCGCGGCAACTCCGGCGTCATCACCAGCCTGCTGTTCCGCGGCTTCTCCAAGGCTCTGGAGGGCAAAAAGGAGGCTGACGCCGCCGACATCGTGGCTGCGCTTCAGAAGGGCGTCGAGGGCGCTTACAAGGCTGTCATGAAGCCCACTGAAGGCACCATCCTGACCGTCGCCCGCGTCGCTTCCGAGGAAGCTGCTGCCTGCGGCAAAGAGGATGTGGCCGAGCTGTGGGACGTGGTGCTGGCCGCCGGTCAGAAGGCTCTGGAGGACACTCCCAACCTGCTGCCCGTCCTGAAGAAGGCCGGCGTCGTGGACGCCGGCGGCCAGGGCATCATGATCATCTTCGAGGGCATGGGCAAGGTCTTCCACGGTGAGGACATCGTGGCCGGCGGCGAGGCTGTCCCCAACAAGGCCAAGCTCTCCACCGCCAACGCCGGCAAGGGCGTCTTCACCGACGACCTGATGAAGGTCGAGGACATCAAGAACGGCTACTGCACCCAGTTCCTCATCAACAAGAACGAGGGCGCAAGCGCCGCAAAGATGCGCGCCTTCGCCGAGTCCAACGGCGACAGCGTCGTCTGCATCGAGGACGATGACGTCATCAACCTCCATGTCCACACCGCCGACCCCGGCAAGATCCTGAGCGAGGCCATCAAGTACGGCTACCTCACCAACTTCAAGATCGAGAATATGCACGAGCAGTTCCTGGCCCGCCAGAAGCAGGGCAAGAGCCTCGAGAAGCAGGCTTCCGCCGAGAAGAAGCCCGACCCCGCCAGCGAGTTCATCTACGCTGCCGTTGACCCCAGCCGCGACTATGGCTTCGTTGCTGTCGCCGCCGGTGAGGGCCTGAAGTCTGTCTTCACCGACCTGGCCGCTGACGCTGTCGTCTCCGGCGGTCAGACCATGAACCCCGCCACCGAGGACATCCTTGCCGCCATCCAGAGCGTCCCGGCCAAGACCGTCTTTGTCCTGCCCAACAACAAGAACATCATCATGGCTGCTGAGCAGGCCCAGAAGCTGGCTGACCGTCAGGTGGTCGTTCTGCCCACCCGCACCGTCCCCATGGGCATCACCGCTCTGCTGAACTTCGACCCCTCTGCCACCGTGGAGGCCAACACCATCAACATGATGTCTGCCGCCGATAAGGTCTCCACCGGCCTCATCACCTACGCCGCCCGCGACAGCGAGTACGACGGCAAGCGCATCCGGAAGGGCGAGATCATGGCTCTGGAGAACGGCAAGATCGTCTCCACCTCCAGCGACATCACCAAGGCCACCTATCGTCTGGCCCGGGGTATGTGCAAGAAGGATTCCAGCTTCGTCACCATCATCTCCGGCTGCGACGTCTCCGACGAGGATGCCGAGAAGCTGACCGAGATCGTCAAGGCAAAATGCCCCAACCACGTTGAGGTCAGCCACATCCGGGGCGGTCAGCCGGTCTACTACTATATGATCAGCGTGGAGTAAGCCCTCTCAGGCGCTCCGCGCCAGCTCCCCCAAAGGGGGAGCCATTGGCATGTCGGTCAGCTTTCGTCTGGACGAGCGAAGCCTGATATAACGCAAAAAATAGTGCCCTGCTACAGAGGGCAGCAGCTACGGAACCATGTTCCTTGTCAAGCTGCTGCTAGCCTTGGTAGCAGGGCACTACTGTTTCCGGATAGAGTAAGCTTTGCTCGTCCAGCGTGGGCTTGGCCGACACGCCAGTGCCTCTCCCTCTGGGAGAGGTGTCATTGCGA
>OLRY01001562.1_pt1 | contig 20387 bp, 15 predicted proteins | sample 1672541 | NCBI WGS metagenome assembly OLRY01 (sample SAMEA3136697, study PRJEB25190) | human gut metagenome | biome: human gut; feature: human-associated habitat; material: faeces | place: Austria | collected 2013 | reverse complement strand
GGATTTGGATACCACTCGTACCCGTACCGCATACGAGAAAATTATCGCGGATTTTAATGAATCACAAGATGATATATATGTAGAACTTATGGCAGTACCAAATCCGGAGCAGGAACTGCAAATCCGTGCAATTCAGGGAGAATTTCCAGATATTGTTGAATTTATCGGAGCAGAGAAGGATGATCTGGTTAAATATGTAAAAGGCGGATATTTGCAGGAGCTAGGTGATTTTTCTGCAACTCATTGTGTAAATGAACATTTTTTGGAAAAATTAAAAATTCTGAATGGAACTTATGTACTTCCGTTGTCTGTGAATTACAGAGGGATATTTTATAACAGAAGGATGATGGAAGAGGACGGATACCAGATTCCTTCTACATATGCAGAGCTTATTCATACGATGCAGCAAATAAAAAAAGCCAGAAAGCTTCCAATTGTTTTTGCAGATAAAGACAGCTGGACGATTCATCAGGGATGGGATGCAATTGACATGTCCTCCAGGGGAAGCCAGGATAATTTATTTCAAAATGTGCTGAACGGCACTACCGTTTTATATGAAGATCCTATTGCACTTGATTCTACCAGGACATTTTTAGAAATAAGACAATATGGTCAGAAACAGACCATAAACACAGGATATGATGAAGCTGTAAAAAAATTTGCAAAGGGAGAAGCCTATATGTTTCTTCAGGGAAACTGGGCGTATCCTATAATAAAAAAAATAAATCCGTATATGGATTTGTTATTTATGCCGTTTCCTACATACAATGAAAATCAGGCAAGGATTGTAGTAAAAATAGATGCGACATTGGGGGTTTCTGCTTCCTGCAAGCATCCGGAAGCGGCTGGAAAATTTCTGGATTATGTATTTTCAAAAAATGTCAGTGAATATTATGCAGATCAGGCCGGAGCCTATTCCTGCATAAAATCTGTAGATGTAGCAGACAATTATGCGAAGGTATTTACGGATAGTATCAGAAGCGGTGAGTTTTTCCTGGAAGAATTTGCTTATGAGAGCGAAAAATCTAATGCCAGGGATGTTTTGTTTCAGAATTTGACCAGTTCCCCTCAAACGTATACAGAAAGAACATTCTTGAAAGAATGGAATGATCTTTTAATTTTGCAGAAAGGAGCCTAAGTGTGAAGCGAATTTCAAGATTACCTGTATGGTGGCAGCTTTTTATTGGATTAGCATGTTGTTTTCTGCTTTCCCTGATAGTAATTTGTGCCTCTTTTTTCATTGATGTGAAGGAGGCTGAAAAAAATAATTGGTTTTATTTGCACAAGATGAACAGTCAATGGGAGATGGAAATCGAGACCATAACAAAGAATCTGGATTATTTGAAATATCTACCCTTAATAGATAAAACAATTATGTCAGATCTTCGAAATGATTATGAAAAACAATCCTTAAAAAAGCAGCTTTCCTATAAGGAATATGTAAATAGTACGCTGGAAGATATCTGTGGAATTAACCCGTTTATTTTGCGCACTATCATTTTAACTGAAAATGGAAATGTTTATGGTAACTTTGTGGAAGACTCGTTGACACAGATTAAGCAGGCAAAAAAGCATATTGCTTATTCAAGGGTTGGCTATAAAAATGAGGAATACGTTACAGATGTATATGAAGGCGAAATAAATATGCTTCCTTATAAATTGCTGACAATCGCATACGCTATGTATCCTGTAGAATCGGATCAAAAGCTTGCTACAATTTATATCGATTTGGATTTTGAAGAAATAGAAAAGAGCTTTTCCGTGTTTTCAAATGATGAAATTGAATGCTGTCTTTTTAACAGAAACGGGATCATTTATTCTTCTGAAAAAGAAAACAATTTTCTTCTTAAGGACGTGAAGAAAATTTATGAAAATTCAAATCATCAGGGAACCTTGGAAGCGGATGGCTCTGTCTGGAACGCATATGTTGTTAAAATCGATGATTTGGACTGGTATCTGGTTCAATGCATGCAGCGAAAAAGCTTTCTTTTCAATAGTATAAAGAATATTTTGCTTTTTTGTTTTTGGATTTTGATGGTTTTTGTTTTTTTACTGTTTGGAGGAATGCAGCTGATCAGTCGCATTACCAAGCCGATTACTGAATTTTCTAATGCGTTAAATCAGGTAACCTTACATAAAAAACAAAAACCACGGCATATCCAATTAAAAGAGGATGTACCAAAAGAAATTTCAACAATGGTAAGTGGCTATAATGATCTTGTATCACGTATTGAAGAGAACATTATTCTGGCATACAAAAACGAAATAAGTCAGAAAAAAACAGAACTGCAAATGCTGCAATATCAGATTAATCCTCACTTTTTATATAATACATTAAATATTGTCAGTGCATTGGCAAAACTAAATGGAGTTGATGAAATATCGGAAATTTCAGAATGCCTGTCCCATATTTTTCATTATAACGTAAAAGGGGGAAATATTGTACAACTGAAAAAGGAACTTGAGAATCTTCAGTGTTACGTAAAAATACAGTCCATGCGTTTTCCGGGAAAATTTGATGTGATTTATAATGTAGAAGAGGAAATGCTGACCTGTGAAATGCTAAAGTTTATATTACAGCCATTAATGGAAAACGCAATGGAACATGGTGTTATTCCATGCAAACGAAGAGGGCGGATAGAAGTGACCGGAAAAATCACTTCGGCTAATATAGCAGAAATCAGTATTTGTGATAACGGAAATGGAATGAGCGATGAAACACTGCAGATGTTACATCAGGAATTAGAAAAAGACCTGCAGCAAGGCGTGAATCATAGTTCTTCCGGAATCGGCCTGCTAAATGTACACCAGAGGATTAAAAATTATTATGGAGAAGAATTTGGAATCCTGGTAGAAAGTAATCAGGGAGAATACACTTGTGTAACGGTTCGTTTTCCGGTATTGGAAAAAGAGGTATAAAGATGAATTTTAAAATTTTAGTTGCAGATGACGAATATTATGCGAGAAAAGCACTTGTCATGATGCTTGAAAAATCCGGATTGCCGATTTCGGTGAATGGAGATTTTGAAGATGGGGAAGAAGTAATAGAATATCTTCAGGAAAACGAAGCGGATATTATCATTACGGACATCCGGATGCCCAATGTAGATGGCCTGGAGCTGGCAAAATATGTGCAGGAGCATGTGCCGAAATGCTCAGTAGTGATAGAAACCGGATATGAAGATTTTCAGTACGCAAGAAATGCGCTGCGCTATCAGGTAAAGGACTATCTGACAAAACCAATCAATGAATCAGAATTGCTTAAGTCTATAAAGGATATTCTTGTTGAAAAAGCAAAGTCAGATAATCTGGAAAATATCAATAAACTAAAAGGAATTGTTGAGAATCTGGATTTTGCACAATTGATACAAAATAAAAAGCTGCTTGATGAGTTGATTCCGGCGGAGCTTTGGAAGGATCACTCCTGGTTTTTTATGGCGAAGGGAGAAGTTTCGCATTCGGGATATCAACAAATAGAAAAATATTTGCAAAAGAAAAGAACTACTGCCGATGTAGGAAGCTGGTACTTTAAAAATAAAGGTGAATGTATATTACTCTTTTTTTGCAAACAGAAAATGGATTTCAAAGCATGCATTGGAGAGGCTGATCTTTTGCAGCTGAAAAACAGTATGGACCATAATTCGTGGTTTGGGATCAGTGGCATCCACAAAGAAAGAAGGGAAATTGAAAGGGCGTACAGAGAGTGCATTTACGCACTCAATAACCGTATTTTAATAAATGAAAATCTGTTTTTCTGGAAGGAAGAACTGGAAATTACAAATCTGTTGGAAAAAGAAACTCTGGAAATATTCAGCAGAGTCGTAGAATTTGGCCGTATTTATGAGGCAGAAAAAATCATAGATAACTTATTTGCCAGATGCATAAGTGAGCGTGCAAATATTTACAGTCTTTATAATGCAATTATACAGCTTTTTTCCATTCTCAGGAAAAAGTATTATAATGGATGTCAGATACCCAAGGGAGAAGGGGGATATTTCCTGTTTGATTTTAAGATTGATTTGTATCAATTTCACACAGCAGATGAGTTGAAAAAATATTTGCTTATGATTTTGAAAGAAGTCTGTGAAAAAAACGAGGAAAATGAAAATGAACTTCTGATAGAAAATATTTTAGTGTATCTCGAAAATCATTATGCAGATGATATTACATTAAATGAGCTTGCAGAGCATAAATACTTTGTAAGCGTGGGACACCTCAGCAGAACCTTTAAAAATAAAACCGGGTTAACATTTTCCAAATATCTCACAGAGGTGCGCATGAAAAAGGCAAAAGAGTTTCTGGGAAATACGGACTTTGACATTACAGATATAGCAACATTTACAGGATATAATGATGCTTCCTATTTTACTCAGATTTTTCGGAAATCCTGCGGCATGACGCCTTCAGAATATCGTTCCCAGGAAAGAAGAAAGAAAAATCAAAAAAGTGATAGTGAAAAAGAAAATAATTTATAGTTTTTATCTTCCGGGAGCCTTAAAATGACCTTATCAAAAAAAGGAGGCTCTGTTTATATGAAGAAGAGATTAACTGTATTGGCTGCATTGCTTACCTGCTCCACACTTATGGGAAGTGTTCATGTATATGCAGAGGAAAATGAAAAGAACGTTGTTGAAACTGCGTACGGAAAAGTGCAGGGAATCAACAGTACAGATGAAAACTATGAGGATGTTGTAGAGTTCCGTGGAATTCCATATGCAGCACCGCCGGTTGATGATTTACGCTGGAAACCACCGGTAGATCCGGAAAAATGGGATGATGTTCTTGTATGCGATACCTACAAGGATATTCCTATGCAGGTATTAGGCGGAGCTGAAGTGGAACCCTATAAAACAGATATTTATTACGATGGAGTTCCGGAAATGAGTGAAGACTGTCTGTATCTGAATGTAATGACAACAGGAGATTCACTTTCTTCCACAGAAAAGAAACCGGTATATGTGTGGTTCCATGGCGGCGGACTGAACAGCTGCTATACCTTTGAGCCGGAAGGAAATGCGGAAGCTTTTGCAAAGAACGGAATCGTTGTAGTAACAGTAGAACAGCGTCTTGGTGTCTTTGGCTATCTGTCATTACCACAGCTTACCGAGGAACAGGGACAAAGCGGAAACTATGGTCTGATGGATCAGATCAAAGCTATGGAATGGATCAAAGAGAATATAGCTAACTTTGGAGGAGATCCTGAAAATATTACAGTTGGCGGACAGTCTGGCGGTACTACAAAGGCAATGGCAATGACTGCTTCTCCTAAAATGGATGTAGAAGTTGATAAATTAATCCTGGAAAGTGGCTTAAAGTATAATATGGAATTCCAGACTCTGGAAAGTGCAGAAGAAAAAGGAACTGCATATCTGGGAGATCTGGGACTTGATGAGACTGCGACACTTGAGGATCTGAGAAACATGGATGCTGAAAAGCTGATTGACAATACCAGTTCTAATTATCCGGGAAGTATGAACCAGGATGGTTTGTATGTCACCTATGAAAGCATTCAGGATTCCATTAATGATGGAATGTTTGATGAGATTTCTATATTGTCCGGAACAAATATTGGAGAGGGAAGTTATCCGAAGGTATCCACAGCAGATGATTTCTATGCACAGTACAAAGAAGTTCTTGGCGATCTGTATGATAAATACGACTTTGAAAATCTGGTAAAAGTAGATGACAGTACAGCAGCTATGGTAAGCCGTCAGTTAGGAACCTATGGTCTTGGCACAAATGTCAGCAGAAGCCTTATGGTTAACAGACTGTACGGAAAAATGATGTCAGAAAGAACAGATGGAAAAGCAGCAAACTATACATACTTATTCAGCCATTCTACACCTGAGAGCATTTCAGATTTAGGAACAGACAGAGGCTGGGCTAACCAGTGGGCATGGCATACAAGTGAAATGTGGTATGCATTTAATTCTCTGCGTGAGGGCGTTCCGGAAGTAAGACAGTGGACTGACTGGGACTATGAGTTAGCAGAAAAAATGAATCAGTATTGGTCAAACTTTATCAAAACCGGAGATCCAAATGGAGACGGACTTGCATACTGGCCGGCAGCAGATGAAAATATGGGATATATTCAGTTGGGCGATGGAATCAGTACACATGAAGAGGAACTGACAGATCTGGAAAAACTGATGATGGATTATACTACCAACTATTTCAACTTTCCTGTAGCTGAGTAAGAGATACACTTTTAACCTCCTGGAGAATGCAGTGCATTTTCCTACCATACCATGGTTTTTTCAATATTATTCACAGAAAAAGTCGTCGGCTTTAGAAGCTGGCGGCTTTTTTTGCGTAAATAGCGCAAAATCTTTCCTCTTTCTTGTTCTGAAAATAAATTCATGCTATGATAAAAATTAAAAAAGGGCTGAACATAGACAAAAAGGTTTCTTTCCCCCAATTTTGCATAACCGTAATAGAAAGTAGGAGAGTATGGTGAAATTAAAGAAAACAATGAAAAAAATAGGCAAGATTTTTCTCTGTTTTTTGCTGGTGGTTGCGCTGGTAAATATACTTGCACCTCTTTTTTGCAAAAAACCAGATGGAAAATATGCAAAAAATCTGCAGCAGACAGAATTTACTTCTGAGACAGCAGGGGCAGAAAGAATCCGCTGTATCGATGATAACGAAGAAGCACTTTTGTGGCGGCTTCGAATGATTGGTACAGCAAAAGAAAGCATTGTGCTGTCCACCTTTGATCTGCGCGCAGATGAAAACGGCACTAAGCTTCTGGCTGCGCTGAATCATGCTGCGGCAAAAGGAGTGAAAATCCAGCTCCTGATCGATGGAATTTACCAACAGCTTTTTCTGGCTGGAAGCAGTGATTTCCAGGCTTTGGCGGCGCATGAAAATGTAGAAGTGGGAGTTTATAATCCAGTGACGCCAGCCAATCTGTTTAAGCTGAACTATCGCATGCATGATAAATATGTGATCATTGATGAGAAAATGTACCTGCTTGGCGGACGCAACAGTAACGATATTTTCCTGGGAGATCAGACTGAGGACATTAATGTGGACCGGGATATTCTGGTGTATGATACTTCTGAAGGAAAGGGCGAGTCCTTGCTGCAGCTTGAGGACTATTTTCACAAAATCTGGAATGAGGGCTGTGTAAGCATAAGAACAAGAAAACAGTCCTCGAAATATACAGATCAATACCAGAACATGGAAGAGCTGTATACTTCTCTACTGGAAAAATATAATGATATAGAAACCTATAGCACATGGGAGAAGGATACGGAAGAGGCCAATAAAATTACCCTGATTCATAACGGAACCCAGGCGGGGCGAAAAACTCCTCAGGTTCTTCAGGCAATTCAGTATCTGTCTGAAAATGCAGACCATGTGATTATACAAACTCCATATGTAATCTGTAACGGCTATATGTATACTGCTTTGCACAAGATAGCAGATCATGCCAAGCTGCAGATCATACTTAATGCAGTGGAAAAAGGTTCAAATCCATGGGGCTGTACAGATTATCTCAATCAAAAGAAAAAAATCCTGAAAACCGGAGCAGATGTTTATGAGCTGATGAACGATTATCCGGTTCATACAAAGACAGTGCTGATTGATAATCGTCTGTCTGTGGTAGGGTCATACAATCTGGATATGCGAAGCACTTATTTGGACACGGAGCTGATGCTGGTAATTGACAGCAAGAGACTGAATCAGCAGATTCGCACAACTGAAAACGATTATATGGAAAAGAGCAAAGAAATCTTGGCAAATGGACAGGAAACAGAAGGGGCAAAGTATGAGAAAAAGATACTGACCTGGCAGAAGAAATTATTCTATGGAGCGCTGAGGATTATTATTCGTCCGCTTCGTCAGCTGCTGTAGCACCCTTGTCCAGGCAAAAACTTTCGCAAAGAAAGAAGGTGAAAATTTAAATAAATAGCAAATTAGGAATTGATTTTTTGTCCAAAAGCAGTTAGAATGACTTTTGGAAAGAAAATAAATTTCTTTCATAAAAAATATGAAAACAAAGGCAGGTGAACAGAATGGATAGTTGCGATTCTCATGGGCGAAGTAGTTGCATAGGATGGAAAAACGAAATGGCAGATGAGCACCGCGCACATTCTGTTCTTCTTTAATTTCTATAAATTATCGAATTCCATTTCTTTTTTTGATCCTATGAATTCCAAGCGTAATTGCGGCACGTTGAAGGCAGTACAGTAACATTCTTTGGTGACATGAATTAGTCTGCTCTTTTTTCGTGCGTGTATTTGTGTGCTTTCCGGGCGAAAAATATTTTGCCTGGATGACTTCATATGCCCTGTGAGGGATCCAATATTCCCTTAATGAGCAGGCAGTGTAAGCTGTTTATACTGTAATAATGCTCTCCCGCGGATTTTTTATATCCGTATAAAAAAACATAAGACAGATCCATAATATTGAGAATCTGATTTATGAGAGATTGGAGAAAGCAGGATGGAAAAAAGAGTGCAGGATTACACCCAGGACATTCTGGCTGTAATCAGAAGTAATACCTCTCCGGCTGCCATGAGCAGCAAGCTGGAGGACTTTCATGCCAATGACCTTGCAGATGCAATGCCAAGGCTGACTGTACAGGAGCGTTACAAATTATATCGTATCCTGGATATTAATATGTTGTCCGATATTTTTGAATACACAGATTCGGACAATGCTGCAGAATATGTGAAAGAGATGGATGTAAAAAAAGGAGCAGCCATTCTTTCACGGATGGAGACCGATGCCCTTGTAGAGGTTCTCCAGAAAATTGAAAAAGCGAAGAAAAAAATCCTGGTGGAGCTGATGGATGACGATGTCCGTCATGACATTGAGATGATCGCATCCTTTGATGAGGATGAAATCGGAAGCCGCATGACTACCAATTGTATTATTATCCGTGAGAATCTGACTGTAAAACAGGCTATGAACAGTCTGGTAGAGCAGGCTGCCAAGAATGATAATATTTCCACTATTTTTGTGGTGACAGAATCTCAGAAGTTTTATGGAGCCATTGACCTGAAGGACCTGATCATTGCCCGTCAGGACAAGTCACTGGAAGATTTGGTAGCTACTTCTTATCCGTATGTATATGCAGAAGAAGATATTGATGATTGTATTGAAGAACTGAAGGCGTATTCCGAAGACTCCATTCCTGTCCTGGATAATGACAATCGTCTTCTTGGTGTTATTACTTCATCTAATATCATTGACCTGGTTGATGATGAGATGGGAGAAGATTACGCCATGCTGGCAGGTCTTACTGCAGAAGAGGATTTGAAGGAGCCGCTGAAAGAGAGTATGAAGAAGCGTATGCCGTGGCTGATTGTTCTTCTTGGTCTTGGAATGGTAGTATCCTCTGTGGTTGGTGTGTTTGAAAACGTAGTAACACAGCTTCCGATCATTATGGCATTCCAGTCACTGATTCTGGATATGGCAGGTAATGTAGGTACCCAGTCTCTGGCGGTTACCATTCGTGTACTGATGGATGAGTCTCTTACCGGAAAACAGAAGCTGGAGCTTGTATTTAAAGAAATGCGAATCGGTCTTTGCAATGGTGCACTTCTTGGTATTTTGTCCTTTGCGTTGATCGGACTTTATATTTACTTCTTCAAGGGAAAAACATTGGTATTTGCATATGCAGTATCCGGCTGCATCGGAGTAGCCCTTCTTCTGGCTATGCTGATCTCAAGTGCAGTGGGAACCTGTATTCCGCTGTTCTTCAAGAAAGTGGGCGTGGACCCTGCAGTTGCTTCTGGTCCATTGATTACCACTGTCAACGACCTTGTGGCTGTTGTGACATATTACGGACTTGGCTGGGTGTTCCTGATCGGAGTGCTGCATTTGGCAGGCTAAGAGAAAATAATAAAAGAGGAGCAGGCAGGAAAGCCCTTCGTGAAAAGAAACGAAAATGGAATTGTTTCTTTTCACGAAGGGCTTTTGGTTTTGGAAAATAGGATTAAGGAGGAGTTTCTTATAGAAGAAATGTTTTGCAAAATTTATCAACAGAATTCAATACGTTAATTTGACAAAATACAAGGAAGTTAGTAAAATGGATGTAACTTCCAGAATCCAGGCGGCAGTGGGCTGGCGGGTAATTTCTGGTATATGGTTGGAGGCAGAAAATCTTTTGCATCTGACATCATTAATAGAAAAAGCGAGGTTGGATTGAAATGAATACATGGGAAGCAAATATTCGCAAAGTAGTACCGTACACCCCGGGAGAGCAGCCAAATGAACCGGATATGATCAAGCTGAACACCAACGAGAATCCATATCCACCAGCTCCGGGGGTAACAAAGGCCCTTAAGGAGATTCACACAGACACTCTCCGTCTTTACCCGGATCCGACAGCAGGTGATCTGGTACATGCAATTGCACAGAATTACGGACTGAAGGATGAGCAGGTATTTGTAGGCGTTGGCTCAGATGATGTGCTGGCCATGAGCTTTCTTACCTTTTTCAATTCAGAGAAGCCTGTTCTTTTCCCGGATATCACTTATTCCTTCTATGATGTGTGGGCAGACCTGTTTCGCATTCCGTATGAGTGCAAGGCTCTGGATGAGAATTTTTGCATCCGCAAAGAGGATTATTTCGGGGAAAACGGCGGAATTATTTTCCCAAATCCAAATGCGCCTACAGGGGTGGAGCTTCCCCTCTCTGATATAGAAGAAATCCTGCAGCACAACCAGGATGTGATCGTGATCGTGGATGAGGCATATGTAGACTTCGGCGCCAGATCAGCGCTGGAGCTCATCGACAAATATGAGAATCTGCTGGTAGTACAGACCTTCTCCAAGTCCCGCTCCATGGCTGGAATGCGAATCGGTTTCGCGTGCGGAAATGCGCAGCTGATCAAATATCTCAATGATGTGAAATATTCCTTTAACTCTTACACCATGGACCGCACCACTTTAGCCACAGGCGTGGCTGCCATTGAAGATCAGGCATATTTCCAGGAGACTTGCGCTAAGATCATTGCCACCAGAGAGTGGACAAAGAAAGAACTGGCAGCGCTGGGATTTTCCTTCCCGGATTCCAAAACGAACTTTATTTTCGCTTCCCACGAAAGCTGCCCGGCAAGTGAACTGTTCGGGGCTCTTCGCCAGGAGCACATTTATGTAAGATATTTCCCGAAGCCAAGAATTGACAATCACTTAAGAATTACTGTGGGAACACAGGAAGAGATGGAGAAGCTGATTGAATTTTTGAAAAAATACCTGAAAAAATGAGAAAGAAAAATGGAATGAAAAAAAGTGTATTATGTCTGATCCTGACGGCGTCCATGGCAATGTCGGGAATTCCCGTTGCAGCGGAAGGGTTCTCAGATGGAGAGGCAGCATGGGCAAGTGAGAACGCACAGGAAGGGAACTCCTGGGAAGAAAATGAGATAACGAATTCCTCTGTTGAAACAACCGAAACAGGTGAAGATAGTTCTTCATCCGCCGAGGATTTGGGAAATGAAGCAGATGAGAAACCTGAAAGTGATGCAGCACAGCAGTCTTCCGATCAGGCAGCATTTTCTGATGGAAAAACGGAGGTACTGGACGGCTTTGGAAGCCTGGATACAGACACCGGCTTTTTAGACAGTGAGATTGCAGAGGAAGAAAACGGGACAGATGGGGAAGAAGAGGGGACGCTTACGGCAGAAGAAATCGAAGCCCAGCTTGCGCCCATCAGCTATGTAGATCCACCGGAAGGGGATGACAGTGACACTGCCAGCGTAGGCGGAGCAAGAGCCACTTCCTATCCGGCGAAATATGACCCGAGAGGAAGCCTGGCCCTTCCTGTCCGTAGCCAGAAGCCATCCAACATGTGCTGGTCATACACTCTGGCAGCCAACCTGGAAATCTCTTTCCTGCGGGCTGGAGCAGGATTGTTTGATCTTTCCGAGGAGCATCTTGCCTATTTCTTTGCCAACAGACAGAACGATCCTCTTGGAAATACCCCGAATGACAGGAACAAAGTTCTGCATTCCTACCGGGATGGCGGCAACCAGACGTTAGCAGCAATTTTCCTTAGCTCCTGGAGCGGTATGGCACTGGAATCCCAGGTGCCTTATGAGACAAATGCGGACCACACCCTGGATTCCGATGCGGTTCCATCTTCCGGTATGGCATACAAAACCACTGCATACCTGGAAAATGCCGCATTTTCCTCCTACTCTGTGGCAAAGATCAAAAACCTGATTTCGGAATACGGATCTGTTTCCATGTCCATTGGCATGTATGACAGCTGCTACAACCCGAAGACGTATGCGTACAGCTATTCTGGAAATGCAGGCGTGAACCATGCGGTAACCCTGGTGGGCTGGGATGATAACTTTGCAAAGGAGAATTTTAATTCCAGCTGCAATGTGACTTCAGACGGAGCCTGGATTGTGCGGAACAGTTGGGGAGAGCAATGGGGCGATAAGGGATATTTCTAAATTTCTTACGAAAATAAATGCAATTATAATATCGTAGCAGCAGAAGCAGTCACAAATCCAAAATACAGAAACAATTATTTTTATGACGGTTCCTGCGCTTTGAGCAAACTGAAGCTTTACCCGTCAGGAAGTGGCGGCATTTCCTCTGTTTCCAATGTTTTTCAGGCAAAGGCAGGAAAAGGCAAAGGGGAAGCTCTGGGAGAAGTGGTTCTGTCTACTTATACAGATGGCGGCTCCTACAGCATTCAGGTCTACACCAATCTGAAGGATCAGAGCAACCCGGTAAGCGGAACGCCTGCGTACAGTACGCCAGTGACTTTTTATCAGGAGCATGCGGGGATTTCGACGGTGCAGGTTCCGGAAGTGAATCTGATCAGCGGAACTTTGTATTCCGTAGTGGTTACCAACATTGGTTCCGGTGCTGTGGAATACCTGTGCGAAACCAACAATTCCTATAGCTGGGTGGAATTTGCTGCAGACCTGAAAGCAAATCAGAGCTTCTGTTATCATGAAGACAATGGCTGGAGTGATTTTTCCAAGACCAGTCCCAGTGCCTGCGCAAGAATCAAGGCTCATACCAGAACGCTGGACAGTGCTGTCGCAGTAGGAAAGCCTGCTTCGTTTGCGGCGAAAGCAAAGGCATATAATCAAATTGCCCTGACCTGGGAAAAGGTTTCCGGTGTTTCCGGCTATCAGGTATACCGAAAGGAAGAGGGCGGAAGCTACAGGAGAGTGAAGACTGTATCCTGGAAGGAAAGTTCTTGGACGGATACAAAGGTGAATCCGGGAATTACCTGTACCTATCGGATCCGGGCTTACAGCGTGGTGTCTGGGACTGCTAAATATTCTGCCTACAGTTCTGCTGTATCTGTGAAAACAGCGTTATCCAGACCCTCTGTTTCCGTGAAGGTTTCTTCTGATCTTTCCAACACGGTAAGCTGGAAGAAGATTGCAGGAGCTTCCGGCTACCTGGTTTACCGGAAAACAGCTTCTGGAAAATGGACGAGAATTGCCACTATTACGAAGTCCTCCACAATCACATATCAGGATAAAAAGATCAGTGCCAATACAGTGTATGAATACACGGTGCGAGCCTATCGGAATGTGAATGGCAAAAGGGTGACAAGCAGTTACAGGTCCAGCGGAAAATACAAATCCGCACCGGCCAGACAAACCATCACTTCCATTTCCAATGCAAAGAAAGGTTTGCTTCTGAAATGGAAAGCACAGAAAAAATGTGATGGGTATTATATTTATCGAAAAGTGGGAAACGGCAGCTATAAGCTGGCAGCAACCATCAAAAAAGGAAGAACTGCATCCTGGACGGATACCAAGGTGACAAAAGGCAGGAAATATCAATATTATATATGCGCCTATGTGAAAGAACCAAAAGGCGTGGTGAAGAGCAAATACAAAGTTTCTTTCCAGGTTCGCAGAACGAGGTAGAAGGAAGCTCCTTACAGGAGCTTCCTTTTTAACATACGGCTTTAGCCTGTTCAAAATGTCTACGCATCGTGTATTATGCAGGATAAACTTAGCGTAAAAGAATATTAGGACCCTTTTAAGGGTTAAGGCGAAGTAGTACAAATGCCCTTTTAAGGGCGGCGACGAGTCAAGAGCAATGTGGCTGGAGCAAAGCGAAAGCCAGCGCCTTGAGACGCTGGCCTAGCATTAAAGGCTTATAGCCGTCCTACGAGCCACCCGTTTCACGGGTGGGGGCGACTTTTCGGATGCCGGTGTCGATGACGTCAGATATGTGTCGACAAATAAGTCTTGCAATCAAAAAGTTCTGGTGTGTATAATATAGGGCAAAGGCATTCATTTGCAATTGATATGGACAGAGTGCCGATAATGTGCTATGATAAGCAATATTAGATTAAATATTCATTTTTTTGTTCAACATAAAATTTCTGTCCTATCAGACATTTGTATCCCGTAGAAAATGAAATGTAATTTAGAATGATAATGAGTCGAAGAGGTAGATGGTTGATGAGAGAAAAATACGAATCGTTACCCCTGGTGGAGCTGAAAGCGCTTGCGAAAGCCAGAGGACTGAAGGGCATTTCTACTATGAGAAAGCCTGAATTAATTGAGCGTATGCTGGAAGAAGACAAAAAAGAAGCTGCTGAGAAAGAAGCAGCGAAGCCGGAAGAGGTGAAAAAAGAAGCTTCCGATATGGTACAGGACGCTCCTGCAGGTACACCTGTAAGAAGAGAGCCGGAAGCAGCCCCTGTGAAAAAGGAAGAGCCCGCAAGAACCCGGACCATTGTAAGAAGAAATCCGGAATTTCGCGGCAGCTATGCAGCAAGAGGTGAGAATACAGGACGTCAGAATGGCTACAGCAACGCCAGACAGGACAGCCCTGCAAGGCAGGAGCCGGTCATTCGCCCTGTAGAAGTTGTTCCTCCTGCAGAGACCAAAAGTGAGGAACCAGAGCAGATTCGCGAGAATGCCGAAGGACATGCTGAGCATGTAAGCAATACGTATCACGTTCCTGCAGAGACCGTCCAGCTGGACAGCGGTGAGCGTGCCAACGGTATTCTGGAAGTTATGCCGGATGGCTTCGGCTTCATCAGAAGCGAGAACTATCTTCCAGGTGAGAATGACATTTATGTTTCCCCGTCCCAGATCCGGAGATTTAATCTGAAGACCGGAGATATTATCCAGGGAAATATCAGGATCAAGACCCAGGGTGAGAAATTCAGTGCCCTTTTGTATGTGACATCCATCAATGGTTTCCATCCAAGCGAAGGTCAGAAGAGATACAATTTCGAGAACATGACCCCCATTTTCCCGGATGAGCGTCTGATCATGGAACGTCCTGGCGGAACCACAGCCATGCGTATTGTAGATCTGATCAGTCCTATCGGAAAGGGACAGCGAGGCATGATCGTTTCCCCGCCTAAGGCAGGTAAGACCACCCTTCTCAAAGACATTGCCAAGTCCATTTTGAAGAATAACAAGGACATGCATCTGATCATTCTTCTCATTGACGAGCGTCCGGAGGAGGTTACTGATATCAAGGAAGCAATACAGGGACCGAATGTAGAGGTTATCTATTCTACATTTGATGAGCTTCCGGAGCATCATAAGCGTGTATCTGAGATGGTTGTGGAGCGTGCACGCCGCCTTGTAGAACATAAGCAGGATGTTGTGATCCTTCTGGATTCCATCACCAGACTGGCAAGAGCCTATAACCTGGTCGTTCCTCCAAGCGGAAGAACTCTTTCCGGAGGTCTTGACCCGGGAGCACTTCATATGCCGAAGCGTTTCTTCGGTGCAGCCCGCAACATGCGTGAGGGAGGAAGCCTTACCATTCTTGCTACTGCACTGGTTGACACCGGAAGCAAGATGGATGATGTGATCTACGAGGAATTCAAGGGAACCGGCAATATGGAGCTTGTTCTTGACCGCAAGCTTCAGGAAAAGCGTGTATTCCCGGCAATCGACATCCAGAAATCCGGAACCAGACGTGAGGACCTTCTTCTGAGCAAAGATGAGCAGGAAGCTGTGTACATTATGCGAAAAGCCCTCAACGGAATGAAGTCTGAGGATGCGGTAGAACAGATCCTGAACATGTTTGCCCGTACTCGAAACAACGCAGAATTTGTGCAAACTGTAAAAAAACAGAAATTTTTATAAATAACTTGCATTTCTCATAACAGCATGCTATAATCAGTAGGCTGTGTAAAGTGTGAATTCGTCAGATTCAACGCAAATAAAATAGAATAAATATAGAGAGGTGAAAATCATGAGAGAAGGAATCCATCCGAATTACTATCAGGCAACTGTAACCTGCAACTGCGGTAATACTTTTGTAACAGGTTCTACCAAGCAGGACATCCACGTAGAAATCTGCTCCAAATGTCATCCGTTCTATACAGGACAGCAGAAAGCTACTCAGGCTCGCGGACGTATCAATAAGTTCAATGAGAAATACGGCCTGAATAAATAATTTGAATATTACTGAATGAGAAGGTTGAGGTTGGGAAATCTCAACCTTTCTTTGTTACTGCCGATTTACTATGAAAGTCCCAGACGGCAGCCAAGAATGAGCCATGCTTCTCATGAGCGAATTCTTGGATATCGGATGGGCTAGAGCGTGTTTGAAAAATCATTCCCGCAATCTGCACGCCCCACTTTGCGGTATATTTTGCCCGAATTCAGTTGCCGTAGCCCGCTACGGCGCCCTCATCCGGACAAAATCTCCCACAAATTGTGACGCACATCTTGCAGAAAGCATTTTTCAAACACACTTTCATTATGGTGATGTCGCCGGCAGGCGACATGTCCGATTTACAGGAGGATAAAATGAAACCATCAAATATCGGTGGACAGGCTGTTATGGAAGGAATTATGATGCGTCATAAGGACAAGTACTCCATTGCAGTCCGCCGTCCTGACAATGAAATTGAGCTGAAAGTAGAAGACTACAAATGTATTTTCGGCAAGGCCAAGATCTGGAGAAAGCCCATTATCCGCGGAATGGTAAGCTTTGTGGATTCCCTGGTAACAGGTACCAAGTGCCTGATGTACTCCGCAGAGATCGCAGGAGATGAGGAAGACGAGGAGGAAGCTAAGAAAAATGCCTCCCTCTCCGCTGAAGAATTAGAAGCCAAGAAGAAAAAAGAGGACAAGGCATTCAAGGCACTGCTGTATGTGACCGTTGCCATTTCCATTGTCATTTCCATTGCGGCATTTATGCTGCTTCCCTATGTGCTGGCAAGCCTTTGCCGCAAGGTTGGGGCATCTGAAGTTATCGTTACCATTGTAGAAGCTTTTGTGAAGCTGGCACTGTTTATGGGATACATGCTTCTGATCTCCAGAATGAAGGATATTCAGAGAACCTTCATGTATCATGGCGCAGAGCACAAATGCATCAACTGCGTGGAGAACGGCAAGCCCCTTACCGTAGAGAATGTGCTGGAGAGCTCCAGATTTCACAGACGCTGCGGTACCAGCTTCCTTTTCCTGGTTATGCTGGTAAGTATTTTCCTGCACTTTATCTTCGTGCTGGTGCCATCCTACTGGCTGCGCCTTTTCGGACGTCTGCTCATGGTGCCCATCGTATCCGGAATCTCCTTTGAGATCATCCAGTGGGCTGGAAGAACGGACAGCAAGTTTGCCCTTATGATGAGCAAGCCGGGAATGGCAATGCAGAAATTTACCACCAAGGAGCCTACAGCTGATATGGCAGAGGTTGCCATCAAGGCAGTAGAAGCCGTGTTTGACTGGAGAGCATACTTAAAAGAAGAATTTGGTCTGGACATTCCATATGAGAATGAGAATCCAGAAGGGGAGAGTCAGGAGCATGCATCTGAAGCAGGTGCTGCCAAATGACATCCCTGGAAGCATTATTAAAAGAAGGAACGAAAGTTCTGGAAGAAAAGAAAATCCAGGAAGCCAGGTTAGACGCTTGGCTTCTTTTGGAGTATGTGACAGGCGTAAGCCGCGCTCTTTATTTTGCTGACCCGAAGAAAGCGGTAGAAGAAGAGAAGGCGGAAGAGTACAGAAAGCTGATCGTCTTAAGAGCCGGTCACATTCCTTTGCAGCACATCACCCATCAGGCGTATTTCATGGGCTTTGAATTTTATGTGGATGAGAATGTGCTGGTTCCAAGACAGGACACAGAGACGCTGGTGGAGAAAGCACTGGAGATTCTGGAGAATCAGGAGAAACCGCGGATCCTTGACATGTGCACCGGATCAGGCTGTATTTTATTAAGTCTTCTTGCCATGAAAGAGGGGGCATCCGGAACAGGCGCTGACGTTTCCCCTCTCGCCCTTAAGGTGGCGAAACAGAACGCAAAAGGGCTGAATGTGGCAGATCGGGCGGAATTTGTGGAAAGTGACTTGTTTTTATCACCTTTTTTTGCAGAAACTACTGGTAAAGCACTGCCAGTATATGATATTCTTATTTCGAATCCCCCTTATATCAGAAGTGCAGTGATCGAGGACCTTATGGAAGAAGTGAAGGGACACGATCCCAGAATTGCGCTGGACGGCCATGAGGATGGATTGTATTTTTACCGGAGGATCGTATCGGAGGGTAGTGCCTATGTGAAAGAAAATGGCTGGATGCTGTTTGAAATCGGATACGACCAGGGGGAGGATGTGTCGAAGCTGCTTGAGAAAGCCGGTTTTCGCCAGGTGCAGGTGATCCAGGATCTGGCAGGACTGGACCGGGTAGTGATCGGACAGAAACCCCATAGATAAAAGAAAGAAATAACAGGAGGAAAACCATGTTTGACAAGTTGGATGATTTGCTCATACGTTTCGAGGAAGTTCTGAACGAGCTTGGTGAGCCGGATGTAACAGCGAACCCGGATCGTTTCCAGAAGCTGATGAAAGAACAGAGCGACCTGCAGCCAATTGTGGATACCTATAAGGAATATAAGAAAAACAAAGAAACCATTCAGGACAGTCTTTCCATGCTGGAAGAGGAGAAGGATGAGGAAATGCGTGAGATGCTCAAGGAAGAGCTTTCAGACGCCAAGAAGCGTGTGGAAGAGCTGGAGCATGAGCTGAAGATCCTTCTTCTGCCGAAGGACCCTAACGATAACAAGAACGTTATCGTGGAGATCCGTGCAGGCGCAGGCGGAGATGAGGCTGCTCTTTTTGCGGCTGAGATTTACAGAATGTATGTGAAATACGCAGAATCCAGACGCTGGAAAACAGAAATGATGAGTCTGAATGAGAACGGAATCGGCGGATTTAAGGAAGTTACCTTTATGATCAACGGTGCCGGAGCTTATTCCAGACTGAAATACGAAAGCGGCGTGCATCGCGTGCAGCGCATTCCGGTGACGGAGAGCAACGGCAAGCGGCAGACCTCCACGGCGACGGTCGCCGTGCTGCCCGAAGCGCAGGAGGTTGACGTGAAGATCAACCCGGACGATCTGCGCATTGACGTCTACCGCGCGTCCGGCCATGGCGGGCAGTACATCAACAAAACGGACAGCGCCGTGCGCATTACGCATATTCCGACCGGTATTGTCGTACAATGTCAGGATGACCGTTCACAGTTTAAAAATAAAGAAAAGGCAATGAACCACCTGCGCGCCAAATTATACGATACGCAAAAAGCCAATATTGATGCGACTTATTCCGAAAAACGAAAGTTGCAGGTTGGCAGCGGTGACCGCAGCGAAAGAATTCGCACTTATAACTATCCTCAGGGGCGTGTAACGGATCATCGGATTAATTTGACACTTTATAAATTGGATGAAGTCGTTTCGGGCGAAGCATTAGATGAAATCATTGATGCGCTTATAACCGAAGACCAGGCGCAGCGTCTGGCGGAAATCGACTAAAGTGCAAAACAGTATATGGTATAGTCGTTTTATTGCTATAACGGCCGTATCGGTACATCCGTAATCCTTTGTAACAAATTGTAACATCTTTTTAGAAGATTTTTTTGACAAAAGGTGTTATATAGCCCTCAAATGATACATTAAAAGGGGTGTAATATGTCAAATTTAATAAAAGTGGCAGTCATCGGCGCCGGCATGATGGGTAAAAATCATCTGCGTACCTACAAAAGCCTTCCGGGAGTTGAACTTGTCGGTGTCTATGATATTTTTGGCGAAAATGCCAAAAAGGCTGCTGAAATGTTTGGAATTAAAGCTTTTACCTCATTGGAAGAAGTGGCCCGTGCTGTAGATGCCGTCAGTGTCGTAACAACATCTGTTGCACATTGCGAAGTCGGCGAATTCTTTTTGAATAAGGGAATTCATTGCATGATGGAAAAACCTCTGGCTACAACAGAAGAAGAATGCCGGCGGCTGATTGATGCAGCAAGAAAAAATAATGTTACGCTTCTTGTCGGGCATATTGAACGGTTTAACCCGGCAGTTGAACAGATGGGGAAAATCCTTTCCGATACCAGTAAAATCCGTTCGCTGACGGCACAGAGAATGTCGGCGGCAAGCGGCAGAATTACTGATGTCGATGTTGCCATGGATTTGATG
>OLRY01001554.1_pt1 | contig 20520 bp, 17 predicted proteins | sample 1672541 | NCBI WGS metagenome assembly OLRY01 (sample SAMEA3136697, study PRJEB25190) | human gut metagenome | biome: human gut; feature: human-associated habitat; material: faeces | place: Austria | collected 2013 | reverse complement strand
TTGGAACGGCCCACGGTCCGTTCCTCTTGTCGGCGAAACTGTAGTTTCGCGACAGCTAAAGCCCTGTGCATATTTTGCACAGGGTTTGTTGTATTGTTGGCGGGAATATGATATGATGATACAAATACTTGAACAGAGGTGAAACTCATGCGCAGAAAAGACAGAGAAATCACCGGCCGAGAGAACATCGAGCCGATCCTGCAGGCCTGCAAGGTCTGCCGCGTCGCCATGACCGGCACGGACGGCTGGCCGTACGTCATTCCGATGAACTTTGGCTACACCTGGGATGAGGACGGACTGACGCTCTACTTTCACGGCGGCGTGAAGGGCAAGAAGATTGATTCGCTGAGGGCCGACCCGCGCGTGTGCTTCGAGATGGACTGCGAGGAGGGTCTGACCGGCGAGGGCGACTTGGCCTGCCGGTACAGCTATGCATTCTCGTCCATCGTGGGGTACGGCAAGGTGGAATTTGCAAAGGATAATGACGAGAAACGGCAGGGATTTGACGTGATCATGCAGCACCAGACCGGCCGCACGGGCTGGACGTACACGGACGCGGCTCTGTCCGTCACCGAGGTGATGCGCGTGCGCGCGGAGTCGTTTGAGGCCTCGCGCAAGGCGCCGAAGAGATGAGCATGAAGCACATCGGTACCAAAATTCTGGCAGGCGTGCTGGTGGTGCTGCTGGCGGGAACGGGCGTGCTGATCTGGCGGAATCTGCCGGAGGATGCACCGCGCCTGCAGGAGCCGGAGGAGACCGTTCGGCAGGAGCCGGAGGTGCAGCCGGACACCACAGCGACCCTGTGCGTGGCGGGCGATATTGTGGCGCACATGCCGCTTGTCGCGGATGCGTGGAACGGCGAAACATATGATTTTACGCACCTGTTCGCGGACGCAAGGCGGTATTACGAGGCTGCGGATTACACAACGGCCTGTCTGGAGACCACGTTCAACGGTCCGCCGTATTCGGGCTACCCGCAGTTCTGCGCACCGGATGCGCTGGCCTCCGGCCTGAAAACGGTCGGGTTTCACCTGCTCTCCACGGCGAGCAACCACAGCATGGATACCTGGTACAGCGGTCTGGTCCGCACACTGGATGTGCTGGACGCCGCCGGTCTGGAGCACGTCGGCACTTACCGCACACAGCAGGAGCGCGACACGGTGAAGATCATCGACGTGGGCGGCATCAAACTGGCCATGCTGGCGTACACCTTCAGCACAAACGGCCTGCCGGTGGACAGCGAGCACCCATACTGCGTCAGCGTCTACACGAGCGACTACATGACCGACTGCAATGCGGTGGATTACGACCTCATCCAGTCGGATTTGGACAAGGCGGGGCAGTCCGGTGCGGATGCGATCGCCGTGTATGTACACTGGGGAAACGAGTACCACACCGAGCCGTCCGAGCAGCAGGAGCAGCTGGCAGACTACCTGTTTGCGCACGGTGCGACACTGGTGCTCGGCGGGCACGCGCATGTGCCGCAGCCGATGGAGCTGCGGACGCTGCCGGACGGCCGCACAGGCTATCTGTGCTACTGTCTCGGCAACCTGATCTCCAACCAGTTTGACCCGTACACCAACCTGACGGCGGCTGTCACGCTGACACTCACCAGAAGCGGCGAGACCGGACAGGTGACGGTTTCCGGCGCGGAGTACGCGCCCATGTTCATGCTGCACGCAAGCGATTCCAACGAGGGACGCTACCGCCTGCTGGATATTCGAAAATCCATGCAGGATTTTGAGCAGGGGGATACGTCGGTTGTAAACCGGTCGGTGTATGACCGAATGAAGCAGGGACGTTCCGATCTGCACCGTATCTTCGGCACGGATGAGGTGCTTTCCCTTGCAGCATGAGAAAATGTTTACGGTTTCTTTACATACAGCGCTCGACACTGTGTTGACTTTGCGACACGATGCTGATACAATAAATCTGTACCAAAAATGCACAGTCCGCAGAGAAACAGGGAGGAACGGTTCATGCCGGAGACAAAAAACAACCGCAGAGTGCGCTTTACGCGGTCTGCGCTGCGTGAAGCCCTGATCGACCTGATTCTGGAGAAGCCGCTGGTCTCTATCACGGTCAAGGATATCTGCGCGAGAGCGGACATCAACCGCTCGACCTTCTACCTGCATTTCAAGGACGTGACCGACATCCTTCGCACGACCGAGGACGAGATCATTGAGCACATGCGCGAGCACACGCCGACGCACGAACGGAAGTTCCACGATCTGCAGGAGATCGAGGGGTTTTTTATCGACTTTCTGGAGCAGATCCGGAACAATCCGCGTATCATGAAGGTGATTCAGGTGCTGTGCAGCGAGCAGGGAGACCCATATTTTGTACGCAAGCTGCAGACCATGACGTATAAAGCCTTCCTCGACGGCTGGGATATGCACATGATGCCGGAAATGAGCGAGCAGCGGAAGCTGCTTGTGTTTTCATATACCATTTCGGGCATGGTATCCATGCTGTCCACCTGGGCGACCAGAGCGCAGGACACGCCGACCGAGCAGGTCGTATCGCTTTTGATGGGACTGATGTGGCACGGACTGGACTATTTTGCAGCATCCGACAAAAAAAGTACTTTTCCGACCGAATAAGCCACTTGACATTTCTATGGGAAAATGGTATATTATAGTTGCTTCGTAAATATGCAATGTTTTCCGTCGATAGCATTGCGGATCGGCCCTTTTCGGTGTATTCCGGAAAGGGTCGATTACTTTTTATACAAAAATCTTTGAGGGGGAGAAGGAATTGCACAAACAGGGAGCTTTGCGCGAATTCGGGCACTATGCCGCGATGAACATCCTGGGGATGATCGGCATTTCGTGCTACATTCTCGCGGATACCTATTTCGTTGCGCAGGGACTGGGTTCGCTCGGACTGGCGGCGCTCAACATCGCCATACCGGCGTACAACCTGATGAACGGCATCGGCCTGATGCTCGGCGTGGGCGCGGCAACGCAGTACACGATCGCGCGGGCGCAGAACGATCGGAGACAGGCGGACAGCGTATTCACGCACGCGGCGGCGCTCGGACTGCTGCTCGGACTGATGTTCCTGCTCGGCGGACTGTGCTTTGCAAAACCGCTCGCGGGCCTGCTCGGCGCGGACGCGCAGACGCTCGGCATGACGACAACCTACCTGCGCATGCTGTGGTGCTTCGGGCCGTTCTTCGTGATGAACAACGTGCTGCTGGCGTTCACGCGCAACGACGGTGCGCCGACCGTTGCCATGTGCGGCATGATCGCGGGCAGCCTGTTCAACATCGTGTTCGATTACATTTTCATTTTCCCGTGCGGACTGGGCATGTTCGGTGCAGCGCTTGCGACCGGCTTTTCGCCGTTTGTCAGTATTCTGGTGCTGCTGACGCACCTGCGGAGGCCGTCCCGCGGCTTCCATCTCGTCAAAACGCCGCTGCGCGTCAGCCGTGTGCCGAGCCTGTGCGCGCCCGGTCTGTCCTCGCTCATCGGTGAAATCGCCTCCGGCGTGGTGCTGCTGCTGTTCAATCTGGTGTTGCTGCGCCTCAGCGGCAATACCGGCGTGGCGGCTTACGGCGTGGTGGCCAATCTTGCTCTGGTGGGAATCGCTGTCTTTACCGGACTGTGCACCGGCATACAGCCGCTGGTCAGCCGCAGCTCGGGTCTCGGTGACAGGGAACAGCTGCGGCGGCTGTTCCGCTGGGGCATCTGCACCGCGCTCGGGATTGCAGCCGTGCTGTGCGTGTCGGTTTTCCTCGGCGCGGAGCCGCTGACGGCGGTGTTCAACAGTGAGCATGACCCGCAGCTTGCCGCCTACGCGGAGAGCGGCCTGCGGATCTACTTCACGGGTTTTCTGTTCGCGGGCGTGAACATGGTCACGGCAGCGTTTTTCAGCGCATCGGATAAGACCGTGCAGGGGTTTGTCCTTTCGCTGCTGCGCGGCGTGATCGCCGTGCCGCCGATCCTGTTTCTGCTCGCGTGGGCGCTCGGCGTCGATGGCGTCTGGCTGACGTTCCCGATGGTGGAGCTGGTCACGGCGGTCGCCGCACTCGTCTGGGCGAGAAAATACATTATTGAGAATTGAAAATGGAGAATGGAGAATGGCGCTATCCTTGCGCAGGCTCCGGTCGCGCTACGCCCGTGGCGGTTTGCGTTGATTCTCCATTTTAACAATAATCAATCTATAAAACTGTATAATGTGCCATAAAACAGCGAAAAAGACGTGCAATGCACGTCTTTCGCTTAACAGGATTTCATTTGTATGGTATAATACTGGTGTTGCCCTACTTATTCCCGGCAACGGGAAGGAGGTGCATACGTTGGAAACGACAGTATCGTTGATCTGTTCCATTGCGGCAAATGTAATTTCCTATTACATCTGCAAGTGGTTGGAGGAACAGAAGTAGGGACAACGTAAGGCCCCGGCTTAAGCCACCGACAGAAAACGGAATAGAAAACCCCGGAGACTCGCACTCTCCGGGGTTTTCGCATACGTTGGATAGATTGTATCGTTGTATATAGTATAGCACCGATTGCGAAATAATGCAAGCGTTTATCCTATTAACCTTACAGCTCTTCCACAAGCGCCTTAAACAGCTTGCCGCGTTCCATGAAATTCTTAAAGCGGTCGAACGACGCGCTGGCCGGACTCATGATAACGACATCGCCGCTTTCTGCGCGGGCAGCGGCCTCCTGCACGGCTGTTTCGAGGTTTTCCACCTCGATAATCGGGGGATGCTCGCCCTCGATATTCTCCACGCACTCGCGAATCTTGGGTGCGGTAGCGCCGGTGAGCAGCAGCAGCTTTACATGGTCGCAGATAGGCTGACCGAGCACGTCATACGGGATATGCTTGTCGTAGCCGCCTGCAATGAGAATGACCTTCTGCTGGAAGGAATTGAGTCCTGCGATGGTTCTCGTCGGACTGGAGGCGATGGAGTCGTTATAATACTTCACGCCGTCCTTCTCGCGCACGAACTCGATGCGGTGCTCAACGCCGCCGAACGTGGTTGCCACAGCGCGGATATCGTCGTCAGAGGCATAACCCTGCACGACAGCCGCCGCCATCATCATGTTGTACACGTTGTGCGCGCCCGGAATGCGGATATCGGATGCGGGCATCAGCTCACGGCGCACGCCGCCGTCCGCGATGTAGATAACGTCGTTCTTGAGGAACACGCCGTTGGCCAGCTCCTGCGTTTTGCTGGTGCAGAACAGGTTGCCGGACGCCTTGAGCGAGCGCGTTACCTCATCGTCGAGATTGAGGATCAGCTTGTCGTTCTCGCCCTGATTGCGGTAAATGGCAGTCTTGGCCTGCACATACTCGTCAAAATCCTTGTGGTAGTCCAGATGATTGGGCGTGAGGTTGGTGATCGCCGCAATGTGCGGAGAGTGCTTCATGCCCATCAGCTGGAACGAGGACAGCTCCACGACTGCAAGGTCGTTTTCGGTCATCGTGTCCACGCGGGGAAGCAGGGGCGTGCCGATATTGCCGCCGAGATGCACGGTATAGCCCGCGTGCTTCAAAATCTCGCTGACGAGCGTGGTGGTCGTGGTCTTGCCGTCCGAGCCGGTGATGCCGATGATCGGACACGGGCAGACCGCGAAGAAAAGCTCCATCTCGCTGGTGATCTCAGAGCCGTTTGCGCGCGCCTTCTCAAGAAAACGCGGGTGAACGCCCGGGGTACGGAAGATAACGTCCTCATCGAGCGCATCAAGGTAATGCGGGCCGAGAACGAAGTCTACGCCGAGGGTAGCGAGGGTAGCATAGCCGTCGCCAAGCTCGGTGGGTTCTTTTTTGTCATGCACGGTAACGCGCACGCCTGCAGCGCGCAGCATACGGATGAGCGGCATATTGCTCACGCCCGCGCCGATTACGCCGACCCGTTTATCCGACAGGCCGCCGAGGTATTGTTCTAATGCTGTCATAAATGCGTAACACCGCCTTTTGTACTTTGACAGTATACATGATTTTTCACGATTTTGCAAGTCCGGTTTGACGAGAGCGTTTTTTTACGGTATAATGCTATTTGTGACTGGTGCAGACGGTCGCGTGCCTTCGGGCATGAGGAAAGTCCGGGCTGCACAGGGCAAGGATAACGGATAACGTCCGCCGAGGGTGACCTTAGGAATAGTGCAACAGAGATATACCGCTGTTTTATGTCCGCATAAGGCAGTAAGGGTGGAAAGGCGAGGTAAGAGCTCACCACGTCCCATGGTAACATGGGAGGTCTGTAAACTCTATCCGCAGCAACGCCGACTGGGACTATGATTGGCCCGATCGTCCCGACTGGCGGCTTGAGATGCACGGCAACGTGCATTCGAGATAGATGACCGTCCACGACAGAACCCGGCTTACGCACCAGTCATGCCATAGCACCGCAGAGGAGACATCTTCTGCGGTGCTTTTCTTTTACATTCTGCAGGAATTGATAATTGAAAATGGAGAATGGAGAATTAACGCTATGGTGTAACCTTCTTCGTGTAACCCATCTGCAAATGCGTCACCGTAGGGGCGAACATTGTTCGCCCGCAGCACGACCGGAGCCTGTGCAAGGAACGGCCAAGCATCCGTTTAACCATAGTGCGGGCGCACAGTGTGTGCCCCTACGGGATACATAGTACACTTCTATAAAAACTGCCGTTGCATTTTGTCGCTTTTTCCATATTCTGCGCCGAAAAAATTTGTTATACTTGAGGCAGGATAGGGAGGTGCATTTTATGAAAGGACTGGAAAAACGAATCCTCGTGATGGCGGCTGTGACGGCGATCTGCGTTTGGGCGGCCGGAAAATCCGGCTATGCGGTAAAACCGTACCGGCTGGACGAGGACACGCTTGCACAGCAGGTGCAGACGCTTAAGGAGAACAATCTGACGAAGTTCTCCGGTGTGACGATATACGATGGTATCGTGATCGGCGACACAGCGTATTATGTAATGAAGCAGGATTTTCCGGAGCAGGAAGGTATGCTTGGCGAAATGGCTGCGAAACGCAGCTGGCTCGGCACATGGAAATTCTACAGTATGGGCTACGGCGATTCCGGCATTAACTACGATGTTATCGGCTGCGGCGGACATAATTTCCTGCTGCTGAGCGGAAAGGATCCTGCACAGCAGGTTGCAAAAGTGACGCTCGACTGGTATGGACAGACCTATGAGATGACGAATGAGAGTGCAAAGCCGTATTTTCTGCTCTGCACCGAGCTGACCGGATACATGCCGGAGGCCGGGTTTCCCTCGGAGGATATGTTCCGTTTTTACGATAAAAACGGCAAGGAGATTCCGCGCTGGGGTACGATTCGTACAGCGGCTCGATGAATGGTTCAAGTATTGCGGTCGCACAAGGCAGCATTTACAAGGCGGAATAGACAAGGAGCACCTGCGGTCGGCAGGTGCTTTCTTTTGATACCGAGATTGAATGGTTTGCGGGCGAACACTGTTCGCCCCTGCGGTAAAGCCGGCGATTACTCGACGCAGCGCAGGCGGAACTCGCGCAAGGATAGCGACAATTCCTAACTGCTAATTCCTAATTACTGATGATCCGAACTTGCTTACAGCTATATAAATGTGTTATAATAAAATCTAATTGGACAAACACAAGGGGAGGAACCACTGTTATGATGATCGAATGTCCGCACTGTCATATGGAAACCGAACACAAGGTGATCGACCATATCAATATCGACCGAAATCCCGAGCTGCGGGCAAAGGTACAGGACCTGTCTGTCTTTCGTGTAAAATGTCCAAACTGCGGCGAGACCGTGCTCGCCGTACACCCGTGTCTGTACCATGACATGGCAAACCAGTTTATGGTATGGCTGTGGACCGAGGACGGTCAGGTTCCCAAGGCGGAATTTGATCCGCTGGCAGGCTACACCCTGCGCGTGACCGACAGCCTCAACACCTTCCGTGAGAAGATCAACATCCTCGAGCGCGGTCTGGATGACCGTACCATCGAGATCATGAAGCTGCTGCTGTTCGCACAGCTTAACCGCGACCTCGATGTTGTCGAGCTGCTCTTCCACGAGCTGGACGAGCGCACGGGCGATTTCCGCTTCGTGGCCGTGCTTTCCGACGGCGCGGAGCAGTATGCCGCCATGCCGGGCGCGGCGTATCAGCGCCTGCACGCGGATGTGGAAACCTATCTGTACACGCCGGGCGGCGAGTTCTCGCGCATTGATATGACGTGGGCGCATCAGGCACTCGAGCTGCTGCACGAGATGGGCTGACGGTTTACCTTCTCCGCAGGGCATAAAAAAAGGATGTGCCGTTTTGACACATCCTTAGATTTTTTCATTCTCAGCCGATAAGCAGCTGCACCAGCGTGCCGCCGATCACGGCGGTGGCAAACGTTGCGGCGATGACCGGCAGGGCGCGATGACGGCCTTCCTTCTCCTCAAGAAGAACGATGTAGCCGAAGCCTGCGCCGGTGGAAAGACCGGCAACCAGAGCGCCGAAGCTGATCGTGCCACCGACAAACAGCTCGCTGAGCAGCACGCTCATCGCACAGCTCGGAATCAGACCGAGCACCGCGCACAGCAGAGGCTGGAAGATGCTGTTGGTCAGCATGAGGGAAGCCACGCGCTCCTCACCGATGCCGTGCACGACCATGTTGAGCGCGAACAGCACGACAAACAGGAAGATGGTGGTCTTGATGGTGTGGGACAGGATATTTGCCACCGGCGAGGTCTCACAGCCGCAGTCGCCCATCTCAATCTCAAGCGGGCCGTCGGTTCCGGCCTTGTGCCTCCGGAACACGGTGCAGCGCAGAACATAGCCGCCGATGACCGCGATCGCAAACTTGACCACGAGCAGCAGCACCACCTGCTGTACGCTTGCGCCGCCTGCCAGCATGATGGGCACCGCCTCATCCGAGGTGGCAAGGAACACGGCAACCAGCGTTGCCGGTGCAAGAAAGCCTGCCGAGAACAGCGCGGACGCTGCCGCGGAAAATCCGCACTGGGGAATGGAGCCGGCGAGCGCGCCGACCACCGGACCGAACTGCGCCGCACGCGAGAGCAGCTCCGGCGTATTGGTCAGCCGGTTTTCAATGTAGTACAGCAGTGCGTACACGACCAGCAGCAGCGGTACGGTCTTGAGCACATCGAAAAATGCTTCCGGCAGAACGTGATGAATAATTTCTAACAAATAGGTCACCTCATAGTTGATCTGTGGGTTGATAACATTCGTGTTGTCTCAGAGACAATTATAATAAGTATAGCATAGAACCCAGTCCGCAGGCAAGCGGGATTTGCCGGACTGCATACCAAAGATAGCAAAAGGAATCGAATATTTACCATGAAATTTAACGAACTCAAGTTGGAGAAAAACATCCTCAAGGCACTGAAGGAGGCCGGCTATTCCGAGCCGACGCCCATTCAGCAGCAGGCGATACCGCCGGTGCTCGAGGGCCGCGACCTGATGGGCTGCGCCCAGACCGGCACGGGCAAGACCTGTGCGTTCGCAGTGCCGATCATCCAGCGCCTGGCAAAGAGCGAGGGCAGAAAGGGCACCATCCGTGCGCTCATCCTCACGCCGACGCGCGAGCTTGCGCTGCAGATTTACGAAAACGTGTGCCAGTACGCGCGCTACGTGCCGTGCAGTGCGGCGGTCATCTTCGGCGGCGTATCGCAGGTGCCGCAGGTCGAGGCGATCGAACGCGGTGTGGATATTCTCATTGCCACGCCGGGCCGTCTGTGGGATCTGATGGGTCAGAAGATCGTAAAGCTGGACAAGGCAGAGTTTTTCGTGCTCGACGAGGCCGACCGCATGCTCGATATGGGCTTTTTCCCGGATGTCAAGCGCATCGTCAAGTTCCTGCCGAAAAAGCGCCAGACCCTGCTGTTCTCGGCGACCATTCCGGCAGAGATTGCCGATCTGGCAGAGAAAATGCTGCATGAGCCGGAGCATATCTCGGTAACGCCGAGCGCAAAACCGGCGGACAAGATCGAGCAGCAGCTTTATTTTGTAGAAAAGCAGGAAAAGAGGGAACTTCTGCCGGATATCATCCGTCAAAGCAATGTACACCAGGTTCTGGTGTTCACCCGCACCAAGCACGGCGCAGACCGGGTCGCGCGCGACCTCAACCGTGCGGGCATCAAGACCAAGTCCATCCACGGCGATAAGTCGCAGAATCAGCGCCAGCGTGCGCTCGCGGACTTTAAGGAGTGCAAGATCGCGGTTCTGGTTGCGACCGACATTGCCGCGCGCGGCATCGACATCAACGACCTGCCGCTCGTTATCAACTTTGACCTGCCGAATATTCCGGAAACCTATGTGCACCGTATCGGCCGCACCGGCCGTGCCGGTCAGGAGGGCACCGCGATTTCCTTCTGCGACCGCTCCGAGCGTCCGTACCTCAAGGATATCGAAAAGCTGATCGGCAAGCGCATTCCGGTTGCCGGTGAGATTCCGCACGAGGAAAAGGAGGAGGAGAAGCGCGAGTCCGGTCAGCGCAGGACGACCAACAAGCGCTCCCGCCGCAAGCCGGTCTCCGAGAACGCCACCGCCGAGGAGGTCGCCGCAGATGTGGCCCGCGAAAAGGAAGCCAAGAAGAAGGCGCGTCAGGCGAGAGCGAATGCCAAGCGTCCGTCCCGCCGTGAGAAGGCCGCCGAGCAGCAGACCGAGCAGCAGGCGAAGGCAGCCGCGCCGCGCTCCCGCAAGGGCAGAAACGACCGAAATGATTCGGGCCGCAGAGGCCGCCGCAACGACCCGTACGCCCGCTTCGAGAAGAACGAGCCGCGCGTAGACGCTCACACGCCGAGCCGCGCGTATGCGCTCAGCGATGAGGCTGCCGCACGCATCCGCAGAAAGGTCGAGGCCGCACTGGCCGCTCGTGCCGCAAAGGCGGACGGCAAGGCCGCTCCGCAGCAGGAGAAGAAGGGTAGGGGACACGGCCGCAGGTCTGCGCAGAAGCCCGCACCGCAGCAGAACAAGATGGCACAGAGCAAGACGACCAATCACCGGGGCCGCAGCGCGGACGGAACTCGCGCAAGAAACGGCTACCATTCCCGCAGACCCAATAATAACCGCAAAGGTTAAGAAGTTGCTGTCATAACCATTGCACACCGCCTCTGGCTATGAAAGCAACTTCAGTGATAGAGACAAACCCGAACCGTATCCCGCGGTTCCCGGACTGAGAGAGAAGGAGCAACACGAATGAACGGCGCAAAACACCGCTTCGCACTGGGACTGACCTGCTTTTTTCTGATCGGCATCACGGTTGTGTATCCGTTTCTTCTGTACACACCGAACGCGTTCGTCACTCGCTGGCGTGAGTGGTACATCGAAACCGCAATGGGCACCATGACGCACCAGTGGCTGGCCACCTGGTTCATCCCGGAGAACATCATCAACGAGGTGATGACCAAGCGCTACCTGATGAACCAGAAGCAGGAGGGCATCGTCAGCAACTGGGACGGCGCATGGGAGGAGAAAGAGGAGGACACCGCCGAAACACCGAAGGACAAATTCTATGCCATGTTCAGTGAGCTGGACGAGAGCGAATTTGAGCGCTTTCTGGCGGATAATCCGGAGTATCTGGAGAACGGCTACGACGAGATCAACATCGACCTGATCGGCGAGCCGAGCCAGACGCACTACGACACCGGCCTCAAGACGAAGCAGGGCGACACGGTTCTGGCGGTCAACGCCGCGCACGGCATCCTGATCGTCGAGCAGACCGGCGAGGACACGCTCGGCATGGAGTACGCGGGCAAGGTCGCGCTCTGTAAAAAGCCCGAGAATATCTATGTCGGCACGAGCGAGGGCCTTGGCGATTACGGCTCGTTCGTATCCGATATGGTGAGAGATTATGACGCCATTCTGGGCATCAACGCCTCCGGCTTTGCCGATTTTGACGGCAACGGCACGGGCGGCACCGTGTACGGCTTCCTGAAAAGCCAGGGAGAGAAGTATCAGGACGCAGTAGGCAACGGCTGGAAGATCATCGGCTTTGACAACGAGGATCATCTGCAGGTCGGTGCGTTCAATGATACCTCCAGTCTGCGCGACGCGGTGGAGTTCCACCCGGCGCTCATCATCAACGGCGAGAATCTGGTCGCAGGCACCGGCCTGAACGAGCAGCAGCCGCGCACGGCTATCGGTCAGGCGAAGGACGGCACGGTTATCATGATGGTCGTTGACGGCCGTCAGATGCACTCGTTCGGCATTTCGATCGAGCGCTGCGGCGAGATCATGGAGCAGTACGGCGCATATCAGGCATCCATGCTGGACGGCGGTTCGTCCTCCGTTATGGTCTACCGCGGCCGCGAGATCACCAGTCCGACTACGCTTTCCCAGAATGAGGAAGGCCGTTATTTGCCGGATGCCTTCCTGGTGAAATAAAAATTATCACGATTTCGGAAAAAGCACTTGTATTTTCCGTCATTGCATGATAGAATAAATAAGCGCCTGTAAGACAGGCGCGATACGGAGAAGTATCGAAGTGGTCATAACGAGCTCGACTCGAAATCGAGTTGGCGGTAACACGCCACGTGGGTTCGAATCCCACCTTCTCCGCCAAAACAACAGCCATCCATTCGGATGGCTGTTGTTTTTTGCTCCGAAGGTGGGATTCGAAAGGCGGCTCTTAGAAACATGCCAGTGGCATGTTTCAACCGCCGTGGCATTTGCCGCAGCAAATGGAATCCCACCGCCCAGATCTCAGCGCCCGCTCCATACGGAGGGATGGCGGCTCTTAGCAGAGTGCCGGTGTCACCCTGCAACCGCCGTGGGTGCCCGCAGGCCGACAACCTCTAAAATATTTAATGGTTGCTTGCGCAGAAAAGGAATCCCACCGCCCAGATCTCGGCGCCCGCTCCATACAGAGGGATGGGCGGCTCTTGGCAGAGTGCATGAGGTGCTTGCGTAACATCTCCGCAAAAAAATAAAAAATTTCTGCCGGCCGACGGAATTTCCCGAAGGACGGCAGTTTTTCATGCCGCCAAAAGCCGAAGACAAAGTGCGGAAAAGTGTCGATTTTCGCCTGTTTTGATAATAATTTTCGGCGTTTGAAAATTTCTCAAATTTTTTCGCAAATTTTGTTGACAAAGGGGGATACCCCTGCTATAATATATCTTGTCGCTGAGAGACAAGCGGTTCGCCGCGAGAGATCAATGCGAGTGTGCTGGAACTGGTAGACAGGCACGTTTGAGGGGCGTGTGTCGATCGACGTACGGGTTCAAGTCCCGTCACTCGCACCACCTTCTTTCAACAACCAAATATGCGGATGTGGCGGAATGGCAGACGCGCTAGCTTCAGGTGCTAGTGTTCGCAAGGACGTGGGGGTTCAAGTCCCCCCATCCGCACCAGGTTAAAGAGCTTCAAACTTACGTTTGAAGCTCTTTTTCTGTACTTTTCGGAAAGCTCGCCGGAGCAGGGAGGAGGCTGTCCGATACCCTTGTCTAACAGATTGTCTGCCATTTCACCCAATTCCGCAGAATGCACCAAAACTAAGCCGACAGAATGCGGATTTTCTGTATTGACACCTGCCCAAACCGTGGTACAATTATAACAGAAAAAGCAGAGTAGAGCACAATGCGTTAAGTGCCGCTGAAACGGGGAGTTGTTCGGCGGACGAAAGGGAGCCTTTTCCTTGCGGTATTGTGGTCGCATCCCGCTGCTGCAACTGTTTAGGCACTTTCCTAAATCGCTGTGGCAACAGATGAATTTGATTAGGAGGTGTCTTTTTCTATGTCTAAAACTCCGAATATCTTTGTCCGCTCGCTGCGTGAGCTGAGGTCCACCCGCTGTCTGGCGGTCACGGCGCTGCTCATTGCGATCAACGTCACGCTGGATCTGCTCGGTCTGTCGATCAAGCTGCCGCCCAACCTGCGTATCGGCTTCGGCTTCCTGTGCAATGCGTCGATCGGCATGCTGTTCGGTCCGGTCGTCGGCATGATGGCCGGCGTGTGCACTGACGTGCTCGGCTACTTTGCGGGCAACCTGTCCATGGGCGCGTATTTCCCGGGCTATACGCTGACGGCCGTTGTCGGCGGTCTGATCTGGGGTCTGTGGCTGTATCCGCGCAAGATCACCGTATGGCGTGCCATCGGCGCAAAGACCTGCATCAACCTGTTCTGCAATATCTGCCTGAACACCCTGTGGCTGACCGTCACCGGCGGCAAGGCGATGAGCGTGCTGCTCGTTACGCGCGTGCCGAAAAACCTTATTCTGCTGCCGATCGAGATCGTGCTGGTCTATTTCGGCATGAAGCTGGTCAACCGTATCTATGGCGCACTGCCGAATGGAAAGGCCGCTGCGGAAAACTCTTGAGTAAGAGCGGAGAGAAAACTGTCTCCACCTGATAACAGTCCCCCTGCTCTGTCGCTTGACAAAACCGGGGGATATGCTATAATAAAGCCAAGGGACGCTGTCACAGCAGTCAGGCCCGCAAGTTCTCAACTAAACAAAGTTAGCTGACCACTTGGTTGCCGCCGAGTGGTCAGCACGCTTTTGTGGATAAAATGAGCAGCAGAATCACTGCACATACAAAAAGCTGAAACGCCTTTTTCCACATCAGCACCACCTCCCTCCATACGAAATCCGCAGGGGAAAGCGGGCCTGACCACTAATATGTAACAACGTCCGTACTGATTATAGCATATAACACCGAATAAAGTCAATCAGCCGCCTTTTCGGGCGGTTTTTGTTTTATTTGAAAACATTGGCAGCACGCTTTCAGCTTTTTGTGAATAATTCTGTTTTTCCCTATGCAAACGGCTGATTTTTTGTTATACTATATATGATTGGAGAAGAACGGTACAGTCCGTTCGCTGAAAGGGAGTGACCTCTTTATGAAACTTACAAAAGAGAGTATTAAACATAACGTGGCATGGAAGGGTTATCGTCTGCCGCAGTACGACATTGACGCCGTGCGCGAAAACACCCACAAGGCACCGACTTGGCTGCATTTCGGCGCCGGCAACCTGTTCCGCGCCTTCCCGGCTGTACTGGCGCAGCGCCTGCTGACCGCCGGTCTGTCCGACACCGGCATTATCTGCTGCGACGGCTACGATGAGGAGCTGATCGACCGCTGCTACCGCGCCTGCGATCATCTGTCGCTGGTTGTCACCCTGTATTCCAACGGCACGATCAACAAGGAAGTGGTTGCGTCCGTTACCGAAAGCCTCAAGCTGAGCGAGGATATGCTGCGCCTGAAGGACATTTTCCTGGCGCCGAGCCTGCAGATGATCAGCTTTACGCTGACCGAGAAGGGCTATATCATCCAGGATGACACCCGTGAGTTCCTGCCGGACTACAAGCACGACCGCGAGAACGGTCCGGAAGGCTGCCAGTCCTTCTTCGGCAAGCTGACCGCACTGTGCCTCGAGCGCTGCCGCGCCGGTCTGTCTCCGCTGGCACTCGTTTCGTTGGATAACTGCTCGGATAACGGCACTCGTCTGGAGCGTGCTGTCCGTCACATGGCACGCGCATGGCAGCGTGGCGGCTTCATCACCGAGGATGAGTATTACTTCCTGCTCAAGAAGAATACCTTCCCGCTGTCCATGATTGATAAGATTACCCCGCATCCGGATAACCGCATCGCAGACAAGCTGGCGGCTGACGGTCTGGAGAACGCAAAGCCGTTCGTAACCGAAAAGGGAACGCACGCGGCTGTTTACGTCAACTCCGAAAGCCCGCACTACCTGCTCATCGAGAACGCATTCCCGAACGGTCATCCGGCTCTCGAGCAGTGCGGCGTTATCATCACCCGCCGCGACATCGTTGAGAAGTCTGCGATGATGAAGGTAAGCACCTGCATGAACCCGATGGATACCGCCCTCGGCGTATTCGGCTGCATGCTCGGCTACACCCGCATCAGCGACGAGATGAAGGACACCGAGCTGGTCAACCTCATCACGCGCCTGAGCGAGCAGGAGGCAATGCCGATGGTAGCCGACCCGGGCGTTATCGACCCGGAGGCATTCCTGCACGAGGTTCTCGGCGAACGTTATCCGAACCCGTTCCTGCAGGATTCCCCGCAGCGTACCGCAACCGATACCTCGCGTAAGATTGCGCCGCGCTTCGGCACCACGCTGTACGCTTACTATAACTCCATGCTGCCCGCACACCGTGCCACCAAGCTGATTTACATTCCGCTGGTACTGGCCGGCTGGCTGCGCTATCTGGAAGGCGTGGACGATAACGGAAACGAATTCACCCTCAGCTCCGACGCGAATATCGAGCATGTCCGCGCGCTGATGGGCAACCCGAAGCTGGGCGACGACGTAAGCGAGGCTCAGCTGTATCCGCTGCTGGCAAACCGCTACTACTTCGGTGTCAACCTGTTTGAAATCGGCGTAGGCGAGACTGTTGTCCGCATGTTTGGCGAGATGAACCGCGGCCCGCACGCTGTCCGCGAGACGCTGCAGAAGTACTGCGGCGAGGAGCAGGAGCAGGAGTGGATTTTCTCTTAATTACCGAAAAACCGTAAGACAAAAGGCGAACCGTAAGGTTCGCCTTTTTTGCTATAATTGAGGATTGAGAATGGAGAATGGAGAATGAGCGCAGCAGGGAAGCGATGGTAAAGAAAACGGCGGACCATAGGTCCGCCGTTTCTGTGTGTTGCAGCAAATTTTAATTGCACGATTGTGTTGCCATTATCGGTCTGTGTCTTTCTCATAGAAAGTAACAACCGCCCCTGAATAGGAGCGGCGTTTCCTCAAGTTATTCAATTAACGGGAACGACCGCTCTTCTGCAGAGAGCCATCGTTGTTGATACCATTATAACGCAGTGCCCTGGTTTTGTCAAGCGACAGAGCCGGGGCACTGCTATTCAGTTATCCGCTGACAAAGTTTACAAAGCTATCCCAAAGATTGCTGAACAGGGTGTTCCACGACGCCTGCGGGTTATGAATGGCAAACCATACAAGGCCCGCCGTTAAAAGGACAGTCACTACGATTATCACCCAGAAGCAATACCATCTCTGTTTAGGTGTCATAGTATTTCCCTCCTCAGTCATGGTTATCAGAGTGGAGAATGAAGACAGGGGACTCTTTACGCTTTTGTGCTGTTGGCAGCAACTCTCAATCCCGGCGCATACCTGAGCCATTTCCCGCTCTTGAGCCGCAGGAAGAAGCAGATCGACCGGCACAGCCAGTCACCGATCATGGCAATCCAGATGCCGATCGCGCCCATGCCGAAGTGCACCGCGAGAATATATCCCGCGACAAGCCGCAGTCCCAGCATGGAGATAATCGAGCACACCATCGGATACCTTACGTCATTCGCCGCACGCAGAATATTCGGCATGGCAAACGAGGTCGGCCACAGGAAGATCGCGCAGCCGTTGTGAATCATAATCAGCGTCATGCCGAGCGCAAGCGCCTCTGCGGACACGCTGTAAATCTTGAGAATGAGCGGCGTGCACGCAATCGTGACAAGGCAGGTGCTCGCGGTAACGGCATAGGTAATCATCATCAGCTTTTTCGCCATGCGGCGCGTCTGCGGCTCATCGCCCGAGCCGATGCACTGCCCGATAACGGTTATCATCGCCAGGCTCATCGCCTGACCCGGAATGACGGCTACGGCGTCCAGATTGTTCGCAAGCGCATTCGCGGTAATCTGCGTCGTGCCGAACAGCGAGATCATGCTCACGACGAGCACGCGGCCAAGCTGAAACAGGCTGTTTTCCAGTCCGTTCGGCACACCAATCTGCAGAATGCGGCGGATAAGCTCCTTATCCGGTCGAAACCGCTGTCCGCGCCGCAGAGAGACCGTGTGCTCGGGGTTCAGCAGCAGAATCGTGATAGCGACAGCCGCCGTGCCGCGCGACAGCACGGACGAAAGCGCTGCGCCTCCGACGCCCCACTTGAACACGAAAATGAACAGTGAGTTGCCAATGAGGTTGACGATGTTGATCAGTCCCGCAATCAGCATGGAGATACGCGAGTTGCCCTGTGCGCGGAACAGCGCCGCGCCGGCGTTGTAGATCGCCAGAACGGGGTAGGAGAACACGCTGACCGTCAGGTAGGTGAGCGCGCTCTGCATCACATCGTCCTCGATCGTGCCGAACAGCAGGCGCAGTAGCGGTGCACGGAACAGCATGACGAGCGTCGAGATGATCAGCGCAATGACCGTGACGACTAAGTACAGCTGCTTGGAGGCATCGCACGCACGGTCGTTCTTTCTCGCACCGAGCAGCTGGGCAACCACGACAGCGCCGCCGGTCGCCAGTGCGGAAAAGATGTTGATGATGAGCACGTTGAGCATATCGACCAGCGATACGCCGGAAACCGCCGCTTCACCGACCGAGGAGACCATCATCGTGTCGGCCAGACCGACCGTGATGGCGAGCACCTGCTCGATAACGAGCGGCAAAATCAGCTTTTTGAGTGCGGCATTTGGAAATAACTCTTTACTCGTAAAAAATACACCTCGAATCAAAGAATAACGCGGTACGCTTCTATCAGCCTCTCGAGCGACCATGCGGCGTTCGCGGGACTGGTGGAGGGCAGCTGCGTGACGGGCACGCCGGTTTTCGGCTCGATGAGTTTGCGGTACAGCTGCGCCGACTTGCCGCCGGTGGCAAAAATGCGCGTAATTTTGCTCTCGCGGAGCAGGCGGCCTATGTCGTTCGGCTCGGCGTTGCGGATAGACGTGTCGGACGCGCCCGCAATATCGCATTTTGCGATGGTATCCCACAGCGCCACATGATGCCGCAGGCACATCGCGCGCTTGTCCTCGATGGAGACCGGCACCTCTTCGCTGAGCACAGCCGCCAGCACGCGCCAGAACCGGTTCTGCGGGTGGCCGTAAAAGAACCCGACCTCGCGGGATTTCGGGCTTGGAATCGAGCCGAGCAGCAGCACGCGCGACTCGCTGTCGTACAGCGGCGGAATGGTGTGAATGATGGTTTGCAGTTGCATGGATCAGTCCTCCAGTACGGAAACAAAGCTGCGGAACGCGCTCGGCAGCGCGTAAGCGTCGCGCAGCTCGGCAGGTGTGACAAAGGTGAGAGCGGGTGCAGGTGCGTCCAGTTCGACATACACGCCGTTCATGTGCCACTCCACATGGGTGAAAATATGCTTGGCAGGCCGCAGAGAGAGCAGCTTTCGCACGCTCCAGCCCATTTCGGTGAGCGCCGCGCGCAGCTCGTCCGGCGAGAGATGGCCATCGAGCGACGGCAGCTCCCACAGACCGGCGAGCAGACCCTTTTTGGGTCTCTGCCGCAGACCGACAAGATGACCGCAGCGCACAACAAGCACGGTGCGGTTTTCCACTCTCCGCGCCTTTTTTGCGGCTCGGAGCGGCAGCACAGCCGCGTTTCCGCGGTGAAAGCCCTCGCAGAGATGCTGAATCGGGCAGTCGTCACAGCGCGGCGCGCCGTTCGGCAGACAGACGGTTGCACCGAGCTCCATCAGCGATTGGTTGAGGTCGCCGGGGCGGTCGGACGGCATGAGTGCGGCGAACCGTTCGCGCGTCTGCTTTTTGAATTTTGCGTCCGTGATCGGCGTGAAATCGTTATCCAGCCGCGCCGCCACACGCAGAACATTGCCGTCCACCGCCGGAACGGGCAGTCCGAACGCGATAGACGCCACCGCGCCTGCCGTGTACTCGCCGACGCCGGGCAGAGCAAGCAGCCTGTCGTAATCAGCAGGCAGTTCGCCGCCGTATTCTTCGCACAGCAGGACCGCTGCACGGTGCAGGTTGCGCACGCGGCTGTAGTAGCCGAGCCCCTCCCAGAGCTTGGTGTAAACAGCCTCGTCCGCCGCCGCGAGAGCGGGAATATCGGGCAGCGCGTTCATCCAGCGGGAAAAGTAGCCGCGCACGGCCTCCACGCGCGTCTGCTGCAGCATGATCTCGCTCACCCAGACGCGATAGGGAGCAGGCTCAGACCGCCACGGCAGGTCGCGGTGCCCGGCGTCATACCAGCTCAGCAGCGGCTGCACGATGGCCTTGCTTACCCCGCTCAATATTTCATGTCATCCAGCGTAGCGCCGGTGTAGAACATGGTGAAGGTCGCGTCGGCAATATGCTTGCCCTCGTCGTCGTGCACCTCGACCATGTAGACCGACACCTTGCGGCCGCGCTTGCGCTCGTACGCCACAGCGGTCAGCTTTTTGCCGCAGCGGCCCGGACGGTAGTAGTGGATGGTGCTGTCGAGCGTGACGGCCACCGTGCCCTGAGACGCCGCCGCAGAGCCAGCCGCAATGTCGCACAGCGAGAAGATCGTGCCGCCGTGCGCCATGCCGAGCGGATTGAGCAGCTCGGGGGTCAGGTCAAGCTCTACGGATGCGCCGCCGTCCTTGTCGAGCGTCACAACGTGCATGTGCATCAGTTTGTTTAAGCCGCCGGCTTCCTGCCGCAGCTTAAGGATTTCTTCGATGGTCAAGGTTAGGACTCCTTTATATATTCTATAATCTTTTGATAAACGATGGTTTTTCGCCTTCGAGGCGAACGGAACTGCGCTGACGCCGCGCAGGCGCACAAGAGGGTAGACACCAAGGTTTCTACCCTCTTGAGAATCACCCATTTCCTTAGAGGGCACGGCGCAGATTGCCGACATGTGACCGCTGCGAAAATGGGGAACGG